>JAEEGL011898923.1_pt1 | contig 15700 bp, 11 predicted proteins | sample 9134231 | NCBI WGS metagenome assembly JAEEGL01 (sample SAMN16246548, study PRJNA631951) | gut metagenome | biome: gut microbiome; feature: rumen; material: fiber-attached | host: Bos | place: Iran: Karaj | collected 2018-10
AATGGCTTTGCTATCTATGCTACAGGATATACTGGTAATACTATAGGAGAAACTAATAGTAATAAGCTAGTAGGAGTAAATACTAATCAGACTATTACTACAGGCACTGCTACAAGTGCAGGTAATCCTGATACATCTAACTGGGCTATGAAACTAGCAACTAGTTCTGGTGCTATCTATGCATTAACACTAGATAATGGCTTTGGTTCTTATAGTAGTGTCCCTAATACTTATACTAAAGTAGCTCATAGAGATTCTGGTACAGACATTGGTACAAATGCTACTGGTTCTACTTTAACTACTACCTATGCTGCTTATATGTCTAAGACTCAAGCTGCTGATACATATTCAGGGCAGGTTATTTATACACTTGTGCATCCGGCTTCTCATGCAGCTCCGACTACATCGGTGTCGCTGGATACTGCAACTACTTTGCAAGATGTTACTTATTGTTCTGGTGATCTTCTAGAAGGACAAGTCTATACTTTAACTGATTCTCGTGATAATATTGCTTATCATGTTGCTAGATTGGCCGATGGTAATTGTTGGATGCTGGACAATCTCGCATTAGATCCAACTGACTCCGTTACGGCGACTAATATGAATACATCTAATACTAATGCTACGACAGAAGCCATCACCAACCTATTAAATGGTGGCAGCACGACGACTGGGTGGAGTAGTGTGGCAGTAACGGATGTAGATTTGGTTTTTGATTCTTATACTGCACCAATGATTAATAATGCTAGTAAGGACACGCTTGTCACTAGTTACGGTCTAGCAGCTATTAATGGTCAGGCTAAGGTGGGTATCTATTATAACTATTGTGCAGCTAGTGTTGGGACTTACTGTTATGATGAAGAGCATGGCCTAGATGTTCCAGATACTCTCATTGATGCGAGTCAAGATCTTTGTCCGGCGAATTGGCGAATGCCTACAATGGGAGCAGGTGGTGAATATAATGGATTATTCAGTGCGTATAGCACCACACAGGATGCTACCGATGCGGATAGCTTGCAATATAATCTATCTACTCCTTTGTCTGGCTATTATCAAGAATATAATGCGTATGGGCAAAATCTTTGGGGGGCTTGGTGGTCCTCTTCGTATCATGACAATTGGAATACCAATGGTTTTTATGGTTATATGCATTATCTCGACGTGACTCCCGATACTGTATTCGAAGAATATGATTATAGTCGAAACAATGGGCTTACGATAAGATGCTTACTGGATAATTAAAAGCTTATCGCTACAGCTATTTGCACTTTATAAGGACGTAATTTTGCTTGCTTGGTATATAAAAAGTAAAAAAGGCCTTAAAAAAATCTGGATCTGCCAATGTTATACATATTGGAGTGTCATTTTTTGCCGTCCGGAAATAGGTGTGTGCAAAAACACTGCCGTCCAGAAATAGCAATATTATTTTATCAGGTATTCCTGATAAACTCAGAAAACCAATTTCTTTAATAAACGATTCAAGGTCGCTAGGTATGTAGGATGCTAGCTACACGCCAGCGACGCAACGCACCATCCTCCCAGCATACTTGACACTGCTTTCCGTACCTGGGTAGATATAGCTACTATGGAAGTATAGGTAGTAGGCATAATTGCTATCATCTGCCGAAGACGACCAATAAAGTCCAAAGGAATTACGGTTGCGCATCGACGAGCCACTCACGCCCCCGGAATAGACAAAGTTGTTAGGGTAAGTTCTCCATCTGTTGGAAGCTTCTGTGGTAGATTGATGATCTCCTGTACCATCCATAGCAACGTCTAGCGCTCCAAAGTCTGCCGTGGCGCTTCCTCCGGTGGGTAGATGCCAGCCTGCTGGACAGATGTCTCCTGCTGTATTACCACTAGCTTTACTAAAAGTACCATGTCCTGCTGTAGCTGAATACCAGTTGTAATAATTGCCGTAACCGTAAACGTTGCTTGATGAACTGTAGCTAGTAGAAGTATTGTTGGTGAAGAGAGTAGTGTTATTAGTGGCTAGCATAGATTGGTCATCACAGGCGGATGCGTTAGCTTGGCACCAGGCAGTATCTGGATTAGTTGAAGTAGGGTCTGAAGTGGCAGAGAGATGGTTTGAAGTAGAGAGAGTACCTTGTTGGTTTTTATAGTACCATGAGTTGTTTAATGGCAGAGATGGATTGTGGGTGTTGGAAGATGAAAGCTCTGCGGAATCATCTAGTCTTAAGTTTTCTATAGTCCAGCACTTTCCGTCTGCTAGTTTGGCTACAGCATATACGTTACCATCTCGTTCGTCTGTGAGGGCAGTAGTAGCACCACTTGCTAGACTTGAACAGCCATCCCAGTTCTGAATTGTGCCTGCTGATTTGATCCAGACAGCATAGAGGGAGAGACCATTAGTTTGCACGTCACTTGGAGCAGTGATAGTCTCATTAGGACCATAGAAAGTACCAGAATAATCGTATTTATCATTCCAACCAGCAAAGCCATAACCTTCTCGTTTGAAGTTAGATGCCCAGAGATCTACTGATGCATTGTTTGATACAGACTGACAGCCCATTTCGCCAATAGATGTGCTAGCATTAGCAAAATAATTGATACACCCAGCAGTAGCAGGACGTGGTTGAAGTGGCTCTTCACTTGCTGGATGAACGAGAGTGTACTTTACTTTACCATTATAAGCATCGGCACTTTGAGTCTTTGAGATATAAGCAGCATAAGTGCTAGTTAAGGATGCGCCAGTAGCAGAAGAGCCAGTATCTGTACCAGAGTCTCTATGAGCAACCTTAGTATATGTAGATGGGATTATGTGATAAGCATTGAAACTATTATCTAAAGTAATAGGATATGTAGCATTAGAATCAGCAGCTAGTTTCATAGCCCAGTTAGATGTATCAGGATTACCTGCTGAAGTAGCTGTTCCTGTAACTATATTAGTAGATGAACTAGCTCCTATTAAGTTTGTATTACCATATTCTTCATTACTAAAGCCAATGGCATATATAGCAAATCCATTAGTATCATTACAAAAGGCTTTTATTGTAGTGGTTCCTATATTAGCTTGATATGTACCATTAGCTATATTGGCATTATGAGTAGACATGCCAGTACCTGATAAACTACATGAGACTGGGACAGAAATAGATACGTCGTCTACTACGGAATCGTCAGCAGAAACTGAAGAGGACATCAAAAATGCTCCAATAATAACTGTTAGGCTTAACAATCCTAGTGAAAATATTAGTAATCGCCTTTTCATATCGTATTATGTTTTATTCAATAATACATTTACATAACCATTATAGCATGAAATGTCGCATCGCTGGTATATTGCACACAGGGGGGTGTCGCATCGCTGGTCGGTTGCACACACTTCCTTCTTGCGGCAAAATAATGCGACACTCCAATATACATCACAATGAACCAATATTGTTTCAAAACACAAAAAAACACCCCTGTTAGGGGTCAATTTTTGTGGCCCTCCACAAAGGTGATATTCGTGGTGCCCGGGACAGGATTTGAACCTGCACGCTTGAGGCATATGCTCCTAAGGCATACGTGTCTACCAATTCCACCACCCGGGCGAATGTCTTTTTAAGGACGTGCCTCAATTATATCATAAAATCACCAAAAAGCGAGGACATAGCCTCGCTTTTTGTTCGAATTATATTTAAGCGTCTCTTTTTGCAAGGACAGCTGATGCAAGATAAGTAGTCAAACATCCAGCGATCAAAGCAATTGGCAAAACATCCTCTGGGCCAGTAGATGGCATTGGGTTGTCTGCCTTAGCCGTAGTACTTTCAGCCTTACTAGAATTCTTCGAACTATTTGAATTGTTGGTCTTGTTCGAATCATTCGACAATGTACCTACTGAATTTGAGTCTTCCTTATCGGAATTCTTGTTAGAATCCTTTTCGGAATCCTTGTTGTTAGACTCTTTGTTCTCTGACTTTGACTTATCGTCGTTACTAGATTGGCTATTAGAATCAACAGCAGTTTGTGAAGTTTGCTCAGAATTATTGTTGCTTGTATTCGTCCTGCTGCTCTTTTTAGTTGCAACGACGATAATCGCTACTACTAAAATCAAAATGATAATCGCAGTAATAGTCGAAACCGCAATAATCCTACGACGCTCCTTCTTCTCTTTTTCTCCCTGATAATACATATTAATAAACTCCTTATGTTACCATTATATCACACTTTTGCTAAAAATGCAAGATTATAACTTAACATAAACGGAAATATGGGCATTTGCATATTTTCGACTACTTTTAAGCACTGTTTCAAGGAATTCTGGTGCCTCATCTGGATGTGATAAAACCAGTATTCCACCTTGTTTTAGGTTACCAATTAATACCTTAATTTCATTTGCATCAAATTTATCATACGGCGGATCCGCTACGATGATATCAAAAGGGCTATTTGTTGTATAATTTACAACATTGCCACAAAACACTTCTGCAGAAAGCCCCAATTTAGCTAAATTGTCTTTGATTACTCTACAAATCTTAACATTTTTCTCAATAAAAACTACTTCTTTTGCTCCGCGTGACAAAGCCTCTATCCCTAGAGCTCCTGAACCAGCATAGGCATCTAACACTCTCGCTCCCGATAAATCCCCCGCAACCATATTAAATAGTGCCAGTTTTTCCCTTGCACCCATCGGATGGGTTAACTTTGAATTTGGAGATTCAATATTGGTTCCGCGATATTTACCAGATGTAATCTTTATCATATCAGTTTAAAGTCGTTATTTGTTGATATTTTGTGATGCCTGACATCAATTCCTTATATTTTACCATATTTTCAGGATTTTTCAAGAAAACATCCACGTCGTGCTGCGCTCGGTGAATCAATTTAGTATCTGTAAGCGAAGCAATTCTTAAATCCATCGCACCGTGTTGCAAAGCTCCATAAATCTCCCCTGGCCCTCTTAGTCTCAGATCCACTTCCGCCAGATAAAATCCATCGGTGGTTTTTTCAATTTCTCTTAGCCGTCTCGAAGGTCTAGTATCGCCAGAGGTTAGTAAGAAACACGAAGAAGCTACTGTCCCTCGCCCTACGCGTCCGCGTAACTGATGTAATTGTGCCAAACCGTATGATTCAGCGTTTTCAATTATCATCATCGTAGCATTTGGCACATCTACTCCAACCTCAATCACCGTAGTTGACACCAAAATCTGAATCTCACCTTGAGAAAAACGATTCATAATCTCATCTTTTTCGGCTGGCTTCATTCGCCCATGCAAAAACTCTACCTTAGAACTACTAAATTCTTGTTTTAGTTTTGAAGCGCGTGTTTTAACAGAGGTAGTCTCAGTGCGAGGATCTTCATCGATCGCCTTACATACCCAATAGATTTGATTCCCTTTTTTCAGAGCTTCTCGCATTTTGGGATATAATTTTTCCCTAGTTTCGATTTCCGTTAGGATAGAAGTATTAATTGGTTGACGCCCCTTAGGTAATTCATTTAAAATCGAAACATCCAAATCCCCAAATACCGTCAATTGCAAAGACCGCGGAATAGGTGTAGCAGTCATCGCTAGCAAGTGGGGAGCTAATCCATCTGGCGACTTTAGCATTAGTTTTTGTCGTTGTTCTACGCCAAAACGGTGCTGTTCGTCAATCACTACTAGAGACAAATCTTGAAAAATCGTGTCGTCAGTTAACAATGCGTGAGTACCAATTATAAGGTCAATTTCTCCATTTGCTATCAGGGCTTTTAGTTCAGTTTTTTTCTTAGTCGCCCCAGTTAGTAATGCTATTTTCACCCCTAACGGCTCCAAAATCTGTTTTAAACCCTCATAGTGCTGAGTTGCCAAAATAGCCGTAGGCGCTAAAATTGCTACTTGTTTCCCGCATGAAGCTACCTCGTATGCACTCATTGCCGCTACCATGGTTTTGCCGGCACCCACGTCGCCCTGTAGCAACCTATTCATTGGTACTGGTTTTTCTAAATCCTGAAAGATTTCCCAGGCTGCTAGCCTTTGAGCGTTAGTTAGTTTAAAAGGTAATCTAGCCACAAATTCCTGTATCTTTTTCTTCTGGAACGGTATCGGTGTAGACTTTAGTTTCTCATTTTCGCTACGATTTAGTTTTGAAGCAAGAATTAACTCAAATAACTCCTCATATGCTAGATACTCTCTCCCTTTTTCGGCTGATTTGACTGAATCTGGAAAATGCACATAATAGAGGGATTTTTTACGTACCCCAGCTGCTACTGTAGGCAATAAATCTGGAATTAAGTCAAATTTATCGCGTGATTTGTTCATCAAACGTTTAAAATCATGTGATTTTAGTTTGCCGTGGGCCACATAAATAGGGCTCATTCCGGTCCTGGGGTCGACATCAGTCACTTCTGCGCAAGATGGCGAGATTAGGCTGTAACGCCCATTTTTAAACTCATAATTTCCGGTAAAGTAGTATTCTTTTTCAGATGAAAATTGCTTCGCTCGGTAACCCTGATTAAACCAAATCGTTTTAATAGCCCCTGTATCATCTCTAATCACACCCTCTGTCACCGAAAAATTACGTCGTCTCGCTCGTCTTGTGCTAATAGAATCAATCTTTCCTCGTATCACAACCTTACCAGGCCGGATATTTTTAATAGATGTAGGCATCTCGTAATTATCGTAATCACGCGGTAGATTATAAAAAAAGTCTCTTACTGTACGGATACCGTATTTTTTTAGCGTTTCCGCTGTTTTTTCGCCTACACCTCTCAGATATTCTACCGGTTCATCTAACATACTCTTATTATACACTATCGAACTCCCTTATACTATTGACAAAATAACATAAGTATGATACAATATAAGCATAAGGGAGGTGCACATTATGGCTATAATAAATTCAATCAAGGTAAAATCGATCTACAAAAAAGCTAATAGAATCCTGAAGGCTTGCGGTGGCGAATACTGCACTCTGATGGGGATTAATTCCCCTTCATTTAAAGGATTTGAGAAGCTAGATATTGAAAAGCATCATGAAACGGGTACATTACCAAAAGATAGGATGCTTATCAAAGTAGACGGAACACTTGTGTATTTCGTCGAAGTCAAAAAAAGTATCATAAATACTTATTTCCATGTAACCAAGTACACTCCAGGTAACTGGGAAAAAGTATTAGACGACAAAGACTTCTTAAGCTAACACTTACCCCTCCAGTCGGAGGGGCTTTTTCATTTGCAAAAAACACCGAAAAATAGTATAATATCAAACATGATTAAGTTTACTATTATCACTCTTTTCCAAGAGGCTCTGAAGCCCTATTTAGAGTCCTCAATGATGTACAAGGCTGCTCATAAAGGCCTTGTGGAGTTTGATTTTGTAGACTTACGTGAATTTGGGCTCGGCCCTCACAAATCTGTAGATGACACCCCTTATGGTGGCGGCGACGGCATGCTACTTAGGTGCGAACCAGTTTTTAACGCTATCGAATCAGTAAAAAAGAAAGATCCTAAAGTCAAAGTTATCCTTCCTACTCCTGTGGGTGATATCTGGAACCAAGATATGGCTAGAAAGTTTGCGAATGGGCAAGAAGAATCTTTTTCGAGGAGCATATTTTCCGACGTGGAAAATACGGAGCGACCGAGCCCCTTAGGCGAGGGTGCGAGGGAGCGTTCCGAGAAAAACGATTCTTCTTGCCACTATGTAATCCTCTGCCCTCATTATGAAGGATACGATGAACGTATTTTAAGTATTGTAGACTACAAAGTATCCTTGGGTAAATATGTTCTTACTGGTGGTGAATTGCCAGCCCTCATTATTATTGATTCAGTTGTTCGTTTAATACCAGGGGTTCTAGGTGGCGAAAACTCAGCTGCAATTGAGAGTTTTTCCGATGGAGACAATCTAGAATATCCTCAGTATACCAAGCCATACGATTTTCGCGGTATGACGGTGCCAGACGTGCTGCTCTCTGGCAATCACGGTGAAATCGCTAAATGGCGCGAAAAACACTCCGGCAAGGCAAAATAAACCAGTAAAAGACGGCCCTTCGACCGTCTTTTCGCTGTTACGCGCCCACCCTTGGGGCACATTGTTTTGTTTTAATCCGCTGTTTGTTTTTATGAGTCTCCACACTCCACCGTTCAGTGGAACCCCTGTGAAGCGTACCAGCTTATAAATATAATAAAGCATAAGCGTGGGGCTGTCAAGCGATTTCCGACACAAAAATTGACAAAATTGTAAAAAATGACTTTTCCACAGAAAAATCCCTGGCGAGGGCCAGGGATTTCAGAATACCCCCTCATTCTGATAATCCGGATGCACGTAGTAATATTTATTCAGATTGAGGTTGTCACCGTTTTGTAAATCCCAAAGAAGAATTGCCATGCACAGATTGAACTGATCACTGTTTAAAAAATATGTTTCACCAGTATCGGTTTTTACTCTGAATATATCTCTCGGGAAACGGTTTGTACGTGGCTCACCGTGGGTAAGCCTTGTTACAGATGTAATGTAGGATGTGACAACAGGGTCACCGTTGCGATGCCCATGGCATCCATACATTTTACCACCTAATTTCATCTTACCACGAAGCTGAATTTCTATCAGATTAGGATGGCTCCAAAAACGATAAAAATCTCTAATCGCTGTTTCACGGTTATCAACCCCGTCATCTTCCATAAAAAGTGGCAACCATTCGACTAATTGTCTAGTCTCATCAGCATAAAGTTCATTCGGAATTTTCCAACTCGGACGAGCATGATTCCCGCCTCTTCCATTCGTAGTTCTCATTCGACTCACCCCCTTTCGTTCCACGTATTGATCTTAAAATACTCGCCTAGAAGACGCTATATCTTTATATTATAGCACAAACTTTATAAAAAGTCAATATTATTCTTTAAATAAGGGCAAAAATATGGTATAATGAAGTTATGTTTGTGGATACAGCGAAAGTTAGTTTAAAAGCCGGTAAAGGCGGCGATGGAGCCGTTTCTTTTCGACGTGAAATCTATATTCCAAAAGGTGGTCCAGATGGCGGCGATGGCGGTAAAGGTGGCGATATCATCTTCCGTGCTGATAAAAACACCAATACCTTAATTGACTTTCGTTTTACTCCAATTCTCGAAGCTGAAAACGGTAAAAACGGCTCCGGCCAGCGTTCGGCTGGTCGCTCCGGCAAAGATCTCATTATCGACGTCCCCATCGGCACTGTAGTATATAAAATTAAAAACGATGAAACACCTCATTCGAGGAGCATAATCGCCGACGGGGCGATTGCGGAGCGACCGAGCCCCGTGACGACGGGCGCGAGGGAGCGTTCCGAGAATGACGGTGTTTCTCGTTTCCTTTTGGCTGACCTAACAGCGGATGGCCAAGAAGCCATCATCGCCAAAGGCGGCTCTGGTGGATTTGGCAACGCTCATTTTAAAAGCTCAACTCGCCAAGCTCCATTAATTGCCGAAGTCGGCGAACCAGGCGAAGAATTTGAAGCCGAATTAGAACTTAAATCTATGGCTGATATCGGTTTAGTAGGTTTGCCAAATGCTGGCAAATCCACCTTTTTATCTGTAGTTTCAAACGCTAAGCCCGAAATCGCTGATTATCCATTTACCACTATCACGCCGAATCTCGGTGTAGCGACTATTGATGATCATGATTTATTAATTGCCGATATTCCAGGGTTAATCGAAGGTGCTTCCGAAGGTAAGGGATTGGGGCACGATTTTCTTCGCCACGTCGACCGTACTGCAGTTCTGTTGCATTTAGTTGATGTTTATAATGACGATGCTGGCGAAGCTTATCAGACTATCCGAAACGAACTTGATAAATACTCAGATCTCAAAGACCGCCCCGAAATTGTCGCATTGACTAAATGTGAAGGTGTCGACGAGGATATCGTTAAAATGCAAATGACTTCTATTCTCGCCAAAAATCCTGACGCTAGAATCTTCCCTATTTCCGCCTCCGCCCACCAAGGTATCACGGAGCTATTGAGAGAATTAAAGCAGGAGTATTTTGCAAGCATAGAGCAAGCCCGAGCAAAATCTGAGGAAGATAGTCGAGACGAGTACGAAACTGCAATTTCGGCGCAGTCCCGATTATCTGACGCAGATTTTGCCCGGCGCGTAGCGAAGCGCGAGCAAAATACTCCTGCTGCAATTCCAACTATTAGTTTAAGTAAAGACGCCCTAAAAGATACTTGGAAAGTCGAAAAAACAGATGATAAATTTATAGTCACAGGCGAAAAAATCGAAAAATTCGCCCGTCGCACTGATTTAAATAATTACGCCTCTGTCAACCGATTACGTGACATTTTGAAAAAACTCGGTATAAGAGCTGAACTCACTACTCAGGGTGCCAAACCTGACTCTATTATTTGCATCGCTGGTAAAGAATTTACCTTAGTAGAAGATTGGTAATATCAAATAGATTAGTGAATATAGTTAAATCTGCCCACTTCGCTAGCTGGGATAGTTGAGAACATTACCCCATAACAACCAGCATAGTTCCGTTCTGATACGTTAATCGAACCATCAGGGTTGACCGATTCGACATATCCAACGTGGCCATACCAACCAGAATCAGTCTGGAAAATTGTACCCGCTGCCGGTGAATGATCTACTAGTATTCCTGCAGATCTTGCAACATCATCCCATCTATTTGCGTTAGCTTGAATAAATTTTAAATCTGGGCGTTTCAACCAACCCCAAGTAGTACATTGACCCGCTCCAAGGCCCCTATTGCATGACACATTGGTACGAGAGGATGCATTACCGAGGTAAGTATAAGTGTAATTAGTATTGGTATAATAACGTCTAACAGGTGCTACATATTCTGGACGCTCTGTTTCTGGTAAATTGCCGTCTTTGATTACGATTACCATTCCCTCAGATATCCCAGATACTTCAAGGTCGTTTAAGGCGATAATTTCATTAGCATTTGAGCCATATTTTTCCACAATCGAATCAATCGTATCGCCAGCCTTAACGGTGTAAACAATCCCAGGTGTACTCGGAATATTAATAATCGTACCTGCCGCCACTTCTACAGTTTTTAGACCGTTGGACCAACGAATCTGATCAGCTGAAGCACCATACCGAGCAGCAATTATATCGATATTTTCACCTTCTTTTACCTCATACTTAATCACACCACGCGAAGCGTCAACATTAGTGATACTTGGTTTTTCGAGCTTGCCAGAAGAAGCGATGCCGGAGTTGTAGATTGAGGTTGCTGACACATAATTTGAAGCCACATCAGATGCACTAGCAAGCCCTAATACATCTGATAAATCTGCCACTACATAAAGCTCAGACATTTGGTCCACTGATACATTCGCTGTTTCGTCGTTGGCAAAAGTATCGAGACTGAGGCTAGTTTCTTGATTGTGTTTGTCGAGAGAACCTACGAAAACCAGCGTCAAAACTAAACCGCCACTCAAAATGTAAGGCAAAATGTGCCCGAATCGCTCCATAAATTTACTTCGTTTTCTTGTCATAGTGATACGTTACAGAGTTGCTGGCAATGACTGTAAATATTCTGGATATGCTCAGACTCTGTATAACTATAATACATCATACCATCGTCTCCTGTCAAGAAATATAGATAAGAAGTATCAGATGGCTCTGCTACTGCTAATAAAGCTGAAAGGCTAGGATTAGAGATGGGGCCACAGGGTAAACCACCATTTTGTCGCGTATTATAGCAAGAATCAATCGTTAGAGCCGATTGATTATCGACATACGTCTGTCTATCAGGATCTACCTTATCGATTGCATAAGATACCGTTACGTCGCTTCCAAGAGGTATTCCATTGGCTAAACGTGTCAAAAACACCTGTGCAACGGTCGGTTGTTCAGGGGCGGCAGCCTCTTTTTGTACTACCGATGCTAGGGTAATTCCTTCAAATAGGGATAAACCTCTAGCCTCGTATTTGGTTTTTAGGTCATTTTGAGCAATTACTTCCCCCATTCCTTCTAAATATTTTTCAAATATCTCTTTTACGGTTACATCATTGTAAAATTCATGCGTTTCCCCATACAAATACCCCTCTATAGTAGCTCCCTCTGGTCGATCTTTCAAAAAGTCAAAATCGTAATCTGCAACTAGTGCCGCATCAATATCTTCCTCTAAGTAATGTAAATCAATTAACTTCTTTTTTATGTCAAAGATATTTTCTCCGGGTAGAATTGTAAAAGAAAAGATATTTTCATCATCTACCCCCTTAGCTAATCTATCAACAATATCATCCGCTGACATACCTTTATTTAAGAGGTAATTACCAGACTTTAGGTTAACATCCGAGCGAAACACCTGCATATAGGCCTTAAACACAAAAGCATTCTTAATCAAACCATTTTGTTCAAGATTTGTAGCAATAATTGATTTTGATTCACCGTCGCTTACAGTGAACTTCACTTCTTCACAGGTCCCTTCAGCGCAATTCCCGTCTACAGGGGCAAGCATCGATTTAGCCCAAAAAAATCCGCCAATTCCCCCTAATATAATCAAACCAAATAGTGGCAAAATCACAAACCCTAAAACTTTTTTTAGTTTGGATTTGGCTTTTTTGGTATTTAATTTCACTTTATCGGCTTCCTTTTTAGTTATATTTGTTACATTATCTTTTGCATCAGTTACAGCGGCCTTTACAGTGTCCGCTACCCCAGATGGGGCCGCCTCCTCTGACTCCGTTTCTTGCATCATATTCCCAACTGTAAAACTCTCAAGGAAATCTTGGAGGATAATTGAAGCGGCTTCAGCATCAATCTCACCTTTTTCATAGTTTCGTTTACGAGATTTTAATCTTTCTTCCGCTTCAACAGAGGTAAATGATTCATCTTGGAACTTAATTCTTGCCCCTGGAATCTTTTCAATCAGAATTTTCGCGAAATTCCGCACATACAGGGATTGTTTTGTTTCATTACCTTCATTACTCCGTGGGAGACCCAGTACAAAGAAGTTAGTATTGTTCATATTGGCTATTCTAGCGATTTTTTGCCACTCAGAACCATCTACCGTATAAAACCCGACTGGTATGGCTATCCTAGTACTTGAATCCGCCTTGGCCACGCCAATGCGTTTTTCGCCCACATCTAATCCAATTACTCGCATTATTCTCCTACGCTCTATTTGTTAACTATTCTTTTTTATCACTCGATTCTTCTTTATTCTCTTCGCTTTGCTCTTCTCCCTCACCATCTTCCTCTTCTTCTTCATCTTTTGGCTTGATATCATTACCATCTTGATCTTTAACTTCGAACTTCACCGAAATCTTATTGGTATTATTTGGAATTGCCATTACCCAAGGATAGGATGCATCAATTCTTACATCTGATACGCCATTAATATCCGAAATCTCACGACGAGCGTCACCAATTCCTTTGCCCTTAATATTATTCATCAAATCTTCTGAAGTTAGCCTTGGACCAACAAAGTATTGAGCTTTTAGTTTGGTAGTGGCTCCTACGGCAATATGAGACATGTTCTCGATGTAGATATCCTTGATGTCATAAACTTTTTGGTTATCTTCAAGTTTAGCTTTATTATCTACATACTCTTCCAATTTAACTTTATCAATTACGTAAACTGTGGAGGTAGTTTTGACTTCGAGAGATGGCTTAGTTCCCTCTTTTACTTCCTCGTCAACGGCAGGCGTTACTATATCATTTGAAGTTGATTGCTCAAAACTTGATTCGATAATGTAGTATTTATCGCCACTCTCTTCTTTAATTTTTTCAAAGAGTTTAGTTTTGTTTTCTTCTTCCTTTGAAGATTTGATTTGGTTTTGGGCAGCAATTACATCAGATTGTTGAACCACAGTAATCAAATTATCTGTACCACCGGCCATTGCTCTATCAGAATACACACCGTCCACACGTGCAACTGCACTCCAACCAGTATTAGAAGCAAGTATGTTGTACTTTTCACCTGCACCACCAGCAGTGACTTTAACTCGACCAGAAATCAAACAACCGGAGCGAATTAGGCTTGCGATATTTTCGGCATTGTCACATTTATCGCTACCGTTACCTTTATATGACAATGTGATGTTTTCATCAGCGTAGAATGATAAATTGTCATAAGAAAAGGCTGTTCCTGCATTAATTGGCACATTACCAGGTTCTTTAAAATAAGCGTACACTACTAAGTCGCCAGTTGCCTTCTCCCCGATATTCTTTTTGCCAGTTGCCTCAAATTCGACTTTTTGAGTCTCTTCAATTTTCTTCTGTTCTAAGAAGAATTTACCTTCTTCGGCATTTTCGTCTTCTAACTTGTCGACAAAAGTCACATTTTCGGAAAAATTCTTCTTTTCCGTCTTAATTGAAACCGTAATATCTACAGCTGGAGCAATGAAGATCATCCAAATTAGAAGTCCAATAATACCAAGCGCACAAATACCTGCCAAAATCGATAATTTTTTATGTTCTTTTATCCACTTCTTCAAACCACCAGATTTTTTGGATTTTTTCTTGTCTTTCTTCTTTGGTTTCTCTTCTTCCTCTTCCTCATCTTCGTCCTCGTCTTCATCCTCATCGTCTTCGTCAACTTCTTCGTCTTCTTCCTCTTCCTCGTCTTTTTTCTTCTTTTTTGGCTTTTCCTCTTCTTCTTCCTCAGCTTCGATATCACCATCTTTATCTTCGACTAATTCAGCTTTTTCAGAAGTATCATCAGAATCTTCTTCGTCTATTTTTGGCACTGATGGTGCAGACTGTAAATTCTTAGCTACTGGTAGTTTAGTTGCCGCAGCTAGTTTTGTAATAGACGGATCCACAGTCACTAATACTACGGATTTCTCAGACGATACTCCAGCTTTTGCAATCAACTTAATATTCACCACGCTCCTAAAAACGCCAGCCTTTTTCGGTGGTACGAGCGCCACGATTTTTTCTTTTGAGTTTTCAATTTTTAGGATGATATCAGTAATGTCATCCTCAGGCTCAATATAAATCACGTCTTTATTCATAAATAAATTTTACCACATTTTTTAACGCTTGTGTTAAAATATATGTAGATGAGCTTATTTAAGTCCAAAAATCAGCCTGGAAAGACCGCTGGTAATCGTGCGGCCTTAGCTGAGATTGCCTTAAATAGTATTCACGACGGAGTAGTAATGACCGATAGCAGAGGTACCGTTCAATTTATCAATCCTGCTGCCGTTACTATGACCGAGTGCGAAACAGCTGATAAAGCTATCGGGCTTGATTATGGCTTAATTATTAAAATTGAATCAAAAGAAGGACGAGAGCTACCTGACAACGAAAATCCACTCATTCGGGCTATGAAAAACAATCAACCACTTGATAAAGCCCAAGTAGCTTTGATTTGTACTAAATCAAATAAGCGCATACCGATTGCTATTTCCGTACACTCAGTTGAAGGCTCTTCAGATAGTCATATTATCACTTTTCGCGATATTGCTCGTGAATTAGAAGAAGAAGGCGAACAGGCTGAATTTATTTCTACTGCTTCGCATGAAATGCGTACGCCAGTAGCCACAATTGACGGTTATTTATCCTTAGCACTCAACCCCAAGACATCCACTATCGATGAGCGTGCTCGTGGTTATCTTTCTTCTGCTCAGGCTGCGTCCAAGCATCTAGGCAAACTATTCCAAAATCTACTTGACATTACTAAACTCGATGACGGCAGAATTAGGCCACACTTTATGCCAGTTGAGATGATAGAAGAAATTAAGGTTATTACTGACGATTATGTTGAACGTGCTAAACAAAATAAAATTACCTTCAACTATGGTTCTAGCCAAAAGCTTTCT
>JAEEGL012345873.1_pt1 | contig 15700 bp, 12 predicted proteins | sample 9134231 | NCBI WGS metagenome assembly JAEEGL01 (sample SAMN16246548, study PRJNA631951) | gut metagenome | biome: gut microbiome; feature: rumen; material: fiber-attached | host: Bos | place: Iran: Karaj | collected 2018-10
CGTTCAGACGGGGGCTCTGCCCCCGGAACCCCCGCCAAAGGGGCCTGACGTCGGCCCCTCTGGACTCTCCGCGCCAGCGTGACGCTGGACCCAATCCGCGTCAATACTTTGTGCAGACTCGGCAGCTTTCGCCCGCGCCACAGCCGCAGTGAAAACGGATATGGATTGCTTTTTTGACAGTCTGAATGCGGCGAAGCCGCACCATAATTGTCAATTATCAATTATCAAATATTGTGCCGTTTCGCCTATTTTTATGACGATCTTTTCATAATACGCGTTGTTTTCGGGCGGGAAACGCTTGTCACAGAATATTGTCACGTTGTTCGCGGGAACGGAAGGCTGCCTGCGCCAACCGCTGTATATCGCGATATCGGCGGCCCCAAGGTCTTCGGCATCGGTGATATCCGCTATGATGACCGATACGCCGTTGATCTCCATTATAACCGAGCTGCCGTAAGCCCGGACGCTGTAACGGCCGCCTATGTCGTAGCCTGCATTACCGTTTTCGAGATATCGCAGTTCAGTCGTTTCGAGCGACAAAAGTGTGTCGGAATACATAGCGCGGTGCTCGCGTGGAGCGCTGACACAGACCAGTTCGAAGCGGTCGGCGCACTTCTCGTTCAGGATATCCCGCGCGGCGTCGGAAATACCGTCGCTGACGTCTGTGGTGAACAGCGAAACGCCCGTTTCAGCGCACACCGCGGCCGCGCAGTCGGAGCCGTCCGAGTATATGCGTATCTCCGTAATGCCGGTCTCGGAGGCTTTTCCGAAAATCACCACACCCGCGAGAGCACATCCGCATATCGCCGCAGCGGCGGGAACACACAGCTCCCCGACACGCTTCTTACGGACAAGCACGACTGCGGCAGCGATGAATACCGCCGAAACGGCAAAGAACGGGACGAGCTCATAGTCGGCGAAGCTCAGCGAAACATACCGCAGCCCCGACACAAAGCGGACATACGCGGCAACGGGCGCAAGCATTATCCCCGCGGGAATGTACATAACGGGCAGGAACATTCCGACAAGTGCGCATAACATAGCGCCGTAGAAAAACGGATAGACCAGCACGGACGATATCGGGGCGGCAAGCGAGCAGTTTCCGAAAACAAGCGCCGATACAGGCAGTGTGCAGTACGAAGCGCAGAAGCAGGAAATAACGAATTCGGCGACGATACCTATGTGAAAATGCTTACGGAGGGCTGTGCAGAGCCACGGAGACACCACACCGATACCGAGCGTCCCCACTACCGACATGACAAGACCCGCATCACGGCAGGCGCACGGCTCCACGAGCAGTATCAGCGCTGCCGCCGCGCCGAGGGAATTCACGATGCTGTCCTTTCGTCTGAACAACAGCGCGCCGTAGCAAATTATCATCATAATGCCGCTGCGGCTGACGGACGCGGACATCCCGAAAAATACCATAAACGCGAGCACCAGCGCGGTAAGCACAGTGAACCGCAGCAGACGCTTCCGACGCCTGAAAATAAGCTCGAGCAGCTTCGCAAACACGCCGACCGTCAGCGAAAGGTGCATTCCCGACACAGCTGTCATGTGCGCAAGCCCGCTTCTCGTCACAGCGCCGGACAGTTCCCCGCGCATAAGGCTCTTGTCGCCGAAGAACATCGCGAGCAGCAGCGCCCGTTCGTCCCCGCGGAGCGTTTCACGCACCCCGGAGCGAAGATACTCCGAAAACCCGTTTATGGCGCGGTAAATGCCGAGGCCGGTATGCTCGCCGCGCGGATAGACATTCAGTGCCCGTGCACGGACAAAAATACCGCGCGAGAAATCATAGTCCGTGCCGTAACGGGCGGTCTTCATCGGCTCGGAGAATTCCGCGGTGACATCGACGATATCCCCGCTCCTGTAACCCCTGTTGAGCGTGTAGAGCGAATACCGCAGCCTTGTGCCGTCCGTTTCGCCTTCGAGCGTCAGGCGCACCTTGTCGCCGACGGGTTCCCCGACCGAGAGAACAGTCGCGGTCATTGAGCGTATCTCGCCGTAAAGCTTTGCACACGGGTCGATGAACACAGTCCGGTATATCCCGAAAACAAGAAAAGCCGCGGCCGCCGCAGTGAGCAGAAAGACCACGCTTTTGCGCTTTATGAAATGTGAAACCGCAGCCGCGGTGATAAGTGCAGCGAATATCACGAATGATACCGTGCTGTCAAGATAAGAAGCGACGAAGAAACCGACAAAGAGTGCTGCGCCTACGACTGCAAGCCTGCACTTTGTCATTTTCGTCACCGCCTACCTGTATTTCGTTATAACCATCCGGTAAAAGATATCCCTCCGTGGAGCCGTAGCTCACGGAGGGACTGTCGGATGCAGCATCACGCTGCTGGTTGCGGTGCAGGGATTTGAACCCCGGAAATGCCTGAGTCAGAGTCAGGTGCCTTACCGCTTGGCTACACCGCAATATAGAACCATTCGGTTTATATATATTATCACAAAAATCCGCAAATGTCAATAGCTTTTTGCAATTTTTTTGAAAATTTGTAAAAAACGGTTGTAAAATTGCCGCTTTTGTGCTACAATACTTTTGTTATCTGCCTGAAAAAAGGCACAAACCTTCAACTATCAGCAGCAAAGATCATCTGGTCAAGCGGAACGCTTGCGTCGGGGTCAAGGGGCCGACGTAAGGCCCCTTGCGGGTGCGGGCAGTGCCCGCAGTCTGCACTGACCTTTCAAGGAGGCACAACATGAGCAAATATGATACTTACGAAAGCCCGTTCTGCACTCGCTACGCAAGCGAGGAGATGCAGTATGTATTCTCGGCGCAGAAGAAATTCTCAACATTCCGCAGACTGTGGACCGCGCTGGCACGCGCGGAAATGAAGCTCGGACTGGATATCACGGAAGAGCAGGTCGCGGAGCTTGAAGCGAACATCGACAACATCGACTTTGCCGCAGCGGAAGCCCGCGAGAAGGAAGTCCGCCACGATGTAATGTCGCACGTTTACGCTTACGGTCTGGTATGCCCGAAAGCAAAGGGGATCATCCACCTCGGCGCGACATCCTGCTATGTAGGGGACAATACCGACATCATCGTTATGCGGGACGCGCTTAACATCATTAAACGCAAACTTGTGAACGTTATCGCTAATCTCGCTGATTTCGCGGGGAAATACAAGGATATGCCCTGCCTCGCATACACGCATCTTCAGCCCGCACAGCTCACCACCGTGGGCAAGCGCGCCACTCTGTGGATGCAGGAGCTGCTTATGGATCTCGAGGAGATAGAGTACCGTATAAGCAGCCTTAAACTGCTCGGTCAGAAGGGCACCACCGGCACGCAGGCGAGCTTTGTGGAGCTTTTCGACGGCGACGGCGAGAAAATTAAGAAGCTCGAACAGATGATAGCCGAGGAAATGGGCTTTGAGAAGTGCTTCGCGGTGAGCGGCCAGACCTATCCCCGCAAGCTCGACTATCAGGTGGTATCGGCACTGTCCGGGCTCGCCGAGAGCTGCTCTAAATTCAGCTACGATATCAGACTGCTCCAGAATTTCAAGGAGATAGAAGAACCGTTCGAGAAAAACCAGATAGGCTCGTCGGCAATGGCATACAAGCGTAATCCTATGCGTTCCGAACGTATCACGGCACTCTCCCGCTACCTTATGATAGATGTGCTCAACCCCGCCTTCACCGCGGGAACACAGTGGTTCGAGCGCACACTCGACGACAGCGCGAACAAGCGTATCGCAGTGGCTGAGGCTTTCCTCGCCGCAGATGCTATCCTCAATATAATGCTCAACGTCACGAGCGGGCTTGTGGTTTACGACAAGGTGGTAAGACAGCGCGTGATGCGTGAGCTCCCCTTCATGGCGACCGAGAACATCATCATGGACGCGGTGAAGAAGGGCGGCGACCGTCAGGAACTACACGAGCACATCCGTCAGCACAGTATGGCCGCGGGCAGGATAGTAAAGGAAGAGGGCGGCGAGAACGACCTCGTTGACCGCATTGCCGCCGACCCGATATTCGGAGTCACAAAGGACGAGATAATGGCGACACTGCAGCCCGAACACTTCACCGGCCGTGCCCCCGAACAGGTGGCGGAGTTCCTCGCCGAGTGCGTAAAGCCCGTCCTCGACGCAAACAAAGACATTTTAGGCGAAAAGGCTGAGCTTTCTGTCTGATGCCTGACACCTTCTCCCGCTTTACGGCGCGGAAGAAGGCAGATTTACCGCCAAATTGCACATTTACGGGGCCAAAGTATGCGCCGTAAAGTGCAAAATGACGGTTTGCGGAAAATATTGACAAAAAAGTATTGACTTATCGGGGAAATTCATCTATAATATATAGGTATTGCAAAATTTGCAAAAAAGAAACGGAGTGAAACTAAAAATTGAAGCAGGTCAAAAAACCGGTGTTTTTCATCGTGTTTATCCTCATCGCGGTGTTCACATACTTCGCGATAATGGGCTTCAGCACCTACTACGGTGATATCAAGACCACCCATATCCGCGGTGTAGCGGATATCCGCTGGGGTATAGATATCCGCGGAGGCGTTGATGTTACATTCACACCCTCGGAGGATGCAGTAAATGTCACTAACGATGACCTCGACGGAGCCCGTTCGATCATCGAAACGCGTATGGTCGAGAAAAACATCACAGACTACGAAATTTATGTCGATCAGAACACAAAGAGAATAATCTGCCGCTTCCCGTGGCAGTCCGACGACAGCAGCTTCGACCCCGAACAGGCGGTCAAGGAGCTCGGCGAGACCGCTATGCTCACATTCAGAAAGGGCTATAGCGGACAGCTCACCGGCGACCAGACCTATGAGGATCTCGAGCTCGTTCTCACGGGCGCCGATGTCGCAAAGGCAGAGGCAAAGTATTATACCCCTCAGAACGAGGAGCATCAGTGGGTCGTTGACCTTACCCTCAACGACAGCGGTAAGGAGTCGTTCAAGAATGCGACCGCGGAGGCTTCCCCCAACCACGACCGCATCTCTATCTGGATGGACGATATCGAGATATCCGCGCCTACCGTAAACGAAACTATCGCGGACGGCAAGGCTATCATCTCGGGAAGCTTCGAGACAGCCGATGACGCAAAGGCGCTCGCCGATAAGATAAACGGCGGCTCCCTGCCCTTCAAGCTCGTCACCGACAGCTTCAGCACCATTTCGCCTACGCTCGGTATGGGCGCCCGTGACGCTATGGGTCTCGCGGGTATCATCGCGTTCTGCCTTATCGCGGTGCTGATGATCTGTATGTATCGTCTGCCCGGCGTTATGGCGGTAATATCGCTCGCAGGTCAGGTAGCAGGTACATTCGCGGCTATCACAGGCTTCTTCGCCTTCAACGACAGCTTTACAATGACCATTCCCGGTATCGCAGGTATCATCCTCGCGGTAGGTATGGGCGTTGACGCGAACGTTATCACAAACGAGCGTATCAAGGAGGAGCTTTCCGCCGGCAAGACGATTGACGGTTCGCTGTATATCGGCTTCAAGCGTGCGTTCTCCGCAATTTTCGACGGCAATATCACAATGCTTATCATCGCGGTCATCTTAATGGGCGCGTTCGGAACACCCGACAGCTGGTGCTCGATCATCCTCTCGCCGATATTCACATGGTTCGGCGTATCGACGGCCGGCTCTATCTACGCATTCGGCTACACTCTCGCGGTCGGCGTTGTGCTGAACTTCCTGTTCGGTATCCTCACCACGAGACTTATGACCATGTCGCTGTCGAGATTCAAGGTATTCAGAAATCCCGTCTTCTACGGCGGCAAAAAAAAAGCTGAGGGAGGTGCCGCAGAATGAAACAGGGCAGATTTGACTTCCTCAAAAACAAGAAGATATTCTTCATAATCCCGCTCGTTATAGCGGTCGCAACGATAATCACGGCGCTGATCATCGGCGTTCCGGTGGATATCGAGTTCAAGGGCGGTACCCTGCTGACATACAGCTATACCGGCACTATCGACGTGAACGCGGTAAAGGCTACGGTCGAGGAAATGCAGCTCGGCACGGTGGGCGTTACCACGGGTTCTGCGTTCGGCTCCGACCTTGAAACAGTAAAGATCTCGTTCGCTTCGGATGAGGGACTTACCGCAGAGGTACAGGAGCAGGTAACGACCAAGCTGAAGGAGACCTACGCCGACAACAAGCTCGAACTCGTAAACTCGCAGGACGTAAAGCCCAGCGCAGGTTTCTCGTTCTTCCTCAAGTGCTTCGTCGCAGTAATGTTCTCGTTCCTGCTGCTGATAATCTACATCGCGATAAGATTCAAGAACATCGGCGGCTGGTCCGCGGGCGCATTCGCTCTCGTAGCGCTGGCAAACGACGTATTTATGGTATTCGCTACGTTCGTGTTCATGAGACTTCCTATTGACGCAAACTTCATGGCGGTAATACTGACTATCCTCGGTTACTCGATAAACAACACGATCGTTCTTTACGACCGTATCCGTGAGAACCGCAAGCTCTACGGCAAGAAGATAACGATAAACGAGCTCGTGAACGGAAGTATCAACCAGTCGCTCACACGTTCGATAAAGACCACGATAACCACTGCGGTCGCCGTACTCTCGATGTGCATTGTTGCATGGATCTGCGGCATCGAATCAATAGTCAGCTTTGTATTTCCGATGTTCGTGGGACTTATCGCGGGCGCTTACTCGTCGATATTCATCGCGGGTCCCGCCTGGACAGTATGGAAGAACGCTCACCCCGAGAAGAAAAATGCAGCGTGATCCCTCCCGGCGAGCAGATACCGGACAAAATAATCACCAAAACAGCAAGGCAGTTCCGTGCACATATTTGTGCGGAATTGCCTATCTTTTTTACGCTGAAAGCTGTTGACTTGATACACTTTATATGATATAATTTTCTACATGGATGTGTTTTCATCATAAATTTCCCGAAAGGAGAGTATTTCAATGTTCACCAAAAGATCTATAGGTATGTTTATCCTGCTTTCTATCGTCACCTGCGGCATTTACCTGCTTATCTGGTACTGGCACACAATGGCAGAACTCTACAGAGCCGGCGGAAAGAGCATAGGAAACCTCGAGCCTACTATCCAGTTCATTCTCCTGTTCCTCTATGTCGGCGGCGTATTTTTCGCCATCAACGCGGATGACAACCTCAACGCGGTAAGAGAGCAGAGAGGCCTTCCGAGACAGGACAACAAGGTTCTTTACCTTGTACTCGAAGTGCTTGGCCTTGGCCTTATCACCTGCGCTCTTGTACAGAGTGAAATGAACAGACTTTCTGAATAACAAAAAAAGGCTGCCATACAGGGCAGTCTTTTTTGTTTTATTATCACGGCCTGTGCGACAAAACCGAGCTGTCGTCATACACGGTCATTTCAGCACATTTTCTCGCTGAGCTTTACTCCGCCTATAAGGTGGAAATGCAGATGCTTTACGGTCTGGCCACCGTCATCGCCGATGTTGGTGATGATCCTGTAACCGCTGTCAAGCTTGAATTCCGCGGCAAGACGCTTTGCAACGAGCATGATATCGCCGACTATCGGCGCGGAAGTCTCGTCAAGCGCGTTCACGCTTTCATAGTGCGCCTTCGGGATGATAAGGATGTGTACGGGAGCCTGAGGGTTGATATCCTTGAAAGCAAGTATCTTCTCGTCCTCATACACCTTTGTCGAGGGGATCTCCCCCGCCGCTATCTTACAGAAAATGCAGTCGCTCATTCTTATTATTCTCCTTGTGATATTATTCCAGCTCCGAGATTATCTTTATGAAGCTCTCGGCGTCGTTGAAGTCCTTATAAACGGACGCGAAACGTATGTATGCGACATGGTCGGTCTTTTTGAGCTTTTCAAGCACCATATCGCCTATCTGCGCGGAGGACACTTCCTTCTGCAGGTTGTTTTTGAGTTCCGACTCTATCTCATCCACCATATTCTCGATCTCCTCGTAGTTCACGGGGCGCTTTATGGTCGCACGTCTTATACGCTCGGCAAGCTTTACGGAGTCGAACGGCTCTATCGAATGGTCCTTTTTGACCACCATGAGCGGGATATTCTCTACTATCTCGTATGTTGTGAAACGGCACTTGCAGGAAAGACACTCACGTCTTCTGCGTATCCTGCCGTCGGTCGGCCTTGAATCTATAACCTTGCTGTCTTCAAATCCACATTCGGGGCATCTCATAGGCTGGGCTCCTTTCACCGGTTTCTTCTATTTTACCACAAAATCTCCCAAAATGCAAGGTTTTTTTTGAAAATTCGTTCATATTTTTTTAATATAAGAACTATATCCCGAGGATGTTGCGCACGACCCACCACACGAGTATTATCCCGAGCAGCGTGAAATGAAGCCACTGCGGCTTCATATACAGGTCTTTCCTGCCCGTCCTGACATATTTTACAGACGCGTACCCCGCACAATACAGAATGTACAGAATAATAAACGGCGCCATGATGTTATACTTCAGGACATCCGCGAACCGCAGCAGTAAAAGGCTCTTCATCGCCCGGGATATCCCGCAGCCGGGACAGTTGAGCCCTGTGATAACGTGAAACGGACATGGGATACCCGCCCCGGTCAGAATAGTCACGACAGCGTATGTCATCAGCACGCCGAGAGTGATGCCCCACACGGCAGCGACCTTGCGGACGCGCTTTTTTTCATCCACCGTCATCATTGCCGTCACCCCCGCTGTCCCTTACATACCTGTCAACAAACTCAAACACCCTGCCGAAATACCCCTCGGGGTCGATATACATTGCCTGACCGTGCGCCGCGCCCTCGGCTATCAGGAGCGCCTTTTCGGTTGTGCAAGCCTCATACAGCCTATAGACCATATCCGTGTGCACAAAGCCGTCTGCGCTGCCATGAATGAACATTATCGGCACGTTCGAGCGCTTCACACAGTCAAGCGGGGTGACTTCCCCGAAAGAATACCCCGCGAACAGCTTTGCCTCAGCGCTCGCCGTATAAAGAAGCGGAAATTCGGGAAGGTGCGCGAGCTCCCGCATAACATCGCCGAAAATGTCGAGCGCGGACGTGTAGCCGCAGTCTTCGACCACCGCCCTGACGTTTCCGGGAAGCGCTTCGGCAGCGGCAGTCATAGCCGACGCCGCGCCCATTGATACGCCGTGTATCACTATCCGCGCATCCGGCCTGCGCGAGCGTATCATCTCCGCCCAGCCGGGAACGTCCTTCCTGTCGGGGATCCCCATTCCCATATAGTCACCGCCGCTGGAGCCGTGCCCGCGCATATCGGGCATCAGCAGGCTGTAACCGTGTTCCGCGTAGGCTCTGCCGTAGTTATAGACCTTTGCCCGCGTGCGGCTGTAGCCGTGCAGCAGTATCACCCAATCCGTCCCGCCATTGTCAACGCAGTCCGCACACAGCAGTATGCCGTCCGGCGCGGTGATGCTCACCTGCTCGATATCCAGCGTTCTGAGCCAATCGGCGGTCTTTGCGGCGATATCGCCGGTGTTGCGGTAAACACGCTCGCGAACATCGTCCCTTACCTCGTATATCGGCTCCGGAAAGTCCGCGTCCTTGCGGGCTATCGCGAACCGCATAAGAAAGAAGCTCCCCGTGAGCTCGGCCACAATCAGCACCGACAGTATAACGGTTACTGTCACAATGACTTTCTTCATACTTTCAGTATATCACACTGCCGCTTTTCTGTCAACTTTACGGGAGCGGCATATTTCCCTCAAGCCGAAAGGGGCCATGAAACGGTCGGAAAAGCCCCCCGGGAAAAGTATTCCCCATAAATTGCAAAAAACTATTGAAAATTGAAAAAAAAAGTGCTATAATAGTATATCCCGTGTGATAAAATTCTGCGGGATATGGAAAGAAGGCAAATATATGCACATTTTTGACGCTCACGTTCACATCTATCCGGACAAGATAGCAGCAAAGGCATCCGAGAACGTGGGGAAATTCTACGACATACCCATGGCGTTCGACGGGAAAATATCCACGCTGATGAGCGACTGCAAAGCGGCGGGGGTCGAACACTGTCTCGTCCACTCGGTCGCTACGACGCACGATCAGGTATGCAAGATAAACGACTTTATACACGCGCAGGTCGAGGCCAGTAACGGTATGTTCGTGGGCTTCTGCACACTGCACCCGTCAATGAGCTCGAAAGAGGTAGAGGCCGAGGTAGAGCGCATCATCTCGCTGGGGCTGAAGGGCGTAAAGCTGCACCCCGACTGTCAGAAGTTCCGCATAGACGACAAGCACGCAATGGAGATGTACGAGATCATCGACAACCGGGTGCCGATACTGTTCCACACGGGCGACAAGCGGTATGACTACTCCAACGCGGACAGAATGAAGGCGGCGGCTAAGCGCTTCCCGAAACAGCGGATGATAGCGGCGCATTTCGGCGGCTACTCGGTTTGGGAAGACTCGGTGCCGAAGCTCATGGGGCTCGAAAACGTGTGGTATGACGAGAGCAGCTCGCTCAGCTACATTACTCCCGAAAAGGCGAAGGAATACATACTCGCATACGGCGAGGACAGGATATTCTTCGGAACGGACTACCCGATGTGGAATGCGTCGGAAGAGCTGAAGCTTTTCGACCGCATTGATCTCACCGACAGCCAGCGGGAGAAGATACTATGGAATAACATCACTGAATTTCTTGGTTTCAGCGAAAAATAATATTGGGTGCAGCGTCACGCTGCCGCGGGTCAAGGGGCGCGCAGCCCCTTGTGCCGTCTGCAAAGACAGCGCGTAAGCGCCTTTGATGAAAAGAGGTTTCTATTATGAAATGGACAGGTCTTAACGAATTAAGAGAAAGCTATCTGAAATTCTTCGAGAGCAAAGAGCATCTTCGTATGGCATCGGCTCCGCTGGTGCCGCAGGGCGACAACTCCGTCCTGCTGATAAACGCCGGAATGACACCGCTCAAGAAGTTCTTCCAGGGGGTCGAGACACCACCGCGCAAGCGTGTAACAACGTGCCAGAAGTGCATACGCACGCCCGATATCGAGAATGTCGGCAAAACGGCGCGCCACGGCACATATTTTGAGATGCTCGGCAACTTCTCGTTCGGCGATTACTTCAAGCATGAAGCTACCGCATGGGCGTGGGAATATCTCACCAAGGTGCTCGAGATCGAGCCCGAGAAGCTGTGGATAACCATCTACGAGCAGGACGACGAGGCCGGCGATATCTGGGCGAACGAGGTAGGCATACCGCGCGACCGTATCATAAAGCTCGGCAAGGCTGATAACTTCTGGGAGCACGGCAGCGGACCCTGCGGCCCCTGTTCCGAGATACACTTCGACCGCGGCGAGAAGTACGGCCCGTTCGAGAGCTTTGAGCAGGCGGGCGAATGCGACCGTATCATCGAGATATGGAACCTCGTGTTCACGCAGTTCGACAACGACGGCAACGGCAATTACACACAGCTGAAAAACAAGAATATCGACACCGGTATGGGTCTCGAGCGCCTTGCCTGCGTAATGCAGGGCGTTGACAATATGTTCGAGGTCGATACCATTCAGAATATCATCAAGCGTATCTGCACCGTTACGGGAAAGACATACGGCGCAAACCACAACGACGATGTATCTATCCGCGTCATAACCGACCACGTCCGCGCTTCTACCTTTATGGTAGGCGACGGCGTGCGCCCCTCCAACGAGGGCAGAGGCTATGTTCTGCGCAGACTTTTAAGACGCGCCGCAAGACACGGAAGACTTCTCGGCATGACAAAGCCCTTCCTCACCGAGATCGTCGATCAGGTGATACAGGAGAACAAGTCGGCTTACCCCGAGATCGAGGAAAAGAAAGAATACATCAAGAAGGTCATCTCCACCGAGGAGGAGAGCTTCAACAAGACTGTTGAAAAGGGCTCCGCTCTGCTGAATGACCTTATCGCCAATATCGGCGACAGCAAGGTGCTCAGCGGCGACGACGCGTTCAAGCTGCACGACACCTACGGCTTCCCGCTCGACCTGACAAAGGAGATACTCGCGGAAAAAGGCCTGTCGCTCGATGAGGATCGCTTCAAGGAGCTCATGACCAACCAGAAGCAGACTGCCCGCGCAAATCAGGCATTCAAGGGCGGCTGGGACGAGGCTTCCATGAACGCGGTGTCGGGCTTCACGACCGAGTTTGTGGGCTATAAGAGCCTTACATCCGAGACAAAGCTGCTCGCGATAATAAAGGACGGCGAGAGCGTTCAGAGCGCTTCCGAAGGCGACAGCGTCATAGCCGTTATCGAAAAGACTCCGTTCTACGCCGAAATGGGCGGCCAGGTAGGCGACCACGGCACTATCACCGCAGGCGACAGCGTAATGAACGTAGTTGACACCAAAAAGGCAGCAAGCGGACAGTTCGTATGCTACTGCAATGTGGAAAGCGGCGAATTCTTCGCAAACGACACCGTTACCGCAAGCGTTGATGAAGCGCGCAGAGCTGCGATAAAGCGCAACCACACATCCGTTCACCTGTTACAGGCGGCGCTTCGTGAAGTCCTCGGCGACCACGTTCACCAGGCGGGCTCTTATGTTGACGACAAGATCGGACGCTTCGACTTCTCGCATTTCAGCGCAATGACCGACGAGGAAATAGCGCGCGTTGAGCAGATAGTGAACGACGAGATACTGAAAGGAATCACTGTCACGACCGAGGAACTTCCCATTGAGGAAGCGAAGAAAAAGGGCGCTATGGCGCTGTTCGGCGAGAAATACGGCGACATCGTCCGCGTTGTAAGCACCGACGACGGCTTCTCCACCGAGTTCTGCGGCGGTACGCACGTTGACAATACCGCAAAGATAGGCCTGTTCAAAATAATCTCCGAATCCTCGGTAGCATCGGGCGTGAGACGTATCGAATCCACCACGGGGCGCGGAGTTCTCGAAGCTCTCGCAAACGCGAAGCAGACGATCGCACAGGCTGCCGATATACTGAAAGTTCCGAACCCGAACGCGCTCGTACAGCGCTGCGAAGCAATAACATCGGAGCTTTCCGAAGCGAAAAAGACGATAGACAAGCTCCAGAGGCAGCTATCCTCCGCGGCAATGGGCGACCTTACTGCTAACGCTAAGGAAATAAACGGCGTGAAGGTGTTCTCAGCGGTTCTCGAAGGCACTGTCGGCGACGATCTCCGCAAGGCCGGCGATGATATCAAGTCGAAGTATGACAGCTTTATCGCGGTGCTGGCGGGTCATTCCGACGGCAAGGGCAACTTCTTGTGCATTTGCAGCAAGGAAGCTGTTGCAAAGGGCGCCAACGCAGGTCAGATAGTAAAGCAGATCGCGGCTCTCGCAGGCGGCAAGGGCGGCGGAAAGCCCGACAGCGCTATGGCGGGTATAGCAGATGTTTCGAAGATACCGGCAGCTCTCGGCGAGCTTGAGAAGATAGTATCAGAGATGCTGTAAGAGAGCTCAGAAGTCAAGAGAGGGGGCTCTGCCCCCTGACCCCCGCGAGGGGCCTGGTGCTTGCCTCTTAGCGCCGCATCCGTGCGGCGTTTTGGGCAAGCCTTCAATGCATCCTGCATTGACGTCGGCCCCACTGCAGGATGCAGTGCAGGCTGTCGTCAAAGCGCGCACGATGCGCGCCTACAAACGACAGCCCAATGACCCCGGCGGTGCCACGCGGCACTCGCAATCCGCGTAGAAAGATCAAGAAGACTTGTTACCCTTCGCCCGCGTCACAAGGCTGTGCATTGGGCACAATAGGTCTTTGCTGAACGTAAGATCTAACCCCGTATCGTTACCGGTACGGGGTTTTGATTTGATCGTATTTTCCCCGCCTCCCGCGGGGGAAAATACTTACTTCAAGATATTGATTATTGCAGCGAAATGTGCTATAATGATTATATCTGTAATCAAGGAGCGTTACTATGAACGAGAAAATACAAAGACTGACCGATAATATCGAAAAGTCGATAATCGGCAAGAGAGAAGTCATATTCAAGCTGGTGGCGGCGCTGCTGTCGGGCGGCCACGTTCTTATCGAGGACGTTCCCGGCGTCGGCAAGACGAGGCTCGTCACGGCTCTGTCCGAGAGCGTGAACGGCACCTGCAGCCGCATACAGTTCACACCCGACCTTATGCCGAGCGACATCACCGGCTTTACAATGATAAACCCCAAGACCGGCGAGACGGAATTCCGCCCCGGCGCCGCTATGTGCAACTTTCTGCTCGCGGACGAGATAAACCGTGCTTCCCCGAAAGCGCAGTCGGCACTGCTCGAGATAATGGAGGAATTGCAGATAAGCGCGGACGGCGCGACATACAAGCTGCCCGTGCCGTTCATGGCGCTCGCCACGCAGAACCCCGTCGAGACTTACGGAACATACCACCTGCCCGAAGCGCAGATGGACAGATTTATGATGAAGATATCGGTGGGTTATCCCGCGGCGGAAGAAGAAATGCAGCTGCTCGGCGGGAACTACGGCAAGGAGATACGCCTGCAGCCCGTTATGACGCTCGATGATATTGTCGAGTTGCGCAGGCAGGCCACCGCAGTCCGTGTGAACGACAGCGTGAAGCGCTACATAATCGGCATAGTCACCGCGACCCGCGAGAGCGATGCAACACTTCTCGGAGCGAGCCCGCGCGGCAGTATCGCACTGTACGCGGGTGCAAAGGCTTACGCACTGATCAGCGGGCGGGATTTCGCTGTTCCCGAGGACGTTAAGGCTATCGCAGTCGATATACTCGCGCACAGACTGATGCTCTCGCCGAAGGGCAGGACCACCTACGGAACGCAGGAGGCGGCAATGGCGGATATACTCGCGAAAACGCCTGTTCCGACCGAATGACGCCATGGTAAATATCAAAGGAATTATCGCATATCTGGTGCTTATCGGGCTTGCGGTGCTGTACACACTGTTCCTTGAGGGTGCAGGCGGCAGCTATCTGATAATCGCGCTGGTAACGGCGGCTGTCATCTCCGTGGGGCTGTGCGTTTACACGAAAAGAAACGTCACCGCCCGCATAGAGGTGAGCGAAGATATCCTCGACCGCGGAGATGTGGCGGTAGTGGGACTGGTGCTTGACAAGACCGGGATACTCCCGTCGTCGTTCATCAAGGCCGAGCTCTTTTCGAGCTACCACTTCACGACAGGCTCCGACAAAAAGATAAGCACGGCGGTGTTCGGCCGCGGCAGAGCGAGTTTTACGGCGGAATACCGCGCGGAATTTTTCGGAAAAGGCAAAGTCGGCATAAGCAGCATCACCGTGACCGATTATCTCGGGCTGGTGAGCTTTCATGTGAACCTGCCCAAAGCGATAGAGGAGATAAAGATATACCCCGATATCCCCGTGGTGAACGCGCGCGACGGGCTTGCAAGGAGCCTCACGGATGCGGCGGCGTTCGACGAGAGCGAGGAGACCACACAGTCGCTGTACGCGCTCAACGGCACGCCCGGCTATGAGCACCGGAAATATGAACCCGGCGACAGCCTGAAGCTGATAAACTGGAAGATATCCGCAAAGCGCGGCGAACTGTTCGTCCGCAGGCTCGAAGGCGCGTCGGGAGCCGAACAGACATTCATACTTGACAAGGCGGGCTCAAAAAACCCCGAAACTCTGGACGCAAGACGCGAGGAACAGCTCACCGTCGAGGCGCTGCTCGCGATGATGATGCAGTTCGCAAAGACCGAGCTGCCATCCCGGCTCGCGGTGCGCATGGGCTCCCACTGGGAATATATCCCCGTCATAACGCCGCAGGACGTATCGGATATACGCTACAAGCTCACCGAGTTTACGTTCTCTGACAACGAGACCGA
>JAEEGL015849489.1_pt1 | contig 15700 bp, 14 predicted proteins | sample 9134231 | NCBI WGS metagenome assembly JAEEGL01 (sample SAMN16246548, study PRJNA631951) | gut metagenome | biome: gut microbiome; feature: rumen; material: fiber-attached | host: Bos | place: Iran: Karaj | collected 2018-10
ATCCTAAGAACTCACAGTTCGCAACTCCACTCTTCGAGTTCAGCGGTGCATGGTCTGGTTGCGGCGAGACTCCATACGTAAAACTGATCGCACAACTCTTCGGCGACCGGCAGATGATTGCCAACGCTACGAGCTGCTCGTCCATCTACTCTGCTTCTATTCCCTCTACTCCTTACACGAAGAACGAGAAGGGCCAGGGCCCATGCTTCAACAACTCTCGGTTCGAGGACTTCTGCGAGTTCGGTCTCGGTATGGTCCTCGGTAACAAGAAGATGAAGGAGCGCGTGGCCAAGCTGCTTGCCGAGGCCTGCGAGGCTCCCCAGTGCACTGAGGAGTACAAGGCTCTCGCCCAGGAGTGGATTGCCAACAAAGAAGATGCCGACAAGACGAAGGAGATTGCTCCGAAGCTGCGCGAGGCTATTGCCGCCGCTGCTGCTGCCGGCTGCCCCGTCAACAAGGAGCTGCAGACCCTCGACCACTATCTCGTGAAGCGCAGCCAGTGGATTATCGGTGGCGACGGTGCTTCCTACGACATCGGTTACGGCGGTCTCGACCATGTGATTGCCAGCGGTGAGGACGTGAACATCCTCGTGCTCGATACTGAGGTGTACTCCAACACCGGTGGTCAGGCCTCCAAGGCTACGCCGCTCGGCGCTATCGCCCAGTTCGCCGCCCAGGGTAAGCGCATCCGCAAGAAGGACCTCGGCATGATTGCCACTACCTACGGCTACGTCTATGTTGCTCAGATTGCTATGGGCGCCGACCACGCTCAGACCCTGAAGGCTATCCGCGAGGCCGAGGCTTGGCACGGCCCCAGCATTATCATCGCTTACGCTCCCTGTATCAACCACGGCCTGAAGGCCAAGGGCGGCATGGGTAAGAGTCAGGCTGAGGAGAAGAAGGCCGTGGAGTGCGGCTACTGGCACCTCTGGCGCTTCAATCCCGCCCTCATCGAGGAAGGCAAGAATCCGTTCTCGCTCGACAGCAAAGAGCCCAACTGGGCTAACTTCCACGACTTCCTCATGGGCGAGGTCCGCTACCTCTCCGTCAAGAAGGCTTATCCCAACGAGGCCGAGGAACTCTTCGCCGAGGCTCAGAAGATGGCTCAGATCCGCTACAAAACCTACGTCCGCAAGACGCAGGAGAACTGGGAAGATTAATCCTCAACCAATCTAGTAAAAGAGCACTCGAATTATCGGGTGCTCTTCTAATGGCATCAAACAAATCGGCAAGCAAGGTTTTCAACACCCTTGCTTGCCGATAATTATTGATGTCATTTTAGGCGGTCTGCCCGGTCAGCGATTTACCTTTCCTGGTCTCCACTATTCACCCTTAGTTATCTCTAGGTTCACTGCCACCGCCACCGGGCGTGTCGCCGCCATCATCGGTGATGTCCTCGTCCTCCACGGCAGCACCCGTGCGCTCGTCAATCTTTTGCCAGCTCACCTGACTGGCAAACTCCTGACTGAACTTGATACTCACCGATGCACCCAGACGGCTCTTGCCCTTGTTGGCGGTCAACATCTAAGCCTTTCAGCACGTTCGACTGCACCGTCTTCATGTACTCTGCCACCGTAGCCTTTATAATCGACGGCTCGATGCTTGTGTTACGACATGCCTCCTCGCAAACTTCGTTGAAGGTACACATTCTATCTCAAATATGTATCGTAATTCCCCAATTATCTGAAACAAGAATCTAAAGTGGACGTTCAGTCTTATGTCCTATTATCTTTTATCTGTCCTTTGGCGTAACTGTTTAATGATTACACATTACTTTATTAATTAGAAGATGGCGGCAATGCGGCGAATCTGTCTGAGCTTTTCCATAAACGTGTCATCGCGCTCAGCCATCAGCATGTCGTATTCGTTTTGCATAGCCAGCAGGGGGGCGGCATCTACGCCGAGGGCGGCCTCCATCATCATGGCCAATTCGGGACTGAGTGACCGCTTGCCATTCAGCATTTCGTTGAAAGCGGAATAAGATATACCTATCTCCTTGGCCAGTCCGCGTTGTGAAATGCCACGGTATTCCAGTTCGTCCTTCAGCACCTCGCCGGGATGGGTGGGCTGATAGGGCTTCAGATTGTTAGCTATCATCTGCGGGTTTATTCCTTCAAGTGTGGTCATGTCTCGTCCTCCTACTATTTATAATGGTTAGACAATTCGGTGATGCTACAAATCGTGGCAATCTGCTTGCCTGCCTCCATGCCCTCGGTGAACTCTATGCGGTACTGGTCATTGACGCGGACGGAGGATATACCCTCTTTGTCGCCATGCAACTTCTCATAATGCAGGGAGCCGTACTTTGCCAGTCCCAAAACATTCTCCTGTTGCTTCATCAGGTTGACAACCTTGACGTACTTGCTGACAATCTGAGGCTGAAAGCGATGGCACTTGTCACTCGCCTTGCCCTTAGTGTAGAGTTCCTGTAGGTATGTCTGCTCGAATGTAACTATCATTTGGGTGCAAAAGTACAAAAAAATATTGAATGTTCGCAAATTTATGAACAAATAATTGTGTAAAAACTGATATTATTGTACTGTCTGCTTATTATAAGCCAGACTTTTCTTTGTCTATTATGTCTTCTATTTCCCTATTCATACTTTGAGTGGTCATGAAAATAACCACTAATAAATGATGCTCATGGCTGAAAGCTGGCCACCAATCCCCTCGGCTCCTTGCACGAAGAACATCTGACAGAATATGTCATCACATCACGCAGAGCAAGCTACAAGCCGTTGCCGCCCGCTTGCTTCTCGGTCATGTATTTCCAATAGCGGCGGGGCATGTCGCTGAGCTGCTTCTTGGGGTTGATACGCTCTTTGATGCAGATGGCCTTGAAATATGTGCGCCAGAGCTGCTGGAACAATTCGTCGTCGCTGCTAAGGACATCTTTGCCGAGCTTGCCGTCTGAAAGGCTGAAGGGGACAGCTGCCTCGTTTTCAAAAGTGATGCGCATAGTCCCGTCGTCGGGCGTATGGTAATAGCCGTAGTGACGATGGGCGTCGTAGATGAGGAAGGACTGGTCGTTGAAGCGATCACGAAAGTGGTCGATGATGAGCGGCAGCACGTTATGGTCGGGCGAGACGACGGCGAGATATGTGCCGTCCTTTGCTTTCTGGAAACGGATGAACTGCTTCATGCGCAGCTGTTCGTGAAGCACACGGCGGCAAGTATTCCTGACGGCCAGCACGTCGGCATCGGAGGCATTGCGCTCTAGTCCCGGTGTTTCGGCTGGTGGGCAGGCTCCTTTGACATGATTATCCGTTCCCTTTGCTTTTTGCCGGAATACTTTGCAGATGAAGTTGAACAATGGCTGGTTCAGGGTCTGCTCCTCTGAGAGCCAGCTGACGGTAACCATCCGCAGGCCGTCTTTGGAGAGTTGCTTCTCCAATCCCTTCCACACCCGATCGGCCTTCTCGCTGCTTGTCACCACCAGGTGCGGCTCGTCGGCAAACAAAGGCAGCTGCTCGCCCTCGGCCAGCAGCAACTCCGGCTGCTGGCGGAGAAAGAAACTGTCGAAGACGGCTGTCAGCAGCCCGTCGAGGGTGTTGTCGAACACATAAACCAGCATCGTGTATCAGCTAATTATCTCTCTCTTCATTATTCCCTTCATCAAAGTTGAGCATGAGTTGCTGCTCGGCGGCAGCGCGTTTCTGCTGTGCTTTAGAGAGCAGCAGCGGACGCAGGCGCTCAGGGCGCAGCTCATTGATGCCGATGACGGGCTGCGAGAAGTCGGAGGTCAGCTCGCCGCACGTGATGAAGTATTTGGCCTTCTTCATCACTACGCCCATTTTCTTCAGGTGGTAGGACGTGATGCGGTTGAAGCGGCGTGAGTTGACGATGAGCACGGCAGACTTCACACCGATGCCTGGCACCCGGAGGATATGCTCGTAGGGGGCGCTGTTGATGTCGACAGGGAAAAACTCCGGGTGGCGCAACGCCCAGCCGAGCTTGGGGTCGACATCGAGGTCAAGGTGGGCGTGTGCATCGTCCACAATCTCGTCGACGCTGAAATGATAGAAGCGCATCAGCCAGTCGGCCTGATACAGCCGGTTCTCACGCACCAGCGGCGGCTGTTTCAGCACGGGCAGGCGGGGGTCGTAGGTGTTCACGCTGACGTAGCCGCTGTAATAGACACGTCTCATGGTGGGCTGCTGGTACATGGCATTTGACATCTTGAGAATATCAAGGTCGCTCTCCTTCGTGGCACCGACAATCATCTGTGTCGACTGCCCGGCGGGTACGAAGCGGGGAGCATGGCGGAACTTTTTCCTGTCCTCCTTGTTCTCCAGGACGCCCTGCTGAATCTGTGCCATCGGCAGAAGTACGCTCTGGTGGTCTTTCTCCGGTGCCAGCACCTTGAGCGACTCCTCCTTGGGAATTTCTATGTTCACGCTCATACGGTCGGCATAGCGTCCGGCTTCCTGCAGCAGTTCCCTGCTGGCTCCGGGGATGGTCTTCAGGTGAATATAGCCGTTGAAACGGTGCTCCGTCCTGAGGTCGCGCACGATAGCCACGAGCCGTTCCATCGTGTAGTCGGGATTGCGCACCACACCGCTGGAGAGGAACAGCCCTTCGATATAGTTGCGGCGGTAGAACTCCATGGTGATTTCCTCCAGCTCTGTGACGGAGAGCGTGACGCGGGGAATATCGTTTGTGCGGCGGTTGATGCAGTAGGCACAGTCGTATTTGCAGTAGTTGGTCAGCATCACCTTCAGCAGCGAAATGCATCGGCCGTCATCGGCAAACGAATGGCAGATGCCCACGCCGCCCACCGTATTGCCCACCATACCTTTCTTGCCCGAGCGCACAGTGCCGCTCGACGAGCACGACACATCGTACTTCGCCGACTCTGCGAGTATCCGCAGCTTCTCCATGGTCTTCTCTGTCAGCATAGCCATTGAATCTGGTTGCAAAATTACTACTTTTTTTCCAAAAGCGTGTGAAAATGTTGGCAGAAAGCATAAAAATGCTTATCTTTGCACCCGCTTACCGTCCCCCTGGGGGGCCTATATATAAATAATGAGGAATATGAAGATAGCAGTCATCGGCGCGGGAGCCATGGGTGGCACCACCGTGCAGGGCCTGGTGAAAGGCCAATATTTCAAGAACGAGGACATCACTGTGAGCGACCCTAACGAGGCTGTGCTCAGCAAGTTTGCCCAGCTGGGCGTAAACGTGACTACGGACAATGCCGCTGCCGCCGAGCAGGCCGACATCGTGTGCGTGGTGGTGAAGCCGTGGCTGGTGGAGACGGTGCTGCGGGGCATTAAGCCCGTGCTGGTTCCCCAGCGGCAGCTGCTCATCGTCGTGGCGGCAGGTGTGTCGTCGCAGAGTGTAGAGGAGTGGCTCGGGCTGAACTGTCCGCCGCTCTTCCTGTGCATCCCGAACATTGCCATCGCGCAGATGCAGTCGATGACGTTCATCGTGCCTGTTGGGGCATCGAAGCGCGACACGCAGACGGTGCTCGACATCTACAACGAGATGGGTGGCACGCTCATCACCGACGAAGAGCACCTGGCGGCAGGCACCACGCTGGCCTCCTGCGGCATCGCCTATGCCATGCGCTATATCCGTGCTGCCTCGGAAGGCGGCGTGGAGCTAGGCTTCAGGGCCGACGACGCGAAGAAGGTGGTGCTGCAGACGCTGCGCGGCGCCATCGAGCTGCTGGAGGACACGGGGCTGCATCCCGAGGCTGCCATCGACATGGTGACCACGCCGCAGGGCGTCACCATCAAGGGGCTGAACGAGATGGAGCGCGCGGGCTTCACCTCGGCCGTCATCCGGGGGTTGAAGGCTGGTCTGAAATGATTTAGTAATAAGGAATTAATAGCGATACAGGGCTTCGTGGTTTCGATACACGAGAAAACACGAAGCCCTGTGTCGTTATAATTTAACGGTTACTTAACATTAATTATATAGTTTTCTTGCGGTAGATTCATAAATATTCAGTAAATTTGCGGTCGACTAATAACCTACACCGCAAATGGAAACAAGAAAACACTCTAAGGAACTGATGGAACTGGAGGAACGGTATGGTGCACATAACTACCATCCGCTCCCCGTCGTATTGCACAAAGGTGAAGGCATCTACGTGTGGGATGTTGAGGGAAAGCGCTATTTCGACTTCCTCAGCAGCTACTCTGCCGTGAATCAGGGGCACTGCCATCCCCGCATTGTGAAAGCCTTGAAGGAGCAGGCCGACATGCTCTGCCTGACCAGTCGCGCCTTCTATAATGACGCCCTGTGCGAGTATGAGCAGTTCATGCACGAATACTTCGGCTACGACCGCATCCTACCCATGAACACGGGTGCCGAGGGCGTGGAGACGGCCCTGAAGCTGGCTCGCCGGTGGGGAGCCATGAAGAAGGGCATCCCTAACGAGAAGATCAAGATTATCTGCTGCGAGGGCAATTTCCACGGCCGCACGGTGACCGTCATCACGATGAGCAACGACCCGTCGAGCTATGCCAACTACGGCCCGCTGACACCGGGCTTCATCCGTATACCTTATAATAATGTGGAAGCCCTGCGCCAGGCGCTCGATGAGTATGGCGATGAGGTGGCGGGCTTCATAGCCGAGCCTATACAGGGCGAGGCTGGAGTGTTCGTGCCCGACGACGGCTACCTGAAGCGATGCTACGACCTGTGCCACGAGCACAATGTGCTCCTCATTGCCGACGAGGTGCAGACGGGCATTGCCCGCACAGGGCGCATGCTCTGTTCGGAGCACGACGGCGTGCGTCCCGACATCGTGGTGCTCGGCAAGGCACTGGGCGGCGGCGTGCTGCCTGTGTCGGCATGCCTGGCCGACGACGACATCATGCTGAACATCCGTCCGGGCGAGCACGGCAGCACCTTCGGCGGCTTCCCGCTGGCAGCCCGCGTGGCTGTGGAGGCGTTGAAGGTGGTGAAGGAGGAGCATCTGGTGGAGAACGCTGAAAAGATGGGTAGGCTGTTCCGCGAGGAAGTGAGGAAGATAGCGTCGCCCTTCATCGTCGAGGTACGCGGGCGCGGTCTGCTCAATGCCATCGTCACCAAGCCCGTCAATGGGAAGACGGCATGGGACATCTGCCTGCAGATGATGGAGCACGGTCTGCTGGCCAAGCCTACCCACGATGACATCATCCGTTTTGCCCCGCCGCTGTGTATCGGCGAAGAGGAGCTGCGCGAGGCCATTGGCATCATTAAGTCAACGTTTGAGGAACTGTCGTCATGAGCCAGACAACCAACCACGTCCTTATGGTACGCCCCGTGGGCTTCGGCTTCAACGAGCAGACGGCAGTCAACAATGCCTTCCAGCGGAAAAGCAAGGAGGCTGCTGAGACCGTGGCTAGAAGGGCGTTGAAAGAATTTGATGCCTTCGTGGCCCTGCTCCGCGAGAATGGCGTGGAAGTGACCGTGGTGCAGGACACGCCGGAGCCGCGTACCCCCGACAGCATCTTCCCTAACAACTGCTTCTCCGTGCATGGCGACACGCTGGTGCTCTATCCGATGTTTGCACCCAATCGTCAGTTGGAGCGCGACAAGCTGCTCAGAGTCGTCCAGACGAGCAAGTTCAGGCAGGTGCTTCACCTGTACGACTTTGAGGAATTCGGCATTGCGCTGGAGGGCACCGGCTCGCTGGTGCTCGACCGCGAGCATCGCATGGCCTATGCCTGTCTGTCGCCCCGCACCAATCTGAACACGCTCAAGCTTTGGGCCAGTGAGCTGGGCTACGATTACATGGTCTTTCATAGTCAGGACGAGAAGGGCATGCCCGTCTACCACACCAATGTCATGATGCATGTGGGTTCGCGTCAGGCCGTGGTATGTCTGAACAGCATCCGTGACGAAGCAGAACGGCATGAACTCAAACAGCGTCTGGAGCACGACGGCAAGGAGGTGGTGCCCATCACGCTCAGTCAGATGCGCCACTTCGCCGGCAATATGCTGGAGCTGCACAACGACCGGGGTGAGCAGTTGCTGGTGATGAGCCAGACGGCTCGCCTGTCGCTGACGGCTGAGCAGCTGGCCACCCTGTCGAAACATACCCGCATCATCAGCCCCGACATCCATACCATAGAGACTGTAGGCGGCGGCAGCGCCCGCTGCATGCTGGCGGAACTCTAGCCTCCCTGAGTCTGGACTAGACGAGCCGGCATGCCCTACCTTTATATGATAAAGGAATGACGGAGTGGAGAATAATACATAAAGAGTATTTAAAAGAATCAGAGAACACATTAATATTATTATTAACTTTAAAGGTGCTAATGAACGATAGCCCGTTCAGACCCCCAACCCCCTGTCTTATGGGGACTTAGAGTAACTACTATGAACAACTCAGTAATTACATTTCCGCTACCGGCCAACGAGCCGGTGAAAGCCTATCTGGCAGGCTCGCCAGAGCGTGTTGCACTAGAAAAGGAATTGGAGCGCCAGAAGAACCTGGTGGTCGACATTCCCATCATCATCGGCGGTAAGGAAATCCGCACAGGAAACACCGGCACCGTCACCTGTCCCCACGACCACAGCCATGTGCTGGCCACCTATCACAAGGTGGGCAAGGCTGAGATAGAGCTGGCTGTGGAGACCGCCATGAAAGCCTGGCAGGAGTGGAGCCGTACACCGTGGACTACGCGCGCCGCCATCGTGATGAAGATGGCCGAGCTGCTGGCCACGAAGTACCGCCCCATCATGAATGCCGCCACGATGCTGGGCCAGAGCAAGAATTTCTTCCAGGCTGAGATTGACTCGGCCTGCGAGACCATCGACTTCTTCCGCTACAACGTGCACTATGCCTCGAAGATCTACAGCATGCAGCCGAAGGACGGCGTGGGGCAGCTGAACCACACGGAGTACCGCCCGCTGGAGGGCTTCGTGCTTGCCGTGACGCCGTTCAACTTCACATCTATTGCCTCGAATCTCTGCATGACGCCCGTGCTCATGGGTAATGTCGCCCTGTGGAAGCCGTCGACTACCGCCCTGCTTTCGAACTACTACCTGATGCAGCTCTACAAGGAGGCCGGACTGCCCGACGGCGTGGTGAACTTCCTGCCCGGCAGCGGTGCGCTCATCGGCGAGGTGGCCACCCAGTCGAAACATTTCGCTGGCATACACTTCACGGGGTCTACGGCAACGTTCAAGAGCCTCTGGCAGCAGGCCTGCTCCAATCTCGACCGCTATATCAGCTATCCGCGTCTGGTGGGTGAGACTGGCGGCAAGGACTTCATCTTCGTTCATCCGTCGGCCGACAAGAAGGCCGTTGCCACCGCCGCCTTCTGCGGAGCCTTCGAGTTCCAGGGACAGAAGTGCTCGGCTGCCAGCCGCATGTATATCCCGAAGAGCCTGTGGCCCGACGTGCTGGAGGACATCAGGCGGATGTGTGCCGAAATCAGGATGGGCGATGTCTGCGACCCGACAAACTTCGTGAATGCCGTCATCGACGAGGCTTCGTTCGACAAGTGCAAGTCGTATATAGACTATGCCATCGAGGCTGCCGACGCAAAGATTGTCATCGGCGGCAAGTGCGACAAGACGAAAGGCTGGTTTGTGGAGCCTACCGTCATCGAGACCTCGAACCCGCACTTCAAGTCGATGGAGGAGGAGATTTTCGGCCCCATCATTACCGTCTGGCCCTACGACGATGACAAGGTGGAGGAGGCCGTGAAGCTCTGCGACGAGACCTCGCCCTACGGACTGACGGGCGCCGTCTTCGGCCGCGACCGCATGGCCGTGGAGAAGATTACCGAGCAGCTGAGCTATGCCGCCGGCAACTTCTACATCAACGACAAGCCCACCGGTGCCGTTGTCGGCATGCAGCCCTTCGGCGGAGCCCGCGCCAGCGGCACCAACGACAAGGCTGGCGGCGAGTTCAACCTCATCCGCTGGATTATCCCGCGTGTCATCAAGGAGACGCTGGTCTCACCGACTGACTACCGCTATACCTACATGAAATGATGGAAAAAGCCTGCACTGTGAACGTAGCCTCCGAGACCGGGAGGCTACGTGCCGTGCTGCTCCATCGGCCCGGCGTGGAGATAGAGCGCATGACGCCGATGAACTGTGGTCATGCGCTGTATAGCGACATCCTCGACCGCATGAATGTCGACATCGAGTACGACCGCTTCCGGGGCGTGCTGGAGAAATGGGCGAAGGTGTACTATGTGGAAGACATCCTCAGGGAGCTGCTGAAGGACGAGCAGACTCGTGAGTACCTCGTGACGGAGAGCGTCTTCAACTACGGCCATCGCCCAGTGAAGCTCTCCGGCAGCATCAACGACCGGCTGGCAGAGGAGCTGATGGGGATGGAGCCCAAGAAGCTGGCAAGGACGCTTATCGAGGGATATGAAAACCCCGAGTGGGAGGGTGTGAACGACAACCGCTACCTGCTGGAGCCGCTCTACAACCTGCTGTTCACCCGCGACGCGTCGAGCGCCATCTTCGACCGAGTGCTCATCAACAGCATGTCGTTTGAGGTGCGCGAGCGTGAGTCGCTCATCTACGAGGCCATCTTCCGCAACTACTTCGGTGTGGAAACGCTGAATGCCTCGTCGTGGAATCCCAGGGCACGGACAGAAGGCGGCGACATCCACATCGCCGCCCCTGACTTGCTGGTAGTGGGGGAGGGGGTGCGCACCAATGCCAAGGGCATCGAGTATTTGGCGCAGACATTCGCCCGTGAGCGCCAGGAGCCGTTTTATATCCTGGTGCAGGAACTGCCGCGTGAGCCGGAGTCGTTCATCCATCTCGACATGGTGTTCACCTTCCTGGGCCGTCACGAGTGCATGGTCTTCGAACCCATGCTGCGCAAGCAGGGGCTGTTTGCCGGAAAGGACACCACGCTCATCAGCATCAAGAACGGCAAGGTGAGCTATCGGCCCGTGAAGGACATCCTGACCGGACTGCGCCACCTGGACTGGGACATGGACCCCATCATTGGCGGAGGCTACGACCCCTGGGTGCAGCTGCGCGAACAATGGCACAGCGGGGCCAACTTCTTCTCGCTGGGCGACGGCAAGGTGCTGGGTTACCGGCGTAACGCATATACCATAGAGTCTTTGGACAAAGCCGGCTATGCCGTGCTTCAGGCCAAAGACATCTGTAATGGTAAAGTGAATATGGAGGACTACCAGAAGTTCGTGGCGGTATTCCCTGCTTCCGAGCTGCCCCGTGCCGGTGGCGGGGCGCGCTGTATGACAATGCCTATCAGGCGTGAACCTCCTCAATGATCTTGCCGCCTTCCTCAATAGCCTCCATGTTCAGGGGAATGAGGGCGTGATGGCGTTCGGGGAGCGTCTTCTTCAGGGCTTTCTCCACGCCGCCGGTACCCACGACGGGGCATACCTTCAGCAGTCCGCCCAGCACGATCATGTTGAAGATCTTGCCGTTCTTCATCTCGGCAGCCTTGTCCATGGCGTCAATCTTGTAGACATGGATGTCCTGACGGGTCGGAGGGTTGAGGATGCCGTAGCTGTCGTAGATGAGGATGCCGCCGGGCTTCAGCTTCGGCTCGAACTTCTCGAGCGAGGGCTGGTTGAGCACGATGGCAATGTCGTACTTGCTGAGGATAGGCGAGGAAATGCGCTCGTCGCTCACGATGACGGTGACGTTGGCTGTGCCGCCGCGCTGCTCAGGGCCGTAGGCGGGCATCCACGTCACTTCCTTGTCTTCCATCAGTCCGCTGTAGGCCAGAATCTTTCCCATGGAGAGCACGCCCTGGCCGCCGAATCCTGATATGATAATTTCTTTCTTCATTGTTTCTAAGCTGTAGTATCTTTGAGGTCTCCCTTCGGATAGAAGGGGAACATGTTTTCTTTCATCCACTTGTTTGCTTGCGAGGGGGTAAGTTTCCAGCCGCTATTGCAGGTGCTGACAAACTCCACGAGGCTGGAGCCCTTGCCGTCCATCGAAGCCTGGAAAGCCTTCTTCAGGGCCTTCTTGGCCTTGAGGATGCTGGCCACGCTTTCCACCGACTGGCGGGTGACGTAGCAGGTGCCCTCCAGCTGGGCGGCGATGTCGGCCATCTTCAGTGGGTAGCCATGCAGCTTCGGGTCACGGCCGTAGGGACAGGTCGATGTCTTTTGGCCGAGTAGGGTGGTGGGAGCCATCTGTCCGCCAGTCATGCCATAGATGGCATTGTTGACGAAGATGATGACGATGTTCTCGCCACGGTTCAGGGCGTGGATGGTCTCGCAGGTGCCGATGCAGGCCAAGTCGCCGTCACCCTGATAGGTGAAGACGAGGCGGTCGGGCCAGCAGCGTTTGATGCCGGTGGCAATGGCGGGTGCACGTCCGTGGGCAGCCTCCTGCCAGTCTATATCTATATAGTTGTACGCGAAGACAGCGCAGCCCACCGGGCTTACGCCAACGGCTTTCTCTTCCAACCCCATCTCCTCAATGACCTCGGCGATGAGCTTGTGCACCACGCCGTGGGAGCAGCCCGGGCAGTAGTGCATATTGTTGTCGTTCAGGAGTGTCGGCTTTTTATAGACTATGTTCTCCTGTGATATGATCTTGTTCTCTTCCATAATTCTTTAATAAGCAATTAGTAATTAGTAATGATGATTACTATTACCGCTCCATGAGCTGTGTGCGAATAGCACCCACTATTTCCTCTGGATCGGGGACAATGCCGCCGAGACGGCCGAACTGCTCTACGGGCACGGCACCGTTGATGGCCAGACGCACGTCCTGCACCATCTGTCCGGCGTTGATCTCGACCACGAGCACGCCCTTCTTGCCTTTCGCCTGCTCGGCAATCTCCTTCGTGGGGAAGGGCCACAGCGTAATGGGGCGGAAGAGGCCAACCTTGATGCCTTCCTGACGGGCCAGCTCCACGCTCTTCTCGGCGATGCGGGCGGCAGAGCCGAAGGCTACAACCATGTACTCGGCATCGTCCATCTGCTGCATCTCATAGCGCACCTCCTTCTCACGTATCTCGGCGTACTTGGCCTGCAGGTGCAGGTTGCGCTGCTCCATGATTTCGGGCTTCAGCTCCAGCGAGGTGATGACGTTGCGCTGGCGGTCTTTCGTCTTGCCGGTCGAGGCCCACGGGCACTGCTCGATGACCTCCTCGTCGGTGCGGCGGCTCTTATAGGGCGGCAGCACCACTTTCTCCATCATCTGTCCGATGACACCGTCGCTGAGAATCATGGCGGGGTTGCGGTACTTGAAGGCCAGCTCGAAGGCCAGGTCTACGAAGTCGGCCATCTCCTGTACGGAGGCGGGAGCCAGCACGATGACCTCATAGTCGCCGTTGCCGCCACCGCGTGTGGCCTGGAAATAGTCGCCCTGCGAGGGCTGAATGGTACCCAGTCCGGGGCCGCCTCGCTGTACGTTCACAATGAGTGCGGGCAGCTCGGCACCGGCCAGGTAGGTGATGCCTTCCTGCATCAGCGCCACACCGGGACTCGACGACGAGGTCATGGCCCGCTTGCCGGCTCCGGCAGCGCCATACACCATATAAATACTTGCCAGCTCGCTCTCAGCCTGCACCACCTGCATGCCGGTGGTCTCCCAGGGCTTCAGCTCGGCCAGCGTCTCTATCACTTCACTCTGCGGGGTGATGGGATAGCCGAAGTATCCGTCTACACCACAGCGGATGGCAGCGTGGGCTATCGCCTCGTTGCCTTTCATCAATACGACTTCTCTTTCTTCTGCCATATCGTAGCCCCCTAGGGTAGGGGGTTGGGGGGCTGAACAAGCGAATCATCTCCCCTTTTTTTGACTAACTTAAACTTTGGAGCCTGCGCTTGTCCAGACTCCTGACCCCCTAGCTTTGGAGGCGAGAACGATAAACCGTTATACACCCGTCGGGACACACAATGCCGCAGGATGCGCAGCCTACGCAGGCTTCTGGCTTGACAGCCTCAACGTATGGATAGCCATGCACGTTGACCTTGCCTGCCAGGGCAATGACATGCTGCGGACATGCCTCCATGCAAAGAACGCATCCCTTGCATCGGGCAGTGTCTATGACGATAGCACCTTTCATTTTTGCCATACAAAAAATTATTAAATGGATAATGAGTGTGCAAAAGTACAAAAAAGTTAGGAGTTAGGAGTCGGGAGTCGGGAGTTTTTTTGCGGACGGATAATTAATTATTGTTAAACGGCGGAAAATAACTCCCCGCTCCTGGCTTCTAACTCCTAACTCTTTCCTATCTTTGCAGCCATGAAGAGCTATTATTTTGTTTTTTGCAAGGACGAGCTGTTGCTGGAGCAGCAGCCCGACGGCCTATGCACCGTTCCTCTCTACGAGGAGCCGCCCATTGGGGTGAAACCCTGGACCACCATTCTCAACGTCGCCACGCTGGACGGCTCGGCGGTAAAGACCTACGCCATTGACACACCTCTCAATGCTCATACAGCTCCCACCCAGCCCCTGCCAGAGGGAGGGGAGAATTTCTCCCGTTCGGCGTCGTCAGAAGGGGCTTCCGCCTCACTCATCTCCGTTCCCCTGCGCCAGAGTTATTACAAGCTGCCTTTGCAGTTCTACCTCACGGCGGGCAAGTGTGCCGAGCTGCTTTACTGGCATCATAATACTCAGTACTGCGGGATTTGCGGCGGACCGATGAAGTTCCACACCGACATCTCCAAGCGGTGCGAGCACTGTGGCAAGGAGGTGTGGCCGCAGGTGTCGCCGGCGGTCATCGTCAGGATTACGCGGGGTGAAGACGAGATACTGATGGCGCGCGCCCGCAATTTCCGGGGTGATTTCTACGGCCTCATTGCCGGTTTCGTGGAGACGGGCGAGACGCTGGAGGAGGCTGTCCGCCGGGAGGTGCACGAAGAAACAGGGCTGGAAATCTCCGACATTCGTTACTTCGATTCCCAGCCCTGGCCTTATCCCAGTGGCATTATGGTAGGTTTCACTGCCCGCTATGCCGGCGGACAGATTCGTGTGCAGCGTGAGGAACTGAAAAATGTGGCTTGGTTCCATCGCGACCACCTGCCCCGTCTTCCTGAGAAGCTGAGCATTGCCCGCAGGCTGGTGGACGACTGGCTGCAGACAGACTAGTAGCTGCGGGCGATGATGACGCGGGCCTTCGAGGGCTTGCCTGTGACCATGTCCACGCCCGGTGTCTGCTCCACGCCGAAGGGCACGCAGCGGATGGTGGCCTGCGTCTCTTCCTTAATCTGAGCCTCGGTCTCGGCGGTGCCGTCCCAGTGGCAGAGGAAGAAGCCGCCGTCCTTCACGCGTTCCTTGAACTCTTCGTAGTTATCGCACTCAAAGATATGGGCATCACGATAGGCACGGGCCTTCTGGAAGATGTTTTGCTGGATGTCGTCGAGCAGCTTCTCCACGTGGTCGACGATGCCCTCCAGGGGCAGTGTCTCCTTCTCCAGCGTGTCGCGGCGCATCATCTCGATGGTGCCGTTCTCCAGGTCGCGGGCACCGAGTACCAGGCGCACGGGCACACCCTTCAGCTCGTAGTCGGCAAACTTGAAGCCGGGGCGCTTGTTGTCGGCATCGTCGAACTTCACGCTGATGCCCTTCTGGCGCAGGCCCTCGATGATGGGCTGTACTTCGCGGTTGACAATCTCCATCTGCTCGGGCTTGGTGGCGATGGGGATGATGACCACCTGGATGGGAGCCAGACGCGGAGGCAGCACCAGACCGTTTTCGTCGCTGTGGGTCATGTTGAGTGCTCCGATGAGACGCGTCGACACGCCCCAGCTGGTAGCCCAAACGTACTCAGGCTTGTTCTCCTTA
>JAEEGL011469424.1_pt1 | contig 15699 bp, 12 predicted proteins | sample 9134231 | NCBI WGS metagenome assembly JAEEGL01 (sample SAMN16246548, study PRJNA631951) | gut metagenome | biome: gut microbiome; feature: rumen; material: fiber-attached | host: Bos | place: Iran: Karaj | collected 2018-10
TATCACTTCTATTCCCCAAAATCAATAATTATGCATTTTTGGGGAATAGGCGTGTGCTGTGTTATGATTCTTCCGAATAACACACAAAATAACGAGGGAATTGAATACGTATGCTAAAAGTACTGTTTGTATGTCACGGCAGTATACGAACATTGCTTTGAAAACGCTTTATTTACAGGGCTTTGAGCGAAATAGACTTACATTTTACACCCATTTTGCACCCCAGGCCCGAGCCCCATATGACTTATTCGAAACTCGGGATCAAAATCTCAACTGGTGGTAATTATGCCCGGTCGGCATACAAACAGTTCCCTATAACAAAGATTTCGAAGTAATAAGCTGCAAGTAAGTCTTACTGGCTGTTTGTTCGATAAGCAGTTGCTCTCCTTCGATGTATCTGATGGTTGAATTATGGATTTTCTTAATACCGTTATAGTGGTAGGTATGTTGTTCTGTAATATACTTTGTCCAGACAAGTCTGTCTGAATCCAGGAAGATGTGATGCAAGAACGAGGTATCCTTTATAAGCCAGTTCTTTACCATAAGCATTAGCGACTGCTAAGTCCAGCGCAGAATAATCTTTAACTTGTTGTTTGTAGTTATTGTTTGTATAATTCATTTGAGTCTCCGTATTTGGATTGGTTTCGGAGTTTTGATGAAGGTAGACTAAGAAACGGACAGTGATTTTCCATAATCCAATCTATTATTAATGTATGGAAGAAGAAACCTATGTTACGATCTTATTCACCTGAATTCAAGAAAGATGTTCTGAGATATGTCAAAGAGCATAAGGCTTAAAATGGAAGAGAATAAAAGTAACAGCCCAAACTATTCACAAAGGTAATGCTGAGAAAATAAAGAGGAGAAATGTTGCTGAATAAGCAATTGACATAAGGTTATGGCAGATAAAAATAAAGTCTATTATGGTGAGTATACATTAAAGCATTGGATTGATTTGATGTTGACTGAAAACATAGTATTGCCAGATTATCAACGCTATTTTGTCTGGGATAAAGAACAGTCACAGTCCCTGGTTGATGCACTCATCGATAATCAGTTTGTTCCTCCAGTGACGATTGGTAGTTTTGTAGAGAATGAAAATAAACAAAATCTTATACTGGATGGACAGCAGAGATTGACTAGCCTTTTATTACATTATCTGAAAGTGTTTCCACGGAGGGATTTGTATAAAGTTAAACCTGAAGAGATAAAACTAGCTAATGAAAATGATGATGAAAATGATGATGATGTAGATTTTATCGAATGGAATTTCACTCATTTACTGAAATTAATTAAAGAAAAAAAGTTGCGAGAGCGCTTAGAAATCCATGATGCAGCGGTATCCGCTGGTTATGAAGATATGGGTTCATTAACAAATGAGGAATCATTAGAGAAGAGTTATTTAGGCTTTTCGTTTATTGTGCCCGCGTCGGTTGACGGACGAGAACAGCAGAAGTTTTATTCAAAAGTTTTTAGAAGCATAAATATCGAAGGCAAGAAACTCCTTCCCGTAGAGAGCAGAGCCGCTTTGTATTATTTGAATCGAGATATGGTCGGTTTGTTTTCACCAGAGTTTACGAAGAAAATCACTGTAAAAAATGATGGTAAAATGGATTTTGTACGATATTTATCTATGCTCTCTCAATATGCCAAAAACAATGATTCAGGAAGAGTAGCTCGTGGTTTCACAAAAAATATGGAAAGATACTACGAAAGCGGCATATAGGCGGTTGTGGCGGATAATGAAACCAAAGAGTTTGTGAAGCTATCAACTGTAATAAACAATTTAGATTATGAATCAAGGATCCAAAAGTTAAATAAAGTGGTTGAAGGCATGAAATTAATCCAAAACTATGACTCTATTATTAACTTGGATATGTTCATGTTTGGTGTTATATATACAACTATTTTTAGGGATAAGGAGATTGATAGTGACCATTATGAAGATTTGAAAGAGAATATACAACAGATAATAGGTCGCTACAAAGATGATCCGTTGCATTATAAGAATCCAAGTGCTTTAAAACATCTGAAACTGAGAATTCAGGCTTCAATTGATGCTTGTAGGGAGTTTGAAATATGAGTAAGCATGAGGCTTTTATTTTGACCCCGTTAACAACGGTGCTTGAAGAGATGATCTCGGCTACTTCGGGTATAAACGATGGTATTGAGACCTATCCATTATGGGATTACGTTCTTCAAGCGACATTTACTAAGATGACCGGTTTTCAGGAACAAAAAATGAAATGTATTGATTGGGAGCTTGCGACTAACGGATATGATTATAGAGTATCTTTTGTGGATGAAGTGAAGAATAGAGGAACTTATTCTAATTATGATTCAAAAAACAATGTATATAATGCCTTGATTAGCGAGATAGCTAGGTATTTAGGGAAAGACCCCAAAGACGTGATTTCAGAATTGAAAAGAGACATAATTATAAGCCCTATAGAGACAGTCAAACAGTTGCTTGACGATACACTGCTAATTCACAGCAGGCAGAGGGACTACGATGAATTCTTGAAGTGTAATAGTGAGTTTTTGGACCAGTTTTTTATTGAAACAACAGCGAAAAAAGAAAAAATGTTAGGGGAAAAACTTGAAAAGCGCTATAAAGATGAAATATATAGAAATAGAAATAGAATAGCCCACAATACACTTTCTTATCAACAAAACTTGCCGGAACTAGACTCCCTAAGGAGTGAGAATGATTTATCAAGAAACTTTTTTTTGTGGTTTGCCGTATTAATTGCGATAGATGAAATGTTTGTTGGCATGTACAAGAAATACAGTGACTGCCTAAAGAATTATAGTTTTTTTGAGGAATGAGATACAAAAGTTTCATTGTCTTTAGTTATATTATTGATATCTAACAGAACGGCATATAAACAATCCCCCTCTTTAGCAAAGATTTCAATATAACAATAGACAATCCGCAAGATCTCCTTGCGGATTGTTGTTGGCAACACCAGTTTGCTATTTTGCAAGCCTAACTCGCTGAGAATAGTTCGGAGTATCTATTACAATCTCGTCCATGTTAAGTTGCTCGATAATAGATAGCAAATTAGCTAACTGTTGTTTTACATCTTTTCTATATGGTTTAGGATCAGTAACCAAAGTGTTATGTAATTCTTGAGTTAATGAGCCAAAATACATTTCGCCATTATGCTTTTGCAGCGTCTGCAACAGCCATAAATACGCTGTGCTCCATCTGAAGGTGTTTTTGACTGCTTGTAGATCGCCATTGAGATCAACATCCAGAAACGGTATATATCCATCCAGCTTATTAGAATCAGGCAACTCATAAGAAAACAAGGTCTCAACTGTCGGATTAAACAAATCTGTTATTTCTTGACTCCATGAAAGTGAACCAGCAGAACTATTACTATTTGATTTTGATATTTCTACTTTCATTTTATCCAAAAGGCGTGTATCTGCCGGTATAGCCTGTTGATACAACTTTGCTATTTTTTGCATATCTTTAGGTTCAATATCTACTAAAGTAGCCATCTCAAGATTAGGTTGTCTTGATAACCCCAGACCGCTGTTAGTTGCATTGGCACTTCCAATGATACCTCGTTTACAATCAACGATATACGTCTTAACATGCAAATCAAATCGGAAGTAGACTTCCCATCCTTCCTTTAAGCAATACTCAGCTGCAGCTATATCAGAGCTACCCTTAACAATATCATCTAGCCTAAAGCGCACCATTAGTTTTCGGTTGCTTACGCTAGAAGGGATCATCCCATTTAATTGCATGATTGTATTCTCTTTGCAATAAGCAGAGATGATTTGAACTGATTCATCAGCATTCTGGAGCTCATGATGTAACGTTTCTAAAATCTCACCAGATAATAAAATACTCATAGTCCACACCAATCAATTCTTTGCATAATTCTGCTGTTCGTTTATATACTTCCTCAATTTCTCGTTCCAAACAGCTATCAAATTGTCGTTTTGATCTTCCTGTGAAATCTTTGTTTCATCGACTGCTTTTACAAGGGATGCCACAAACAATTCAAAAGCTACTTTTGTATCATTTGTCTTAAAGATTTCTTCCAAACAATTCTTATAAAATATATGATCCATGTTGATGGATACATTGCAGCTTCCCAGACCAAATGAATAGTCAAACAAACCAGCCATCTTACCCATATTCTTATACTTTATATGAACTTTATTATTCATATAATTTCGAATCTCTTCTTCTGTAGGATTCTCAATACCTTGCTCTTGTAAATCCTTTTTGTTCCTATCGATAAGCTCTTCTTCGGAAGTAGTTCTCTTTACTTCTTCGGTAGCACTATCTGTAGGTTCTTCATTCTCTTCTACGTTGTTAATTATTTCCTCCGCAGGAGTAGTAACATCGCTGGCCGATCTAGCACCCTCCCTCGTTTTCTTATTAGCAGCGTACATAGCATCTATAGTATCTGAGACAATACTATGAAGCTGTAACCATACAGGCTTTACCTCATCATCTATGTAATCGTTAGGGTCAACATATCTTAATTCGACATGTTGTTTATTATTGGCCACACCAAATGCCTCATCTAATTCAGGAGAGAAACGAATCTCACAGCCCCACCATCTATGCTGAGGCTGATTTATGTTTTCATAGAAATCAAACTGCCCAAAATCAATCTCACGATTTGCTCTAACAATTGATATGCCTTCCAGTTTCTTTACATGCTTGCCTAACGACGTATTACCTGGGTCTCCTGCAATTGCCGTTTTATCATAGAAGATATCTCTGACTTTTGAAAACCTAATCTCAACAGAAGATTGCTTTTTTTCATAGGTTATAGGATCCAAATAATCTAATGGATACACAACAACACCATCCGGATACTCGTCATTGCAATACGGCTCAAAAATTGGTTCTGTGCAATTTGTATTATTCTTTGGACTAATCTGGCCAGGGTTATCGGGATTGCCCAAAACATAATTCGGGTTCATTAACATTAGTGGATCATTGGGCATTACATCATAAGCAAAGTCTTGATTTTCATGATGTATCAATCGAATCGAACACTGACTCTGATTAATAAAATATCTGAATTTTTGACCCAATGTAAAATCCAGTTTTTTAAACAGAAAATTAACTGTTTTAGGAACAACTCGATCACATGATTTCCACAAAACAAAGGTTCCATGTTCTTTAAATGAGTATTTTTCCTGATTGTCATTCTTAACTACAACATACTCAACATATTGTCTGTATTTCTCTGGTAATTTAGCAGGAACTGGATCTTCTATTTCTGTTTGCTCTCCTGATTTTACCTTGTCAATGTTTAAATATACCTTTTTACAATTATCTATGCCATTTTGCCATGAATAGACTTCTACAGAAGGGCAAGCGTATAGAGATGCTTGTGGCAAACCAACTCCGAATCGTCCCATTCCTTTTCTGTCTGCTCGTGTTGAATATCCAATACCAAGACAACTACCTAACTCTTCAAGTGTCATGCCATCGCCATTATCCAAAAAACCAATTTCAGATATATTGTTATGACCAGTATTGGGGTTGTAGTCTTCCGATATCACAACGAATACATTACTAGCATTAGCTTGAATGGAATTATCGATAATTTCAGACATTGCGCATTCAATGTTCTTATAGCCTGTGTTCCTAAGTGCATCTCCCATTGTCTTTACAACAAAAATATCTTGTGCCATTTTAATACCTCCGTTTTAGCTCCAATAATTATTAAAGTGAGAAAAAGCCATGTTCTCATCATATTGTTCCAAATTGTCTTTAATATCTACCAACAGGCATTCTGCTTTTCCGCCCATCTGAGGTCCTCTTAAACCTCTTCCCAGCATTTGACTATAGAGAACTATAGATTGCGTAGGCCTTGTAATGAATACACACTCAATGTTGGTAGCATCAAATCCAGTAGTTAATACTTCATAGTTGATGATTATATTTGTATCATCACTTCTATCTTTAAACTTTCTTATAGCTTCTTCTCTATCCATCGGTGCCATATCGCCTATAACCAATGCATTGGGAATATTCTCAAGCGAAAGCATTGAAGACAACAACTGACCATGTTGAACTGAGCAGGCAAATACAATCGTTGGAACCTTATCATTATTCAGTTCACGCAATTTCTGCAGTATTCTTAAGTTTCTACTCTTGTTTTTTCCAATTGTTTCAAGTGCTTTCTTTGAAAAATCATCATATCCGTTATTTGTAGCTATAACCTTAATATGTTTGAGTTCTTCATCGCTTAGTTTATCAGGATATGTTAATTGTTCCTTGCGAATTTGAGCTAAAACCCCTCTTTTTTGGAAATATCTAATAATATCAGGTTCTGCACTAGCATTCGCTGCCTCTTGAGGAGACATACTTATTGCATTCATTAATTTTGTGTCAATACTAATAATCTTGTTTCCAAACATTGATACCAGTAGGTCATTATCAAAACTATCCTCAGTGGATCTTCCTGGAGTTGCTGTTAATCCCATCAAAGAACAATCCTCCATATCAGGTGTTCTCCTCAGGAATCGTTCTATTACTTCTCTTGTTTGAGCCGCAGCCGCCTTATGAGCCTCGTCATATACAACTAACCGTGCATTTCTTATGAGTCTTTCAAACATTTCCGGTCTGTTATTAGCAATTGATTGCAATTTTTGTATACCGCAAACAAGAAGACCATTCATTTCTTCTGGAATGTCAAAATCATAATCGCCCCATAGTTTATAGGTAGTTATCTCACCATTTCCGATATTCTTCCAAACACCGGAGAATGTTGTGTAAGCTTGATCTAGCAGTTCACTCGTATGGGCAACCCAAATAATGAGTCCTTTCTTTTTTATACAATAATTGAAATAGTGACTGATTATATGTGTTGCAGTCTTTGTCTTTCCGGTTCCAGTTGGCATATGAATTAAAAACCGTTTCAATCTCGGGGCTGACATAAGTATGTTTAAGGCCTTTTGACGAATAACATACTGATAATCTAATAATTCATAAAACTTATCAAATGACTGAATTTGATTTACAGGAACTACTTCATTATTGTTGTCAGCAAAAAGCTGTTCTACTGAATAATTGAAATACTTTATCAGTCTTTGAGTAATCTTGTTGTCTTTACGCCATTTAGAACTCGATATAACATCGATTAATACTTCCGCATCTCCACAAGTTAAATAAAAAGAGGGAAGGTCATTTCTAAAACCAAGAAGATCTTCCATTTTCATAGTGCGAAGCAACTCTTCTCTAAACATCTTCTCTCTAAATATGCTGATACCATACGTATTGAGAATCATGTCTACAAGTTTGGCCTTGGTCATAGCGGGACCATTTCCAGCATCCCACTCAATTAAAGAATCTACTAGATCGCGCCCCAGCAGATCTTTTAATCGCTCCATAGGAAATGACTTCATATGTTTTCTTAATAATTCATCCATATGTTCATCGCCTCCTTCATGCAATTTCCATTAATGCTTCAATTAGTCGATTTATATCATCGATGCTAGTAAATCTTCCTATACTAATTCTTACGGTGCCGAGTGAATTCATGTCATTTAGATATTGATGAATATATGGTGCACAATGATATCCGGTTCTTACGGCAATATCATAGTCTTCATCAAGTATCATTCCTAAATCATCCGCATTCAGTCCGTCTGCCACTATTGATACGATGCCAACTCTATTTTCTGGACTATATGGTGAAAGAACTCTAATCGAATCAATCTGACTTAGTTTACTAATTAATAGTTCAGTCAATTCTCGTTCTTTCAACAAGATGCTTTCCTGATCCATTTCATCTAGTGCGGCATTCAATCCACTAACAGCTGTTATATTCATGCTAGCAGGCTCATATTTCCCCTCTAGTGAACTAGGCATATTCAAATTTAAAGAGTCACTTCCTGTTCCTCCGGCAATAAAGACATCCAACTTAACTTTCGATACATTTATGAAACCACCTATTCCCAGTGGTCCATATAAAGTTTTATGTCCAGCGAAAGCTATAATATCAGCATTTAGTAATCGGCAATCTACTGGTATAAGTCCTAATGATTGAGCAGAATCCAAAACAGTTACACAATTGTACTTTTTCGATTCTTCAAATATCTGCTTAACAGGCAAAATATAACCAGTAACATTACTAACATGAGTGCAGAAAACATAGCTGGGTCGCTTCTTTGAAAAGAGGTATTTCATTTTTTCTATATCGATTTCCAGTCTTTCGTCTAATGGAAGCTCGATAACTTTAATATTCATTTTGCTAGCAACATGCTCAACTGTACGAGCCACAGCATTATGCTCATATGGAGATACATATATGTTTTCGCCTTCTTTAATTCCCAAACCATGTATTATTTGATTTAATGCAATGGTAATAGAAGGAGAAAAGATAACCGGAATATCAATATCCGCTTTAACCAGTTTTCTTATTTTGTCCTTTGTTTCAGCTACAATACAACTCATTTCATGAGCCGTTTTGTAAGAACCTCTACCTGCATTCACAACCTTGCGATTGACTTCGTCCATCGCCTGATACACTGCCTCCGGTTTAGGATAAGTTGTAGCTGCATTGTCTAAATACGTCATCCTGCACCTCATTTAATAATTTTCTCTATCATCTCAAGCAATATGGAAACACGATCATTTGCACTAAGATCATCATATTCATCTAAAGCATCCTCAATAATGTTTTTAAGCACACTACCAGATCCCTCAGGTGCACGTTCATAATACTTTTCAATTGTGTTTCCGGTACTATCAACAAAAGAGAGTTTCATCTTGCCAGAGGTTGCTTCATCTCTAATTGATTCCACATTCTCTTTGCATTCTGCTAATGATGTTCTGTAGTCTTCTATTGTGTTATCTGACCAATCTTCAACGTAAATATCAGTAACAATCTTTGCTAGACTTTTAGCTACTTCCTCATCGTTGTAATCATTCAGATTTTCAATGTACGACATCATACTAGTTGTCTTATTGCCGTGAAGACCTTCTTTTGATAATTTGCTCTGTTTGCTATACCAATCCTTCAATATGCGATATAGATCCTTGTTTTTTCTTCCATTGAATATGGTAATTGTGTCTCTAACTATCAGATTCACAACGCGTTTAAAGTAATCATCAAACGAAGTAATGGTTTTATCTAGCTTTTTACTTACTACACTTAAATCGTCCGTGTCATATATACAAGGAAGCTGAACAAAAAGCAGCTCATAGGGATTCAATTCAATAGTCTGTAAGATTTTTCTCAAAGACTCCATCTGTGCAGCTTCTTCGTCAGACTCTTTAATATCGCTTAGATTTACAAGATTACGTGTAACTTGCGGAAGATTTCTGTACCAACGTTGAATACAAATGGCAATATTCTTGATCCTATTCTCAGTTAAGTTTCTGCTTTCAGATACACTAAACTTTTGATTCAGTTCACCTATATATTTTTCTTTTTGAACATCTTTCTTAGATACAAATAGAGCATACTCACTTGCATTTTCACAAATGCTAATTAATGCATATGCATCAAGTTGAACTTCCACTCCATCCGAATAAAGGATTAAGTCTTCGTTTCTCTGTGAAAAAGCAAATGCAAGATACAACGGTAACACACCTTTTCTCATTCCATATGGAGCATGTGTTAACTCATTTATTAGTGCTTCTAAAGATGTTTTTTTGTCAGAACAGCCATCAATGAACAAATTGATTTTAGACACTATATTGGCAAGTTTTTTATCTACTGTGTCGCTATCTTTAAGCCCCGTTCTAACAAACAAGGAACGATATACAGTAGCTTCTTGATTTGTGCCTGAATAAAAATCAATTGTATCCGTATGGGAAAGTAAAGCATCTATAATATTTACTCTGGCTTTCTTAGTTTGTCCCGATACAATATCATTTCTATTAATAATTTCGTTATTTATACAGGGCGACTCAACAAACAGTTTTTCACAAGATATATTAACAGCAGCTTCTTCTTGACCAGCACCAACTTCCTTTGCTTTCCCATCCCAATACAGTATATGAGCATTGGATTGTTCTCCGTAAAGGTTGTATAGCTCAATGGTAACAGCTTCTGATATGTCCTCTTCAAAAATGGGCAACTCTTTCTTCAATATTTCGTTATCGCCATCAAATATACTATTGTTCTTTAAGTCTTGAATTATCTCATAATCAGTTAAATCTTGTTTAACTGTTATTTCATTTTCAGGGACGATAACAATCAATTGGTTACAGCCCAGGGAGTTAAAATGCTTCTTTATAGTTGCATACTTAATAGGATTAAAAGAAAACAACGATATTACTTTGCCATCTATGCACTTATCATCTATAAATGCTTTGCTATCGTTTATATCAAGGAAAGCATCCACACTCATATACTCATGAACAAAGTAACGAGTAATCATATTCTCGGTATTATATCTTCTCGGTACAATATAGTTCTTTCCTGATATTTCTCTAAGAACTTCGGAATAATCTACATTATCGCCCTTGATTTCACGCCTTTTCTTGATTTCTGTTTTCAATGCTGAACCAGCACGTGTTTTAAAAGCAAATGTATCACTTACCCCTCGCTTGTAAATCAGGTTCTTACTCTTTAAATTATCAATGCTCTCTTCAATATCATCCAAATGAACTGTTAACTTCAGTACTTTTTTTGTAGCAGGAAGTTCTTCTGATTTATTCACAGCTAGAATAACAGCCAATGCTTTTACAATAGATACCTCAGTAGCGTTTTCGCATTTGTCGATTGCATATTCCGCACTCAGCCATATATTGTGGATAAGCTCATTCGTAACATCTTTTTTAAACAGGCCTTTAAAATAGTCGTATATCAAATCAGAACCTACAATCCATGACTGGTCAGGCTCATGATTCTCTACGAATCTGGCTAAACTATTGGGTTCATCATTTGAAACGAAAGTAAACAAGGTGCGCTCATTTTGAGCAACCTTTTCACTTACATTAAGCAAAAGATATGCGGCGACAGGATCCAGGGGATAACAGCCTTTTAAGATTATGTTATAAAAATCCTCATATTTGAAATTTGACCTAAATACAGGAAGCTCATAGTATTCGTTTGCTGTTTTATCATTTAAATATGGTTTCAGATACTTGCTTTTAGGATCAAATCCGTCCGTCTTTATAATTGCATTTTTAACCAATTCATAATTGTTTTTGGAAGATGTAATGAAATACTTCTCTACCAAACGGCCTTCGATTCCGGTAAATGCATTAATTGTTTCTTTGGATAAATGATTCCCATATTCTTTTATACTCTTGTGCGCAACAAAAGTTATATGAAGCTGGGAATTCTGAGAATCAGAAGCGAGTTCACACATATCCTGCAACAACTTCATGTTGCTTCCGGCAGCCTTTCCGTCTTGGCTCTCAATAAACTTGCTGAATTCGTCAAATACTATATAAATACCGCTATAATCATAATTCTCCACAAGTTGCTCACTAATACTTTTGTACAAAGGTAAAACGTCAGATGAGGTTAGAGGATTAAACTCACTGCCCGAAGTAATTGAAGGATATATATCTTGAAATAACTTCAGCGCTTCGTAAGAATACCTCTTTAAAGCAGCGGTAAATTCATCTAAAGAATAGTTGTTTTCTTGCAGTTTGTTTGTGAACAAACTAAATGTCTCTGGATAATCATTCTCCCAGTTTGATATTCTCTCAAGAGCTACAGAAAAATAAGTATCTGGCACTAAGTCTTGCAAACCAGCACGATTAAGAGCATCACTAATCGCAATCAAAAATGCCTGGTTAAGATCAATGCCGGTACTATTAAGTATTACAGGTAAATACGGCTTCTTTTTCCAGATGGATTCTATATTGTCAATGGTTTCCTTGCCTAATGGCTCCTCAGGCTGAATTTTACCAACTAGTTTCTTTACAATAGTTCGATTTTTACTGTTTCTATCTAATGAAAGCAATGATAGTAACACTAACAATAAATGAGATTTGCCTTTCCCATAAGGGCCAATAAGAATTGTTGCCTGCTCTTTATTGTTCAAAACCGCACATATGTAATCATCAAGTATTCTTAATGAAGAGCTAGTTGGTATATATGATTCAATTTTCTTCGTCTTGTTCAAACTTAAATAAAGATTGATTCCAGACTTGAAATCTTTATTAAAACTAATGCAATCCTTCAAAGTCATTTTTATCACCTGTTACTTATGCAATTTATAGTATTCTCGAACTACTGAACTCGCAGTGAAGTCGTTCGAACGATAAATAATATCTAAGCCTGCAGTTCTACTAACGTTTATGTATCCCATTGCATCTAAACGATCTAAATACTCATTCGCCAGAATATTAGTTATCTGATAAATCTTTATAATTCCGTTTTCTCCATTCAAGGCATCTTCAATTGAGATTTGATCCATTCCTTCCATTAATACAGCTAGCTCATACAAAACTTCCCATTCGGAAATTGTTCTCCTATCAGGATGTGTTTTATTCCAAACTCCATTATTCTGTTTTACTAATCCAAGCGTAACAAATGGAGATGTATTTTTTTCTTCTGGATCTTCTTCTCTTGACATTTTGCTATATAAATTAAGCAATACATCTATATCTGTCATAAGAGATTTTTCCGAATACTTTTCACCGGGAACCAATGCTTGCAATTCACGATTCATTATTTTGAATATCTGTTCCTTAGACATTTCATAAGCATCGCATCTATTAAAGAACAGGAACCAAGACGTTGCATATTCTTTATTTCTAGCTATATAGGAATGCAATACCCAAAGCGTAAAATTTTTCTCCAGGTATTTATCATATAAACATATGTCATTACCGAGTTCAGTTAACTCTGCTCCATTTGCCCCATTGTCATTGATTAACCCATATGCTTTTAACCAATACCTTAAAGACTTCACCATATTGTTTCCAATTCCTAAGGCATCAGGTGCTGGAATATCTTTGCCGGTAAAGACCATTGGATCTTTTGAAATAGCTCTTAACCCTTTATTCAGCCATCCTTCACGTAAAGGAAATTTCTCGTGTCCTTGTAATTTGAACTTGTTTTTATCACTTCCCATAGTTTGACCTCTTTATTCCTAATACTTTTCGCATATAACACCCAGCATCAAAGTGTCCAACACATTCTGTACACCTTACGCAACGATTATCATCAATCTCATACTTTATATTTCCTGATCCATCATCTTTAACAGTTATTGCATCATGCTTGCATACACTTTCACATGCTTTACAGCCTAAGCACATTTGATACTTTGTTAGCTGACACTGTATCTTACCTTCGGCAGTAGCAAGCGTTTTTGCCCCTGCTATATGTATATTTTTAATTGTTACTTTTAACTTCGTGCTACCAATTCTTCCTTGCAACACCAGTACAACTTTTCCGGTTTTGCTTAAAACAAACACTTCCCCCAATCTTTTGTTTCCTAGTTCTTTGTTTATATAACCAAACGGCTTGAAGAGCTCATATAGTTCTTCGGTTATCGGTCTTTGCAAAATGTAGTTGAATGCATTTTCATCTGTAGCACACGGTTCGAAACTAACTATAGATTTCTGAGCAGCTTCTAATCCATTTCCACCCTGGCGAGCCTTCCATCCGCCTTCGTCAACATAAACCTCAGGATCTGGCTTTCCTATTCTTTGGGCAAAAGACACCAACTGTTCTCTCCAATGACAATACTGATCGTACATATGGACTTTTGATAAAAACTCAGACCAAGCTCCGTTATTGGGGCAACACCAACAACCTACTCTTGTATAGCCAAGACGATAAGCATAATTGAAATCAATATTAGTTGTCAGAATATATAACCATACATCGAAATCAATCCATTCAATAATTGGCGAAGCAACTGTTTGCTTTGAAATCTTTGGACTTTCGCTTTCTCTCTCGTATTTGCTTCTACTAGCCGATTCGCTGTGTCTTATACCTTGAAAAGAAAGAATGCTAGTTTTATCTTTAAAGGCTGTTGAAATAGTCTTCTGTATGGCTCCAGTTTTAAATACAGTACAGCACCATCTCATAACTCTACTAGGTGGTCCAACTACTTCGCAAAGATCTTCAAAATTCTTCTCGCGGTTTTTCGCAGTCAAAACTCGAACCCCTAAAGATTCGGGGTTTCTATTAAACCTCTTTTTATAATCCATTGTGTATGGAAATTCGAGAGTCGTATCTCCAAATACATGTAGTACCTTATTGGTTCCAAGAGCTCTATTTACAAGATGAGAAGTAACAGTAGAGTCCTTTCCGCCACTGAAAGAAACCATCATATCTTCAATTGAAAACCTATTACGATATTCTTGTATGAAAGAAACAGCTTCTTCCGTTAAATAATTGTAGTGATCCTTGTTTGCTTGAACAAATTTGCTTATATTCTTATTGAAGCTGTCGTACTCTATTTTTGTGGAATGTTTATCATATTCTGCTTTTAACTCTCGAATCTTTGAAAGGCTCCACTTGTTTATTGTTGAAATTGATATTTTTTCTTTTTTGCCATCGACAATATAGGAATTACTCCCATACCATACAGACTTATTCTGATAATAAAAAGGGTCCTTGCTCTTAACCAAAGAAAGTAACAATCTTTCTTCAGGGAAGACAGGTCTTAAATCAGTTGCAATATACTCAGCTCTTCCACCACAAATAGAGCATTCTTTCTCAAACAACGGTATCTTACATTTTTCACACCAGTAAAGTGTTGACGATGAAACCACTGTATGGCCACACTTTTTGCAGACATTGCCCGCTGTTAGCATATTACATTTAGGGCAAATTCTTTCAATCATTATTATTCCCTCACTGCATCGCAAATATCTCCGATATTGCAATCCAGAAACTCACAAATTCTCAATATAATAGACATTGACACTTCTTGTCCCTTGTTAAGTTTAGTCATCGTTCCCGAAGCAAGTTGCAAAGCTTCTCTAAACTCCAGTTTTGATATTTCACGTTCGGCCAACAATACCCACAATTTCTTATAGCTAATCTTCATCATTCACCTCATCAAACTTTTTATTACAAGGGTATACAAACATCATTCATATTTTACCATAAACAAAAAGCTCGGCATCACGATTTTGTATTTTTTCATCAAGATCTTGCGATTTATCGTCACCTGGATGAATGTGAGTTATTCTAACTAAAACTGCCTTTGCACCTCCAAATCATGTTCGGTATCGTTATTATCCATAATTATAATAAATACATAGTCCCATAATTCGGACTGTACCGGGCATTTTGACGGGGTTTGACGGCTTTGACGAATATTATTGAGAAGGAAGTTAGCTGTTCTATTATTAGAACTGTTGAACAATGATTATCTGCGTCTTTCACAGTACAGCCTGTAAGATCGACCTCTCCCTTTTTACTATCGGAATGATCATAAATCCTCTCTTCCCCACGCCGGGAGAGAGGATTTTTTGTTGTGTCCCATTTTTAGCATATGCCTGAAATGCCTTGTTTTACTGCATTTGCGGGTCTTAATGCACAATTTGCACAAAAAAAGCGCTGATAAATTTGTCAGCTAAAGGGTTCATTTTTGACCTCTCCCATTCCTAGTAAGTGAAGGACGGTATATTTCTTCAGCTAACCGGGTGCACAAAAGATCACTAAAAAGTTTGTGCGGTCAGACCCCATAAAAAAGGCCTCTCCCAGTCCCTCTTAGTGAAGGAACAAATAATCATTCTTCACTGCCGAAAGGTTGAACGCATCGAAGCACATAAAA
>JAEEGL015899340.1_pt1 | contig 15699 bp, 12 predicted proteins | sample 9134231 | NCBI WGS metagenome assembly JAEEGL01 (sample SAMN16246548, study PRJNA631951) | gut metagenome | biome: gut microbiome; feature: rumen; material: fiber-attached | host: Bos | place: Iran: Karaj | collected 2018-10
ACAACTGGAAACTGATTTCCGAGGAGGGCGAGTATTCCGATTCGGAGTATTGGAACTACGTGGTGGACACGCAGGGCACGGAAGTCCTCCATGCCGAAACCTCTTTCGAGTTCTTTACGGAATTGACCATTCAGGATTCCAGCGGTCGCAAATACAGCGGCGGATGGTGGGAGGCCGCTCCCCTGCTGAAGGATTTCCATCCCGAAAAAGTGGCCCCCGCGGCCCTGGAAGAGGCCGTCATGCAAATCGGGCCAAGGCGCTGCCGCAGCGGAAAATACCGCGCAGTGATTGATAGCGAGGTCTCCCAGAAAGTGCTGAATCCCATACTGAACGCACTCAACGCATTCAATATCCAACAGAAAAACTCTTTCCTGACGGATGCTCTCGGCAAGCAGGTTTTCCCTGCCGGGCTGGATATAATGGATATGCCTCGTATTCCTGGAGAGGCCTGCGGCAGGATGTTCGATTCGGAGGGCGTGGCAACGTCCAACCATTATATAGTGAAGGATGGTGTTGTGCAGGAGTATTTCGTGAACACCTATATGGCGAACAAACTCGGCGTCGCTCCCACCATCGAGGATGCCACCAGACCCTATATTCCCGCCTTTTGGAGGGACACCCTCCGAACCGGTGCCGGCTCTGCCGGCATCCCTCCCAGCAATGCTGGGTCCCTCCCTCTTACGATGCCGAAGGTGGCACGCCTCCCGGAGGGTGTCCCTCCACAGGCAGATCGCCAAACCTTGATGGAAGCCATGGGCGACGGGATACTGATTACCGATTTCTGCGGGGGGAACAGCAATCCGGCGACCGGGGACTTTTCGTATGCGATCCAGGGTTACAGGTTCAAGGACGGAAAGATAGCCTATCCGGTTCGGGAAATGCTGATTACCGGAAATATAGTAGATTTGTGGTCGCGCCTGCTCGCGGCCGGCGATGACGCCCGCCGCTGCCGCGCCAAACTCACGCCCACCCTGGCTTTTGACGCCGTGGATTTCAGCGGATAGGGCCGCTTAAGATGAAAACAAAATAACAAAAGATATGAAAATTGAACAGAACAAAGTAGTGGCAGTAGCCTACTGCCTGACAGTGGAAGGAAAAGTGATAGACCAGAGCCCCGAGGGGCAGCCACTCGAGTACATCCACGGCACCCACATGATGATTGCGGGCTTCGAGAAGGGCCTGGAGGGCCATGAGCCCGGCGACAAGTTCGGCATCGATGTTACCCCGGAAGAGGGATATGGCACCGTGAACCCCCAACTCCGTTTCGACATTCCAAAAACCGCATTCATGGTGGGCGGCACCCTGCGCGAAGACCTGCTCAAACCCGGGACCGTAGTTCCCATGTTCAACAGCACCGGGCATGTGGTTCAGGGCACCGTTGCAGAGGTAAAGGAAGAGGCGGTCACGATGGATTTCAATCATCAGCTGGCCGGCAAGCACCTTCACTTCGAAGTGGAGGTGGTTTCCGTGCGGGATGCCACCCAGAAAGAACTGGACGAGGGCCTTCATGGGGAATATCTCCCGCTGGAGGAGGAAGAAGAGCATCACTGCTGCCACGGAAAGGGCGGCTGCCACAAGCACGAAGGGGACGGCGAATGCTGCCATAAAGGGGACGGTGAATGCTGCCACGAAGGTGAAGGCGAGCACGATTGTTGCTGCAAAGACAAGAACTAGAATGAAAACCGCCGTAGTCGTACTTAACTGGAATACAAAAGATTACCTGAGGGCCTTCATCCCCGGACTGCTGCATTCGTGCAAGCAGGCCGGAGCCGATCTGGTCGTTGCCGACAGCGGCTCCACCGATGGCAGCCGGGAGGTTCTGGAGCAGGATTTCCCTGAAGTGCAGACTATCTTCCTGAAAGAAAACAAAGGTTTTACCGGAGGATACAATCTAGCTCTCGAGGCCCTCTCTGGGAAGGGTTACGACTACTATGTACTCATCAACTCCGACATCGAGGTCGGGGACGGATGGCTGGAGCCTCTTCTGGACTGGATGGAAACGCATCCCGAATGCGGCATCTGCGGGCCCAAACTCCACGGCCTGCTTCGCAACCCGGACCCGGAAGCAGCCAGTCCATATATCCGCAGCAGCCGTTTCGAGTATGCCGGGGCCGCAGGAGGCCTTCTGGATGCCTTCGGATTCCCCTACTGCCGCGGCCGAGTACATCATAGAGTGGAAGAAGACCACGGACAATACGACAACGCAGCCCCCGGCGTTCTCTGGGTCACCGGAGCCTGCCTGCTCATCCGCGCCAGCCTTTGGAAGCAACTCGGCGGCCTGGACGACCGCTACTTCGCCCACATGGAAGAGATAGACCTCTGCTGGCGGGCGCAGCTTGCCGGATGGAAGGTGAACGTGGTGCCTCAGTCGGTGGTCTGGCATCTGGGCGGAGGCACGCTACCGCCCACCTCGCCTCTGAAACTCAAGCTCAACTTCCGTAACAATCTTCTGACCCTCGAAAAGAATCTTCCGGGAACCTGCATCACACAGGGCTGCACTCCGGAAAAAGCGCTGCGGAGGACAGCGCGCTTCATGCGCATGCGCGTTCTTTTGGATTTTTGCGCGAGAATTGCTTATTTTTGCATGGGCAAAGCCCAACTCGCAAACGCAGTCCGCGATGCTCACAGGGAGTGGAAAGAACTGCGCATGCGGGATGGCAGTCCTGCGCCGACGCCCGCTGAAGGCGCCAGTGTGGCAGGGCTCACACATAGACTGATCATAATTTAGTTCGCACATGAGAATAGTTATTCTTGGAGCAGGCAAAGTGGGATCGCACCTGGCAAAGATGCTGAGGGGCGAGGGTAACGACATCACCATTATCGACGACAACGATGCCCGTCTTTCCAAACTCGGCTCGTCCCTGGATGTCCGCACCATGCAAGGGAACCCATCTTCTACGCATATCCTTAAGAAAGCCGGGGTGGACAGATGCGACCTTTTCATCGCAGTATATCCTTCCGAGCTTCAGGAAACCAACATAGTCGGCGCCCTTCTTGCTAAGCGTCTGGGAGCCGCCAAAGTCATAGCCAGAGTAAATGACGAAGAGTACCTCTCTCCAGACAATCGCCTGATGTTCAACGAGTTGGGTATCGAACTCCTGTTCTATCCCGAACGTATCGCGGCAGATGAAATCGTGGCGCAGCTAAAGCGTGCCACCACATCCGAAACCATGGAATTCGGCCGCGGACAACTTTCCATCTCGCTTTTCAAACTCGATGAAAACTCTCCCCTGCTGGACCTCAGACTCTCCGAGTTCGTGCAGCAGCTCTCCAGAGAAGATCTGGAGCAGTTCCGCATAATCGCCATCGCCCGCGGGGCAAACACCATCATCCCGGGGCCGGACACAGTCTTCCAATATAACGACATGGTATTCACCTTCTCCCGCCAGGAAGGCATCAACCTGCTGATCAAATATTTCGGTCAAAGCACAATACAGGTGCAGAAGGTTATGATTGCCGGCGGCAACGAGATAGCAGCCATGCTAGCGGCCGACCTGTTTGCCAATGGCATAGGAGTCAAGCTGATAGAAATCGACCATGACCGATGCCTGGAACTTACCGAGAAACTCGACGATGACATAGAAGTCGTGAACGGCGACGGCCGCAATTCCGACCTCCTTTTCGATGAAGGCATCCACGAATGCGACGCCTTCGTCGCCCTCACTGGCAGCGACGAGACAAACGTCCTCACCTGCGTGGTGGCCAAGAAGATGGGTGTCCCGCGCACTGTCGCAGAGGTTGAAAACACGGAATACGTGCGCCTTGCTGAGGAGATGGGCGTTGACAGCGTCATCAACAAGAAACTCATCACTGCCGCCAGCATCTACCGCTTCACCCTGGGCGGAAAAGCCAGATTCGTGAAATATATGCGCGGCACCAATGCCGAGGTGGTAGAATACACCGTTACGGAAGGAATGCCCATCACCAAAAAGCCCCTGAAAGATATATCCTTCCCTTCCGGTGCCATAATCGGAGGAATCATCCGGGGTGATGAAGCCTTCGTGGCCGTTGGCGACACCCAGGTGCAGGATGGCGACCGGGTCGCCATCTTTGCAGTGCCTGAAAGCCTGAAAGCCATCGACAAACTTTTCAAGTAATCAGCCATGAGACTTTCTGAATGGATAGGCCAGTATATGCGGGATACCGCAAACCTGAGCGGACAGCTGGACGTTGACAAGGCGGCGGCGAACATACGCAACAACATTTATTTCCGCGGGCCCAACGTCTGGATCCTTGCATTCTCCATCATCATAGCATCCGTTGGCCTGAATGTCAACTCAACGGCGGTTATCATCGGCGCCATGCTCATCTCGCCTGTCATGGGCCCCATCATCGGCATGGGCCTGGGCCTGGGTGTCAACGATACCCGGCTGCTTGGGGACAGTCTGCGCAACTTGCTGATAATGGTGATAATAAGCTTGATAGCATCTTCTCTTTTCTTCCTGCTTTCACCGCTCAACCTTGCCAACCCCACCGAACTTGCAGCGCGCACATCCCCCTCCATCTATGATGTGCTCATAGCGCTCTTCGGCGGATTCGCCGGCATCCTGGAACAGGCCCGGAAGGAGAAGGGCACCGTCATGTCCGGCGTTGCTATCGCCACTGCGCTCATGCCTCCGCTCTGCACTGCCGGTTTCGGCCTCGCAAAGTGGAACATGCACTACTTCTTCGGCGCCATGTACCTCTTCACCATCAATGCGATCTTCATCATGTTCGCCACCTACCTGGCCTGCAAGTACCTGCATTTCCACCAGAAGAGCTTCGCAGATGAAAGGACAGCCCGCCGCACCCGAACTATAATCACAGCGGTCGTGCTGCTGGTTACCGTGCCCAGTATTTGGTCTGCGTTTATCATGATACGCAACAACAACTTCACCACCAATGCCCAGACTTTCGTGGGCGAAAACCGCATGGTCGCCCGCAGTTACATCTACGATTACAAGATTAACAATGGCAGCAACCGAAGCGTCACTCTCTATCTTTCCGGAGAAGCTCTTAACGACCAGGAGCGGCTGGACCTCGTGGAACTCGCAGGCAAATATGGCATCAAGGCAAACGAACTGAAAATCAAGGAGAATGCAATTGATTCCGACGACCAGTCCAAAAAACTGGTGGAAGGAATCTATGAACGCATGGACCGCCAGCTGGAGCTCAAAGAAAACGAAATCCTGACCCTCCAGAGCAAACTTGATTCGCTTAACGGCAAACGCATTCCATACGAACAGATAACCGCGGAAACCATCGCGCAATATCCGTCCGTTACCGGGCTGCATCTCTCGCGTGGGGCGACGGTCGAAGCGGACAGCACCCGCACCGACGGCATCCTTGCAATAGCATACAGTCGTGAGAAACTCCAGGCCGAAGACCTTGTACGGCTTGAGAACTGGTTGCGCGTCCGTCTTGACACCCCGACTCTCACCCTGATGACGGTTGAAAACTCTGCCGCCGAATAGCGTTTTTATTAAACGATTGACAATCAACAACTTACCCAAACACCTAAGCAAAAACGCAGAGGCTGTTTTACTAAAACAATGATAATCAGAAAGTTACAAATCACGCTGATTTGCATAATCTGTGTCGCGTGCGGCCAAGCCGCCACGGAACAGCGCTTTATTCCTCTGAATGTTGGGCAGATCAAACCCGAAGGCTGGCTGAAAGACTGGGCGGAAGATGCCGCGAACGGAATCTCCGGGCATCTGGATGAATACGAAAACGTTTTTGCATACGGATGGCTGGGACGCGATGTCAGCGCGCGACAGAGTGACGGCGACGGAGTGATCAGCAGCACCGGGTGGCTTCTGGAGCAGAGCGCCTACTGGCTGGACGGTGCCCTGAAACTCGGATATATGTTGCAGGACAGTTCCCTTATTGCCAAGACTGCCAGCCGCTTGGACGGAGTCGTAAACGGAGTGCTTTCCAGCCCTAACAACACTTTCATCTGGTGGAAAGATGACAGCATAGTCAAGGAAGAAAACGGCAGCGAGAGCAAGGGGGCCTTCAACAACTGGGCTCACGGCCTGATGGGGCGCTGCCTGATTTCATATTACCAGGCAAGCCACGATGAAAGGGTATTGAAGGCGCTGGAGAAGGTTTATTCTTCCGGATATTACCTTAAGCCCCCGCAGGACGACATCTACGGCCCCGAAGCTGGCCTCACCCAGGGAATGGTGCGAGGCGCGGTCAATCTGGACGCGATGAGCGAGACATACCTGCTCACCGGTAACGACACGATATTGCAGACAATGCTGGATTACGCTGCGGAGCAGACCCAGAAGGATGAAGAGAAGAGGATACTTGACAAGAAGGGCAGATACGACAGGATCTGGCCGGAAGCCACCATCCACGGAGTCACCTTCAACGAGGTGGCCCGAGTGCCTGCGCTCCTGTCACTCTGGACCGGCAACCCACAGGAACTAGAGACCTCTATCCATCTTCTAGAATGGGGCGATACCTACAACGGACTGCCCTACGGAGTTGTTTCTGCCGAGGAATGGCTTTCCGGAATCGGCCCGTATCGCTTCACCGAAACCTGCGACATACCTGCAGCGATGTGGACCAAGACCTGGCTCCTGCGCATCACGGGTGAAGCCCGCTGGGGAGATCAGGTTGAACGCGCATTCCTCAACGCAGGGCCTGTTCCTGTCAGCCGCGATTTCAAGACCATGTGCTACTACCAGAGCCCCAACCGCATCGACGGGGCCACCCCCGTTGCGCCTCCGGTTCCCGGGCCCGGCCGTCAGCTCATCTACTCCCCTACCGGAAACAAAACCCTATGCTGCGTGGGCAGCAGCAACTGGATTATCCCCAACTACGTGCAGAATATGTGGATGAAGGTGGCCGGAGGAGGGCTTGCCTTCACCCTCTATGGGCCCTGCAATGCGTCTGACGAAGGGTTGGAACTGAGCTGCGAGACATCCTTCCCCTTCGGAGAAGAAATCCGTATCTCTGTAAAAGCCGTCCAGGCAAAGAGGATGCCCCTGTATTTCAGGGTGCCCGGTTGGTGTGAGGGCATGACGGTCAAGGTGAACGGCAAAATCGTGAAGGGTGGCTACTACAACCGATTCCTCCGGGTGTTCCGCAAGTGGAAAGACGGAGACGAGATAGAAATCAGCCTGCCCATGCAGCCCAAGGTCTTTACGGTAGAAGACAACTGCTATCCTCAGGATCCATATTTCACCGACCCACACTGGGGCCGGATGCACCAGTACGCCCTCGACACCCTCGCCGGAAAGCAGTACACCTGCGTGGATTACGGCCCGCTGCTCTATGCCCTTCCTCTCTACGATATAGACGAGAACACGGTGGTTCCCGGGCAGAAGAGCGACTACACGCTCAGTATTCAGGATGCTTCGCAAATAGAGGTGGTCCGTGTCGGGGAGATGCCCACCCGCTGGGGCTGGCGCATCGAAGACGCTCCAGTCACCCTGCGCGCGCCGGCCATCGACACCCAGACCGGCGAGCCCGCCTCCATCACCCTGGTACCCTACAATTGCACCAAGTTCAGGGTTTCGATGTTCAGATTATTTAGCAGATAGCTGCATCATTTCTTTTTGCAGACGCATCATATATTACAAATGGACAAGTATATGAAAAAAGCGTTTATTCTGGCAATTTTATTCGTGATAGCGCCGCTGATGTCGTATGCGCAGCCGGAATGGAAGGGAAAGGTGGAGCTAAGCACGAACATTTCCGGGGCGCCCTATGATATAGAATTCGGCGACTATGTCTTTTATTACAGCAGTTCCGACCTGGCATCGATTTATGGTCCGCAGACTCGCAACCTGAACTATTTACCGGTGTTCTCTTTAATGGGAGAGTATAAATTCAGAAGGGATTTTTCTCTTGGCCTGGAAGTAGCTTACACACACGTGGGTAATGATTATTACGATCCGTTCACAGATGAATATACCGGTGTTTACTCTAAACACACACTCTGTCTGATGCCCGGCATCAAATACAGATACCTTATCAGGAATTATTTCTCACTCCATTCAGGAGTATCCGCGGGGGCAGCTTTGCAGTTTGGCAAAGACGGATCGGAGGCCATTCTCGGCGTCACCCCTGCTTATCAGGTCGTACCTATAGGCATCAGGGTGGGAAGCAATCTCTATGCTACCCTCGATTATTATTTGGGTAATATCGCATTTGGCGTCAGATTCGGAATAGGATATAGATTCTAGCGTTATGAAAAGGATATTTCTTGTTATTGCCATCGCTGCGTCGCTGTGCGCGTGCAGCAAAGAAGCATTTAATAGCTACGATTCCGAATTCACAGGGAGTTACAGCTACAACACAACAGCCGGCAGCCACTACCTTCAGTCAATTGCAACCGATCTGCTGGTAGACAATATGCGGGCGCTGGAAAATGCGCTGGAATTCAATTCCTTCGGTTCTGTCTCCAACAGCAGGACTTCTGCCTACCATTCCAACGGCAAAGACCTCTGGACCCCCGGTGCGGAATGGACGGTTACGGCAGTGACATCCATAAAAGGAGTAAAGATAAGTAAAGAGGCCGCAGACAGCACCTGGACTATGACAAGAGAAGGTGATTATGATATAGGAGGCAATACTTACCCTACCACTTACAGCATCACCCTGCGTATGCACAAAGGAGACAACTATCACTTTGACTGGGAGGTCACGGCAAATGGGTCTAGGACAGAAACTAAAGGATATGGATGCAAGTTCTGGTCAGAAGGGTCAGTAAAGTATCTGGTTGGGGAAAGCGGATACAACTGGTCGACTGCTTTTGGAACCATATGGATGGAAGTCTCCTGCGATAAGGAGATTGTTGACAAGGCCTTCATCCGCTACAACGGCAGCACCTCCGACTTCCGATATATGCGCGGATTGTAGCCACCCCGGCGAATCTTCCTGAACACTATTCTTTTCAGTTCGAACTGCTCAGGCGCTTCTTCAATGTGCCTGAGTTCGCTGTAATCCAGATTGCAGTTCTTAATGCGCACGTCCGATGCGTACGACTTAGGGATATCTTTCCTGCCTTTCAGATCGAAGAACTGGGTCCAGGGCTTTACGAAAATGGCATATTTGACCCTGCCGTTTACATTCTTCACGGTAATATGGCTGTAGCGCTGAGGGGTATCCGGACGCATTTTCAACCAGACCAGACGGTCCGTGCCGTCCACCGTGCTGTTGCGCAGCACTATGTTCTCCGCCCTCACGCATTCGCTGCCGAAAACCAGCACTCCGGGGCCGTGGCCAAAGTGGCAGTCCTCCACCAGCACGTTGCGAACCGGCCCGTTGTCCGGGTCGGTATCAGCCCAGGGGCCTTTTCCGCCCTTCATGGCGATGAGGTCGTCGCAGGTAGCGAAGGAACATCCGCGGATATGCACGTCCTCACAGGCATCCAGGTCTATTCCGTCCGACGACGGCGCCCTCACGGGCTGCTCCGGGGCATAGATGTCCACACCGTAAACCTTCACTCCCCTGCACTTGTAGAGGTGTATGTTCCAGAACGCAGAGTTGCGCAGGTGTATCCCTTCTATGGTGATATCCGAGCTGTTGCTGATGCCAATCATCCTCGGCCGGCGCACTTCCAGGTTGGTGCAGGCGGGATTCTCTTTCCTGCGTGCCCAGAAGGCCTTCCAATAGGGCAGGCCGTTGCCGTCCAGGGTTCCGCTGCCGCTGATGGTGAAGCCGTCGCTATGGTCGGCGTTGATGAGCGCGGACACGTATGGCTGCAGCACACCCTCTATGTGCACGGGGATATCCGGGAAATCCGCCACGTCGGCGCTGCCCTTAAGTACCGCTCCCTCTTCAAGCAGAAGATGAGTCCCAGGTTTGAAGAACAGGGCTCCGGACAGCCAGACTCCCTTGGGGATGACCACAGTCCCGCCCTTGGCGGCTGCGGCATCTATAGTCCTCTGGATGACTTCTGTCTGCACCAGGGTGCTGTCATTCACTGCACCGAAGGAAGTGATGACGAAACTTAGGAATATCAATAAGGGACTGATCATGGTCTGTTTTATTGCGTATTACCATTAGCGGCAGTATGTCTTTCGTCCAGTATTCCGTACTGCGCGCCGTTGAAAGCATCGTGGATAAAGTGAAGTTCATGCTGGCTGGTAGGAGGCACCCGCTCCGGCAGGACCAAACCGCCATCCAGTTTGTCCACCTTGATGTTCCCGTGCATTTCATCGAAGAAATTGGCGCGGCCTTCAATGTCGTTATTGTAGAAATGGTCGCTCCAAACCACTTTTTCGAAAGCTGCGGCCACGTTGCAGAACACATTGTTTATCAGCGTATTATGCTGAGGTTCAGCAGGATCCCCCTTAAGGTATGGCTCCAGTTCGGGATAGTGTTCGCGGAAGGCAGGACTATCCACAAGCCGTATCGAATCTCTCATGATAGGCACACGGTCTGCGCCCCAGGTCTTGAGGCGTCCGTCCACCTTGATGGCCGCACATGGCAGGTCGAGGAAAAGATTGTCGTGATAGTGTATATAACTGCCTCCCCCTATCTGCACAGGCGGCGAGCTGATTCTTTGGAACACATTCCCGTAAACCTCCGCCGCGCCTGAACCATCATCGTGATATACGGCTCTCACATTGAAAGGCACATCTATGTCGTGGAAATAGTTCCACCGAATGACTCCTCCCCTATGCGCGAAGCTCCGCCCGTAATACAGGGCTCCGTTATCCTCAATATCCATGCACACGTGATGCACATTGCAGTATTCCACCGTCTGGTCGTTCCCGAGCATCAGGATGGCCATGCTGGCAGAATCGTAGAATTCACAGGCGGTGATGCGGTTTCCGAGACCGCTCATCACCAAACCCACCCGGTACTGGTTCTCTATGCGGTTGTAGTTGTGGATGCAGCAGTCCTCCACATAGTTATCGCCCCTTACGATATTGTTCCTGTCCCCTCCGGCCAGCTCCACTGCCCCGGCGCCAAGCTCATACAGATGACATCCTGACAGGCCGCAGCGGCGGCTGGCAGAATCGATCTTTGCCGCAACGTGCCCGAGACCGTGGATATCGCAATCCTTCACCTGCACATCACGGCCGGCTGTAATGACTATCCCATCCCCCCTGGAGCAGCAGAGTTCAAAGCCCTTCAGAAGTAGCGTTTCGCAGCCGTCCAGCACTATGAGAGCATCTTCCATCACGCTCATTTCCAGGCGTTTGCATCCATCCGGCAGCATCAGCACTGCGGTTTTGGAAGATGCATCCAGACTGTATTCTCCGCTCAGAGTGACTTCTTCCGGGATGTTAAGCACCCTCCAGCGCTGGAAGCGGTCCCCGGGCTGGAAGCCGAAGCCGTAGTTGGTGAGGTCTCCGGCCGTGAAGGTCTTTCCAGGGCCCATCGCCGCGATAGGCACCATCTCGTTTGTCCAGCCAAAACGAAAACAACCGCTCAGCCACCCCTGGGTCGGATCCTTCCACTCCAGAGGGCGGTCGCTGTTGAAAGCAATGGTGCCATAACCATCTCCGGGCTGGTTCCTGATACGCCCCATGCCACGAACTACCACCGAATCCAGCGGCAGCGGCCCTCCATCCGGCCACTCGCTAAGGCGCATGGGCCTGCCATCGGCAAAGAACTCCGACCATGAGGGACCGGTCAGGCGCGGATCTCCCTTGGTCACCACGCCGGAGACAGGATACCGCTTCAGATTCAGGCGCCTGGCTCCTTCCGCCAGTCCTCCTGCTTTGCGGAGATGCCATCTGCCTATGCGGATTCCTCCGCTGATGCGGGCCCCGTCCCCTATTATGGCAATGTCCGTCTTTCCCTCTATCCTGAGGCTCTCCCTAAGGCGATAAGTCCCCTTACCGAGAACGATCGTATCTCCGGGAACGGCCCTTTCGATGGCCCTACGGAGGCTTTTCACACTTCTCACTTTCACTTCCCGGGCTTGCGCCGCCGTAAGGATAAGAAAGAAGGCGAATGCTGCTATGATGATCCTTTTCATACTTCTTTACCGTCAAGATAATCCTGCACGTAACGCTTCAGAGGCTCTCCTTCGGCGATCTCTATCTCATGGAAGAGGCTGACCACGAAGCGACCGGCTCCCTGCAACGCGTAGATATCTCCCTCATAAATCCAGCGGCCGTTTTCTTCTCGTGTGGACTGTTCTGCCAGAGGATACTCCTCCACCAGCAGATTCTTAGCCCGAAGGCTGAGTATCAGCTTTATGTGGATGGGCTTTTCGCCGTTCATACGGAACGCATCCATAGGCTGCGCCTTGTGGGAAGCCTCGGCCGTCCATTCTTCGGGAAGGACCTCAACCTCGCCTATGCGGGCGATCTTGAAACGCTTGTTTGCGCCGTCTTCAAGGTCGAAACACCAGGCATCCACGTAGTTGGTAGTGAACTGGAAGGGCTCCACCAGGCGGTCCCTAACCTGGCCGGAATGGGAAGACTCATAGTCTTTCAGCACCACTTTGCGGCGCTCACGTATCGCATCCGCAATCGCCTGGGTATTAGCCGCATTGGACTTGCTGCCTATATAGTTGGCTATGGATGTGCTGTCGTAAACCGCGGCCAGTTTGCGTTTGAGGCCGATCTTGAGGGCGTTGGTGTTGTCCAGCCCGTCAATCATGCCATTTACTATGGCAGCTTCTTCGTCGGAGAACATCACCACTTTTGAAAGGTCGAAGCGAGCGTCTTTCATCGAGACCAGGCGATAGACGTTTCCATACACTTTTTCCACCGCGAAACCCGCGGATTTAAGGGTGTCGATGTAACGGTAAATGCTGCGCCACGACGTGTCCAGCCTGTCTGCCAGCTCATCCACGGTATAGGTCACATTTCCGCTGAGCAGCCGCAACAGACGCAGCAGACGCTCGATTTTAGGTTGGTCCATATTACAAATATAATGACTTATCCGATTAATTGCTATATTTGAAAAAATATTACTTTTATGAGAAAGGCATCTATCATCTCCATCAGCGTTACCGTTGTCGTGCTGGCCATCATGGCTGCCTGCTGCACCACCATCGATTCCGCTTCCGTAGGAATACGCTTCAAGAAGTGGTCTTCCAATTCAGAACTTCGCGGCGGCGTGGAAGGCACTTGCCATGGCTGGGTATGGTACAATCCTATCACCGAGAGCATCTTCGAGTATCCTACTTTCATCCAGCGTGTCACATACGAACCCTTCACGGTGAACCCCAAGGACGCAGCCATCTTCTCCATGACCCCTACCCTCGCCTACCAGATCGACGAGGCCAAGGCGGTGGACATCTTCGTCAAATACCGCAAACCGGTCAAGGAACTTGAAATGGGATATATAAATACCTGTATTTTCGAGGCTTACCGCACCTGCGCCAACAATTACACCTCCGACGAACTCATGGCCAACCGCGCCAAGTTCGAGAACGAGGTGCGCGCCCGTCTGGACGAGAGCATGAACCAGGAAGGTTTCATAGTGCGGGAATTCACCACCAAGATCGACCCTCCGGCATCGCTGACCGAGGCCATCAATGCCAAGAACGAAGCCGTACAGAATGCCCTCAAGGCCGAAAACAAGGTAAAGGAAGCCGAAGCGGAGGCCAAGATAGCCATCGCCAAGGCGAAGGGTGAGGCAGAAGCCATGAAGATCCAGGGTGACGGCGAGGCTTACTACAACCGCGTGGTGGCAGCATCGCTGAACAGCCTACTCGTGCAGCAGTACGCCATCGAGAAGTGGGACGGCAAGCTTCCCACCTACAACGGCGGCAACACCACTCCGTTTGTCAACCTGAAGTAAAATTCAGAAAATCAATCACTTACATATCCGTCGTCCTTGATATTCCAAAGGACGGCCACGAAGATGAATCCCACCACGGACACTCCGGCCATCAGCAGATAGAGGCTGTCCCAGCCGAAATGGTCGGAGTACCATCCGAGGCCGGCCCCTGTGAATATCACCGACACATAGCTCATTATCCCTATGATGCCAAGGGCCGACGATGCCGCCTTCTTGGTGGCTTGCTTAGACGCGGTGACGCCGATCAGAGCCTGAGGCCCGTAAAGGAAGAAGCCCGAAAGCGCCAGAAGGATTAATATAACCACCGGAGATGCCGTGTTGCGCAGCAGATACAGCGCCAGGAGGCACGCTCCCGTGAGCAGCATCTCTACTGCAACCACACGGTGAGACTTGGATTTGAAGAATCTGTCTGAAATCCATCCCGCCAGGAGCATTCCGACCAGACCGGCGATTTCGAATATGCCTATGGTCCATCCCGCCAGTTCCGGCGAAAGTGGATCCTCCCGCTGCTGGAGGAAGGTAGGGCCCCAGTCCAGAACTGCGAACCGCACTATATACACGAAAAGGTCGGTGATTGCCAGCAACCAGATTATTGGATTCAGGAATACTTTCTTGCGGATGAACGCCCTGAAAGCCGATGGGGAATCATCCCCGTCTATCTCTGTCCTGGTATTTGGAAGATCCGGAAGCCCGACAGAAGAAGGAGTGTCCCGCAGGGTCAGGACTATGAACACGACCCCTATGAATCCTATTGCAGCAGGGGCGAAGAAGCAATAACGCCAGTTGCCCGTGCGGGCTATGACATATCCGCAGAATACAGCCGCCAGCGCAGCCCCGAATGAATGGGAGGTATTCCAAATTGCCGACTTGGTGGCAAGTTCTTTGGGTGGCACCCACCATGCGAGAAGATGATTGCAGGGTGGGAAGCCGCAGCCCTGGAAGATATTGTTCAGCACCAGCAGCGTGGCCATTATTATTACCATCGTGCTCACGAACTCCGCTCCCCCGGCATGTCCGGTAATGAGCGCGCTGAGTTTGTCCGACCACCCGAACAGCAGATTGAAAACCGAGCAGGCGGCAAGTCCTATGGCCAGATGCCAGCGGGCTACGGTGCGGTCTGCGATTATGCCGTTCACGAATTTGGACAGGCCATAGATTATGCCCACAAGGCTTAGGATGATACCAAAACTGGTGTTGGTGATGCCGTATTCCTCGCCCAGAGAAGGCATTGCGAACGCGAAGTTCTTGCGAACGAAATAGAACACGGCATAGCCAACCATCGTGCCTATCAGCACACGCCATTGCCAGTATTTGAACGAATGCTGCTTCATAATGCTTCTTTTCTCAAAGATAGCACAAAAATAGCCGACTGGAAAACAGCCGGCTAATTTTTCTTGAAAACTCCAGATTTACTTGAGTTCTGCGAGGTACTTGATAGTGCGGACCATCTGAGAAGTGTAAGAGTTCTCATTGTCGTACCAGGAGACTACCTGAACCTGATAGGTGGTGTCGTCAATCTTGGAGACCATGGTCTGGGTTGCATCGAAGAGGGAACCGAACTTCATGCCGATGACGTCGGAGCTGACGATCTGGTCTTCGGTGTAGCCGAAGGACTCGGTGGCGGCTGCCTTCATGGCGGCGTTGATGCCTTCAACGGTGACATCCTTACCCTTCACGACTGCCACGAGGATGGTGGTGGAGCCGGTAGGAGTGGGAACGCGCTGTGCGCTGCCGATGAGCTTGCCGTTGAGTTCGGGAATCACGAGGCCGATAGCCTTTGCTGCGCCGGTGGAGTTGGGAACGATGTTGCAAGCACCTGCACGGCTGCGGCGGAGGTCCCCCTTGCGCTGAGGGCCGTCGAGGATCATCTGGTCGCCGGTGTAGGCGTGGATGGTGCTCATGATACCACTCTGGATGGGAGCGTACTTGTTAAGGGCGTCGGCCATGGGAGCGAGGCAGTTGGTGGTGCAGGAAGCTGCGCTGATAACT
>JAEEGL013663703.1_pt1 | contig 15698 bp, 8 predicted proteins | sample 9134231 | NCBI WGS metagenome assembly JAEEGL01 (sample SAMN16246548, study PRJNA631951) | gut metagenome | biome: gut microbiome; feature: rumen; material: fiber-attached | host: Bos | place: Iran: Karaj | collected 2018-10
AACTAGGTTTTGATTTCATAATTAGATTGTGCTAATTATTTTAAAATCCCCCTTAATCCCCCTTTGCGACTCGCTGACCTCCTGTCGCTCGCTTGCATACCGCCATCCTTGGCGGTAATACAAAAGGGGGCAAGGACAATTATTCCATACACTGTATTTTTAACAAATTCTTAGTTTTTAGACAGCCTCCTTTAAAGGGGGATAAGGATATTTTTTAGTTTTCAAGAGGCTTGCGCCTTAAAATAATAAAAGTAATATCGTCAGCTAGTTCTTTTTCTCCGTGATGTCTTTTGAACTCTTCTATTAAGATATTTTTAAATTCTTCAGCAGTATTTATTGGAGTATTGGCGATAAGTTCTATGAATTTGTCATAAGTATATTCTTCGCCTTTATCGTTTTCTGCTTCTGGGAAACCATCTGTATAAATAAATAAAGTTTCTTCAGGATTCAGCACTTCCGGTTCAGAATTATATCGGCATCTTTTTTTAGATACTCCAAGTGGTAGGCTTGTTTTAATAGGCTTTCTGATTACTCCGGTTTCTTTTTCTTTTATTAATGGATAAGGATGCCCAGCATTGCAGATAGCTAATTCTCCTGTATTTTTATCAAGTGTAATTGCACAGAATGTCATAAGCTTTCTTTTATCTAATAAGTCAAAAATCATATTGCTTGTATTTGTTGCAATTTCGTTTAAAGGAGTATCTTTGTTGGCAAATCTGAATATTGAGGCTTTAACCATAGCTGTTAAAAGAGATGATGAAACACCATGACCCGTTACATCACCTATAACTATCAGTAGTCTGTCATTTGGAAGTTCAAAAATGTCAGCGTAGTCACCTCCGACGTCGGCGGCCATCTGATTGTAAACAAGGCAGTCATAACCTTCCAATTTGTATTTACCAGTTGGAATCAAGCATTGTTGAACAGCACCAGCCAGAAGCATATCTTTGATATCAGACATCATCTGATTGAAAGCGTTTCCAAGATTGCCTAATTCATCCTGGTTTTCTATGTTTATTGTAGTATTTGTATCACGTTTTCTTAATGCTTCTAAGCCTCTGTTCAATTCGTTTACAGGTGTTATGAAATTTTTGGCCAGTAGTAAACCGGTAAAAATAGAGATAACAAGCATTAATATTATTACTGTATATATTGCAGACTTTACTTTATCAATCCTATAATCTATTTCAGATATTGGATACATGCAAAGACTGTAACAATCTCTCAAATTACTTCCAGGCATACATAAACAGAGATACTCGGAATTGTTATAATTTACAGTTGATGATTCAACTGTCATATTAATTTTTGATACATTTATCAATTCTAGCAAATCTTTATTTTTTTCGGCATTTTCTGGAACAAACATTTGAGTTCCAAAATGCATATTAACTATTTTTAAATTAGTATTATCAATGGTATACCTATTTTTTAGTAGTGTTTTGAAATAATCAATAACAACATATCTAGCATGTGCATTACCTATAAAAAAACCTACTGGATTACTTTTATCTTCATAATAATTCCACCACCAATAAGCGTCTTCACCATCTATATTTTGATAGACTAATTGTCGAGGACGTTCAAAAACAGAAGAAAACCCTGATACAGGATTTTCAAAAATATTACCCACTAGTATATCTGACTGGTTTGGTGTAACTTTCGCATAGGTTAAGCGTTCTGGACAATAGCGTTCTAAACAGAGAATAGATATTACACGGCATATTTTTTCCAATCTTTCGTTGCTATCTGTCCCTGATGTCGTATAAATCTGGGTTTGGTCGATGTTTCTTACATCCATCCAGTTGAATCTTTTATTGAGAGGATTATTTACACCTACGATTGATTTTAATTTCCTGTAAACTTCATCAGAAGTTGGAGGTTTTTTCCCGCTGAAACTTTTAAAATATGAATCTAATTCCCAAAAACTGTTTTTTATATCTTCCTTGGTCTTTAAAAAACCAAAATCAATATTATTTAGAATATCCTGCATTTCCTTTTTTATATTGTTTTCAATAGCTAATCTATAGTCATTTAAACTTGTATTAGACAAAACCCATAGACTTAAAGTTGGCATATAAACAGCTAATGCAAAAAGGAAAATCAATTTATATCTAATTGATATATAAATACCTTCTTTATCAGATATATTTTTAAAGAAGAATATAGAACTTATAATCAGTAATATTAAAGCTATTATAATAGCAGTAAGAAATCGATTGTTGTACTTTTGCGGTTCTTTTAAAATCTGTCCGAGAAGAAGCCTGTATTCATCAGAATTAAAGCCTTTCCAAACGACATTATCTTGTTCAAAGCCATCAAAAAATACTTCTGTATTTGTTTTTTCAAAAGGAATTTCTTGATGTCCCATGGTTGGAGTTTTTCTTTGTTTTTTTGATAAATCATACAATATTATAGGATACTCATATGTTGAATAATCTTGTATTCTTGCTTGAACAAGATCTATACTGGATTTATCAAGCTCCACGAAGGCAAGCATTCCATTTATTTTGCTGTCTGCATTTTTGAAGTAAAAAACTCCCTGTTTACCTGAACTGAATGTTGGCATACAGTATTCTGGCTTTTTACGCATTATATCTATATTAAATTCTTTGCCTAATATTTTTTCCTGATCAAATCTTCTTTCTTTATAGCCAGGATCTCCTATTGAATGAATAGACGCCCAGGCAAAAGTAAAAAACCTGGCTTCGTAGTCTTTTAAATCATTAGGATTCATAAGTTGTGCATCTTGGTTAAAGATAGCACAGCGTATGTTTGAACCTAGATTTCGTTTCATTTCTATTATTGCTTTTGAAACGTCTTTGCTTGTTTTTATTTGACTTTTGTCGGAAATTTTATTTTCGATATATGGAAAAAGCTTATCTGCTAAGTGCTGAAAATGAAATTTATAATAGTCTACAGGAGTAGACTTAGCTATAAAATCAGTAGCTCTTTGTGATAGTTTTGATTTTATGTTTTCGATTTCGTGCTTTTTGTCTATATTTAAAGTTAGATAATATAAAAATACCCCAAAGACAATTGGGAACACTATTAGTAAAAAATAAGTCGGTAAAGCTTTTTTATAACTGCTTTTTTCCATTTAAGAATTGTAACATATACTTTTGTTTTGAACAATATATCAATAATTATCTAAATTTAAGGTGTTCCATTAATAAAAAACTAATGTTATCATACTAAAAAGAAGCGTTGAATTGTGATTAGTATGAGTCAAATCTTTAATAAATATTTCTCGGTATTCTTAAAACATGCAGCTCCATTAGGGCTTTTCGTCCTTCTTCCTCTGCTTGTTATACTTTATCTTGGACACAATATCATAACTATTGAGAAAAACAAGCATATTTCAGAGCTTTCAACAGAAATAGAAAATACATTAAAAGATATTGAAAGTGAAATTGCGCCAGAATCATTTTTGCTGAAAGTAGCCAAAGGAGCATGGTTTTCCTTTAATCAAAATGATAACAACAAAGATAAATTATGGAAATATTACCAACAATTACGCAGTTTTATTCAATCAGAATTTGATTTCTATGTTTTTGATGAAAAAGGTACATTGATAACTCCTAATGAGTTTACTTTAAAATCAAGATTTATAGCTTCTAAACTTTGGGGCAGTATTCAAAGCAATTATGCGGAAAGAGTTAACTGTGCGACTAAATATAAGAAGCAATTGAGAAGTTTTGTTGGTAAGGAATTTAAACTAGGTTCTTTTTTAGAAAGCCGCAATCTTTTAATGCCCATTATTGTGAATACTAGAGAAGGGTATATATATTGGATGAATTCAGAAGATAATCCCAAAAAAGGAATAATGCTTGTTTTTTGGAATATTCCATCTTTTGATTTCAGACTTAATCAGATCGTTAATCGTTATTCAAAAGTTTTTAATGATGTTTTTATAAAAGATTCTCTAGGGAAGATACATTTTTTAAATAAAAAAAGTGATTTATATAATGATATATATGAGAATATTTTTTTGAGAACTGTGATGATGAGCAATATTTCAGAAGGCTATATAGATGTAGACAATGTTCTTTGGAGGGCAATACAACTTAAAGATTTCTGGATATTGGGCGGGGAAAAATGCAGTAAAAGAAATTATGATATATTCCATAGTTTATTTGTTTATCTGATTTTTATAATAGGGATAATTACTGTTTTCATTTATTTTATTGCTATTAAAAAACAAGATTTTTATATCTCAATAAGATTTAAACTTATAACACTTTTCCTTATTGCGGTAATAACCCCAGTAATGGGGTTCTCCTATTTGGGATATCAGTATATAAGTGATATGAGAGATAATCTTGTTACAGAATTTGGAAACGAAAGCAGAGATATTCTTTTAAACATTGACAGCGAATTTGGCCGATCTGGTCATTATTTTTTGAATGATTTCAGACAATTGGCCAGTGATTTTCAAAATTACGAAAATGATGAGAATGTTAGAAACAAAATAACAAATAGTCTCGCAAAACATGATTTGGCTATAATAGACCGTCGTTTAGCCTCTGATGCTTCGAGCATAAAACATATTACAAATTATCTTTTATTAGATAATTTAAGCCAGGTTTGTGAATCTTATGCAAAGGCTTGTATCGACAAAAAATACAACACCAATCTTATGGAAACTATAGATCCTGGGTTAAGAAACGCAATGAACAGCTCTGAAACAGGATTAGCTGGTTTTTGGGAAAGACCGGATACCGTACAGGATATTATGATGGGGCCTTTTGAGTTTTATCTTTATTGGTGTTTTTCATCTTTTAATAATAAAACTGAGTTTATTATTATGATGAGTATGAAAGAAAAAGTTTTGCATGAACTACTTTATAAACGTCTAATAAAATGTAAAACTAATCCAAAAGAAAAGAATTATTTAATTTTTATTCACAATGATAATAAAGATGAATGGATTCCTGACAATTCGTTAGAAAATGAATTGAAATCTGTTAATAGAAGATTGAATTATATAGGAAAACCAATAGAGAGTCAGATTATTATAAACTCAAAACCTTATCTTTTATTTGCTATAAAAAGTTTTAGAATTAGAGGCTATTCTTTTTATGCACTTTATCCTTATGAGAAAATAGAAAAACGATTGGTTACTTTACGTAGAATAATAACTTCTTTAATTATTTTCTTTATAATAGTGGCCTTAGCTATAGGTTATCAATTGTCCAGCACTTTCCTTTATCCTGTAAAATGTTTGGAAGATGGGGTAAAAGCAATAAAAGAAAGAAATTCTGATTTCAGAATCGAAGCTTTGCAGAATGATGAATTTGGAGGCCTTGCCCAAAGCTTTAATAAAATGATTGGCGATCTTAAGGAAATGCAACTGGCTAAGTATATTCAGGAGTCTTTGCTTCCTCAGTCTCTTCCAAAGTTGGATGGGTATCAGTTGTCTTTTTCTAACAGAATGGCATCTGCTGTAGGAGGAGATTATTTTGATATTAAACTGCTTGATGAAGATAATCTTTGTATTATTATAGGTGACGTTTCTGGGCATGGGGTTGCATCTGCTCTAATAATGGCAATTGCAAAAGCAGTTCTTTATCATGGATTCAAGCAGACTAGAGATTTAATAACTCTATTTAGTTATTTGAATTCTGTTATAAATACCTATTTTAATAAACCTCCTGTAAAAAAGATGATTACCCTATTCGCGACTATTATTAATTTATCAAGTGGAAAATCTGTTTTCTTAGATTGCGGTCATAATTTTCCTATGAAAATATCTGAAGATGGGCAGATTAGTGAGTTGAAAATGACAGGTTTTCCTGTTGGGTCTCAGAAAAAAATAAGAAAGAAAAATACCGAAGAATATACTCTTGAAAAAGGAGAAACCATAGTTTTTTATACCGATGGAATAATAGAATCAACTGGTAAATCCATAGAACAATATGGTTATGACAGATTTAAAAACAGCCTGTCAGAACTAGCGAAAAATGATTCTGAAACAATAATTAAAACTCTTTTTAGTAATTATGATAAATGGGAAGATGGGACCGAACCAGATGATGATGTTACTTTAATAGTTTTGAAGAGGCTTGCGTCTCAGAATAATGAAGGAAATATCGTCGTTTGATTCTTTACTTCCAAGATTTGTTTCGTATAGATTGATTAATTGTTTCTCAACTTCCTCTGCACTGACTATTTGAATATTTGAAAAGAAATTCTTTAAATTATCATAACCGAAGCCATCGGTCTGGTTACTGTTGGCATCTATGAAACCGTCAGTATAAAGAAGAAGTGTCTCTTCAGGATTTAAAACAACCTTTTCATAGGTAAAATTAGATCTTTTCTTAGAAATACCAATAGGCAGATTTATATTTGTAGGAACTCTGACTTTACCTGTCTCTTTTTCTCTGATTAATGGGAAAGGGTGACCAGCGTTGCAAATAGCTAATTCTCCAGTAATTTTATCTAATGTAATCAAACAGAATTTCATTATTTTTTTATTGCCTAAAAGGTCACATATCATATAGCTGGTATTGGTAACTATTTCTTCTATAGGAACATTCTGATTTGCAAACATAAAAACAGAGGCTTTTACCATAGCTGCTAACAGCGATGATGATACACCATGTCCGTTAACATCTCCAATAACGATAAGCATTCTATTATCAGGCAGTTCGAATAAATCAGCATAGTCTCCACCAACGTCAGCCGCCATTTTATTGTAAATTATACAATCGTAACCCTCAATATTCTGCTTGCCTGTTGGAATTAAGCATTTTTGGACAGCACCTGCCATAAGCATGTCTTTGATTTCTCCCATCATTTGATTGAAAGCAGTCCCAAGTTCGCCTAGTTCATCTTTATTTTCTATCTTTACAATACTCTCTGTTTCTCGTTTTCTTAAAGCTTCTAAGCCCCTATTAAGTTCGTTTACCGGAGTAATAAATGTTTTTGCCAACAAAGAACCCGTCAGAATAGAGGTTAATAAAAGGAGTATCATCAATAGATAAATGGTTGAGCGAACTTTTTCTATTTGGTAATCTATTTCTAATACAGGATACAAACCTAGTAGAAAACCGCGTTTAACTCTGCTTCCTGGCAAGCACAGGCAGAGATAGTCTTGATTATTATATTTAATGATTGTTGATTCAACGGTTTTCTCTATGTCTGATACATTAATTAAGTCTAAGAATTCCCTTCGAGATGATACTTTCGGAATAAATCTCTGGGTCTCAGAATGAAAGCAGATTAATCTCATTTCAACATTGTCAACGTTGTATCTTTTTTTCAGTAAACTATTAAAGTAAGATAGATTTACATTCCTGGCTATAGCATTACCTATACAAAAGGCTACCGGATTGTCTATGTCTGGATAGTAATTCCACCACCAGTATACTCCTGCGTTGTCTAAATCCAATGGAATGAGTTGTCTCGGACGTTCCAACATTGTAGAAAAACCTACAGCAGGGTTTTCTAATAAATTGCCTACTAGTATGTCTGATTGACTTGGTTTAATACCCGCATGTGTTAATCTTTCTGGGCAATATTTTTCCAGGCAGAGTATGGATATGACTCTGGCAATTGATTTTATTCTGCCGTTTGTGTCATTTGACGAAGTTGTATAGATTTGTGATTTATCTACTGCTCTTATGTCCAACCAGTTAAAAACCCAGTTTCTTTTTAAATTTTCATCACCAGTAAATTCCATTACTTTTTTCTTGAATTCTTGCTTGTTTGGTAGTTCTTTCCCTTTTAAACTGTTTAAATAATTGTCTAATTTTGTATAACAGTTGTTAACTTCTTCTTCTTTTGCTTTAAAATCAATATCTACTTTATTTAAAATATCAAGCATGCCTTTTTTTACTTTATTTTCTATGGCTGTTCTATGGTCGTGAAGGCTGTTGTGTGATAGCACCCAAAGGCTGATTGCTGGCATATATACTGCTATTGCGAATATAAAAATAAGCTTGTATCTAATTGATATATACACACCCTGGTTATTTGAAAAATTTCTAAAATAAAATCTAGAGGCTAATAGCAATATAAATATGGTTATTATTATAGATGCTATAAATTTATTTATATATTTATCGGAATGTTCTATTGTTTGGCCTAATAAAAGCTTATAATCACCATAGTCAAAGCCTTTCCATACAACATTGCTGTCTATGAAGCCGTTTAGAAATTCTTCTGTATTGGTTTTTTTGAAAGGAATTTCTTTGTGATTCAGTGTAGAAGTTGTTCTTTGCTGTTTTTCAATATTGTAAAGAATAATTGGCTGATCTTCTGTAGCAAAATCCTTAATCTTTTTTTGTACTAGTTCAATACTTGTTAATTCATACTTAACAAATATGATTAATCCATTAAGTTTATTTGAAGAAGCATTTTTAAAATAGAAAACACCAGTTTCTCCAAAATTAAGAGTAGGAATACAGATTTCTGGTTGCCCGTACATAAGTTCAACATTGAATTCTCTGCCAATAATAGAGTCTCTGTCTCGTCTATAGTTCTCATACATTTTAGGTTCAAATTCGTGAATATCTTTCCAGGCAAAAGAGAAAAATCTTTGTTCATGAGGAAGCAAGTCTTGAGGGTTTCTTAAATTAAGATTTTCATCAAATATTGCACATCTGATGTTTTCTCCTAGTTTAAGGCTGTAATCTTTTATTAATTTGCTAACATCAGCATTTGTCATAAAAGAGCCATTTTTCCCTGCTCTGTTTTCTATAAAAGGTAGCAGTTCATCTGTTAGTTTATTGAAATAGGGGTAAAAATAGTCTACAGGAGAAGATTTAGCAATAAAGTCTGTTGCTCTTTCTGATAATTGTGATTTTATTGCTTCTATTTCATGGCTTTTATCAATATTTATAATTAAGGAATATAAAAAAAGCCCAAAAATACAGGGCAATAATATTAGCAGTAAATATGATGGTAAAGCTTTTATATAACTGCTTTTATGCATATCAAATTTAAGCTCTAAGCGATAAGTATTTAGCTTATTGCTTAGAGCCTAGTTTTAAGAATTATTTCTTGGAAGCGGTTTTCTTTTTTTCTTCAGTAGCAGCTTTGGGTTCTTCTTTCTTTGTTTCTTCCGGTGGGAGCATACCCAATGCACGTTTTACTTTTAATACGATTTCGCCAAATACATCTGGGTTTTCTTTGAGGAAATTCTTAGAATTTTCTCTTCCTTGTCCCATTCTAGTATCGCCGTAAGAATACCACGCTCCGGATTTTTCAACTACACCGGCTGCTTCTGCCATTTCCAATACTTCGCCTTCTTTTGATATTCCTTCGCCAAACATCATATCAAATCTTGCTTTCTTGAATGGCGGAGCAACTTTATTCTTAACAACTTTGACTTCTGTTATGTAGCCTTTTATATCTTCGCCTTCTTTTATAGCATCTTTTCTTCTGATATCAAGTCTGACAGAAGAGAAGAACTTCAATGCACGGCCACCAGGAGTGGTTTCTGGATTGCCAAACATTATACCGATTTTTTCGCGGATCTGGTTGATAAAAATGCAGACGCAGCGAGATTTTGAAACAACGGGTGTAAGTTTACGCATAGCCTGGGACATAAGTCTTGCTTGCATACCTACTGTTGAATCGCCCATGTCGCCATCTATTTCTGCTTTACTTGTGAGTGCAGCAACAGAGTCTAATACGATTATATCTACTGCATTACTTCTTACAAGCATTTCGGTAATTTCCAAAGCTTCTTCACCGCTGCTGGGCTGGGCAATAAGAAGATTATCGATGTCTACGCCAAGTTTCTTAGCATAAGAAGGGTCTAATGCATGTTCTACGTCTATGAATGCTGCTTGACCGCCAGATAACTGAGCTTGAGCTATTGAGTGAAGAGCAACTGTTGTTTTACCAGATGATTCAGGACCAAATATTTCAATTATTCTGCCTCTTGGCATTCCGCCTACGCCTAATGCATAGTCTAATGAAAGAGAACCAGTTGAAATTGCTTCTACCTGAAGGTGTCTTGAACTCCCAAGACGCATTACAGCACCTTTTCCGAATTGTTTTTCAATTCCAGAAATAGCTGTTTCTAAAGATTTCATTCGTTCTTGATTTGTTGTTAAAGTGTTTGTTGACTTCTGTTCGGCCATGTTTGCCTCCCTCTGTATTTTGTAAGATAATAGCATATTGCAAAATTTTCAGCAATATGCCTTGTGCATAATCAAAGTCAAACTTATAAAACGACTTTTTTTATTCACATATAGTAATCAACCGAAAACGGAAAAATGGACAAAAAATTTTCAAATTTTTTAATTTTTTTTTAGACTTTTACATTTTATAATGAACTGGATAATTATTAGGAGCAGCAAATGAAAATTTTAGGCATGATGAGCGGAACTAGCGGTGATGGAATTGATGGGGCTTTGACAGAATTTAAAGAAGACGGTTCTTATACTTTGCTTTGGCATAAATCCTTTGATTATGATTCTGATACTTTTGCTCGTATTCAACAATTAATGAAACCATGCTCGTCAATAGATGTAACACTTGGAAACAGCTATATTGCAGAATTATACGCTAAGGCTTTTGATAGTTTTTTCAAAGAATTTGATGAAAAACCTGATTATATTGCTGCTCATGGTCAGACCATATGGCATCAGCCTCAGCCTGTGATATGGGATGGTATAAGTCTCACTGGAACCTTGCAATTGCTGGATGCTCCTTTATTAGCTCAAAGAACAGGAGTTCCTGTTATTAATAATTTTAGAGCCGCTGATATGGCAGCAGGAGGGCAGGGGGCGCCTCTTGTTCCCTACGCAGATTTAATGCTTTTCGGAAATCTTTTTCCAGAAGACTGTATTGTTCTTAATGTTGGAGGAATGGCAAATATAACTGCTATACATAAAGTTGACCATAATGCTGAAATACTTTGTGCTTTTGATACTGGGCCTGGAAATGTTCTTATGGATGCTTATATGCAGAAAAATAAAATTGGTAATTACGATAAAGATGGTCTGCTGGCGTCTACAGGAACTTCTGATAAATCTATATTGTCAGTTTTTATGAAGGACCCTTATTTTAAAATGCCTTTTCCTAAAAGCACTGGTAGAGAGCATTTTAATGTTAAATTATTAGAAAAATTTAATGATACTATAAAACCAGCAGATGCTATGTCTACTCTGCTCGATGTTACTGTTTTATCTATTGCAGAGGCTATTGATTTAATCGATAATATAATTAGTTCCCCTTGCAGAATGATAGTAGCAGGCGGTGGCGCTAAAAATCCTGAATTGATAAAAAGATTAAAAAAAGCTCTGCAAAAGAACTGCATTGTTTGTATTAGTGATGAATACGGTGTTCCTGTAATGGCCAGGGAAGCAATGGCTTTTGCTGTCTTAGGTTATGCTTTTGTAAAAAGACAGCCAGGCAATGTTCCTTTGGCAACAGGGGCGGCAAAAAAAGTTGTATTAGGTCAGCTTAGTCCGGTTTAATGCATTATTTTGCAAACCCTAAGCTGGTAACTCTGTGAGTTATATGGACTGCATCTGATAAACTTATATCTGCAGGGCATTTTACTTGAATCTGTTTTTCTTCTCTAGAACGCAGTGAACTTTGGCTTAACAAAGAGACATCAAAACTCTTGGTAATTCCAAGATTAGAAGTTACATTAATCTTAAGCTTAACCTGGTTTATATCCATATCGGTAAGATTTTTACAATATAGATTCAATTCTCTGACATCTAAAAGCGGGTCAGCTTCAATAGTGATGCTTTCTGCAACAGCCTTATCAACAAGTTCGTTCCATTTTGCCTGATATTTTGAATTTTCAGGGAAACTTGTTTTATATTGCTCTATTAAATCTAATACATCAGGGAAAAAGCCTCTTTCCTGCATAACTATCGCAACAGGAATAAGCCATTCTGGTTCTTTGACTCTATAAAATTCATTAAGAGCTATATTGAGCGTACTTGCCTGCTGTTCTTCGTCTGAAGCTTTTATTATTAAATCATCTAACGAAAACAGGTTTTTTTCATTTTCTTCATACATTTCTTCATATTCCCCAGGAGCTGGGGTTTGAATCATCATTGCAATATTTACCCATTCTCTCAAGGTAACTGGTTTAACGCTGTCTGATATTAAAAATTCAACTGTTCCAGAATCATTCATTCTGAATATACGGCCTAAATAACCTTCATTACCTGGGGAGGGAAAAATATAACCAATATGGTTTTTATCCCATTTTGATTGAAAGATTTTTGAAGTAATACCTTCACTTGCAAAAAACTGAGCTTTGAACATAAGTCTAAAAGGGTGCCAGTTTGCATTTAAAATAATAGGAAGGAATTTTCTTGTTTCTGTTGGTAAAAACCATTTTGTTATACCGTTAGAGTTAAAATTCATGGTTCTGGTTCTGTGTTCTGAGTGTAGGAATATATATCTTCCTTCTGCTCTTGATTTCATTCTGAATTCAGCTTCATTGAAGTCTATTTTCGAAGGTGTGAACTTTTCTGGTATTGCAAATGTATACCCATTAATTTTAATTCTGTAACAGGGACCTACATCTTCGGTATTAACCAGGTTTATATGTTCTGGTGCGCTAAGAAAGACATCTTCAGATATTTTTAGAGTTTTAACAAAATGGTTGCGGCAGGCTATAGGGATAATAATAAATAATATTAATGGGATAGATACTACTAAGATCCAAATAGCTATTTTTTGTATTTTCTTAAGGAATAATTCTCTAGGAGACGGCGGTTTGGCAACTTGATGCTTCCGTCCTTGGTTCTTAGCCATTGTTATAATTCCTCAGAATCTTCCGGTTTAGATTCAAGATTTTCTAACATTTCGTCAATTGTATCAATAAGAGGAGATTGAGGGTATTTAACTTTTATGTCTATAAAAATTGCCATTGCAGCTTCTATATTATTGTCAGATATCAACATTTCTGCTTTTGTGAAAAGCAATCTATCCATAAAACTGCATTTCGGATTGTCTTTTATTAATTGATTTAAATGATTTAATGCTGATTCTGTCTGTTCATTCACTATTTCTAGTTGAATCTTATAATATTCAGTCAACAATTTTTCATTTTTAATATTATCGTGTATAAATTCCAGTTCTCTTTGTGATATTTCTGTAAAATCGCTGTCTGTATGTTCCAAAACTAATTTTTCAAATAGTTTCATGGCATCAGAATATTTGCCAGAATATTTTAAAGCTTCTGCGTTAAAGAAAAGAGCTTCGCAAAAAGCTTTATTACTCATTTTACCTGTTGAAGAAGCTATTGCCTGATTATACAGTTGAGCCGCTTGTAATGTTTGACCATTATGCATATATTCGGCTGCAAGATTCATAAGAAGATTGTAGTGAGAACCTTCATTATAGCCTATTTGATTAAGTTTGAGTTTCCCATTTTCTAAGGAATACATTTCTAATTTGTATAGTTCAGGTGGAGCATAATCATGAAAACTAATCAGATACTTTAAGCATATAACAGGCTTTGAATTCTGGGTTGTTACGAAGACTTCTCTGCAAGTCAGCAGCTTACTTTCGCTATCTTCGTCAGGGAATATTTTTTCGAGACTTTCTTTGAGTGTGTAGACAAAAGGAATTACATTCTGACTGTCAGCATATTTTAAAGTAGCTATAATTTCTGTCTTTCCATCATTATCTAAGTCGTATTTAATTAATTCGTGTGGTTCTAAGCCTTCATAATTGTCCACTACAATTGTAATCTTAGGAGATTTTTTTAATATAAGCTTGGTTGTGTCTGACTGATTAGCCTTTTGCAAGACTAATGAACCTAGGTTTTGAATTTCAACACTTGTTTTTAAAGAAGTGTTTTCTGTAGCCGAGACAATACCAGGATTAGCGTTTGATAATCCAAAAACAAGAAAGAAAATAGATATAATCGTAAATTTATTTAACTTCATTTTATTTATTGTAAAAATCATTTACCTGTTTCTTCATTAATTCGATAGCTTTTTCTGCCATTTCTTCTATTGGAATCTGCTGACTACAGCCTGAAGCGGGAAGATGCCCGCCGCCGCCTAGAGCTACAGCAACTTCCTTTACGTTTATTCCGCCTCTCGAACGAAATTCACATGCAGAAAAGCCATCTTCTCTTTCAAAGATTACTACAGAAGCAGTAACACTTTCAATAGTTAATGGAATATTAAATATTCCGCTCGCAAAAATATTACTAACATTGGCGTTGAATTTAGCCAAATCTTTTTGAGTTATTACCAAAGTTGCCAGATGTTCATTACATTCCAACTTGAAGTTAGATAGCCCAAAACCTTGAAGTCTTAAATCAACTTCTTTTCGACCACAGTTCAATGTGTTCAATATTCTTGAAATAGACAAACCAGTTCTTAATAATGCAGCTGCTGCTTCGTGGGTTGTGTATCTTATGTTTTCGTTGGAAAAGGTTCTTGAGTCAGTCATCAGACCAAGCATTAGACTTTCTGCTATATCTATATCTAATGGGAAACCAGCTTTATCTATAAGAGCGGTAACTATTTCGCAGGTAGCCTGTGCGCCTGTATCCACATAATTGACATCACCAAACATAGTGTTGCTGGCATGATGGTCTATGTTAATCAATGTTGTTTTAGATTTATCGTATTTAAAAGTTATTCCGTGTCTTTCTGCATCACCGCAGTCTAAAACTATGATTAAATCATGGTCTGATTCTATTTCTGGCTTTTTCAGTAATTCATGACTTTCAGGCCATATGAAAGGAAAACGTGAAGGCACGCCATCAAGCATGTCTACATCCACTCTTTTGCCCATCTTTTCTAATGATTTCATCAGTCCGGAAACAGAACCTATGGCATCACCATCTGGTCTGAGATGAGCTGTCAGAATAATATTCTGACTCTTATTAATTAAATCTATTATTACTTGTGCATTGTTTTGCAAGTTTTCAGGAATCATCTTTACTACTTTACTACCTAGTATTTTTTAGTTATAAATTGGTCTTATAATATATGTTTTTACTTGTATTTTCAAGGGGTTACAAACAATAACTACAAACATAACTACAATAACTTCCAGCAACAAAAAAGCTTGGAATAAATCCCAAGCTTTAATATCTTACTTATCTGATAAAATAATGTTTTATCGTTTAACAGCTGCTTTCAAATCATTGAGAAGTTTTTCAACTTCTGCTTTATTTTTGGCTGGCACTGCATTTTCAGAGGCATATATATAATTCATTTCTCTTAAAAGGGAACGATATATAGTATTTGTGGGTTCTTTCTTAGCTTGAGCTACAGCTTTTTTGAATGAAGCTGTCTTACCAGCTTTTACATCATTAATTACTTCTTCTATGATGGCTCTTTTTCCCATTTCGACAATCATTTCGTCCCACATAGTATCTTTTGCAAATGCAAGTTCCTTATATAGGCTAGGAACGCTGGCACCTATTCCAGATGGTAGGAAAATAGCTATTCCATTGGAATTTTCTAATTTTTCATCAGTATATCCATGGGAAATAACAGCTTCTTTTTCTGCTGCACGAAGTTTTTCAATAGCAGTTGTTAAGGCAGGGTCTTTAACATCTTTTAAATAAGTTTTCATAGAATCTAGCAAACTTATTAAATCTATATTTTCATAATAAGCATAATGCTGAGACCAAGCTTGAGCTCTTCCAACTATACCAGCATGATTTCCTGCAATAACAGCTTTTGCAAAGCCATTAATTGCATCTGTTAATTTGTCTACTTTGCTTAAATCAACTGCTGACTGAG
>JAEEGL014028959.1_pt1 | contig 15698 bp, 16 predicted proteins | sample 9134231 | NCBI WGS metagenome assembly JAEEGL01 (sample SAMN16246548, study PRJNA631951) | gut metagenome | biome: gut microbiome; feature: rumen; material: fiber-attached | host: Bos | place: Iran: Karaj | collected 2018-10
ACACATCGGCTCCGGTGCTGATGCCGCAATCAACTATTATCTTTACATCTCCTCCAATTCACGCTTCCCTGATCTGCCGCAGTCTCATCAACGGCGGTACGGCATACGGCATTCTTCCGTGATGATGACTGACTATTATCGCTTTAGCCCCGAGTTTGGCACATTTGAGAGCATCCCTCACACTGAGCACTCCCTTAACGGTAAAAGGAAGCCCATAATCCTCAGCGTAACTGCGCAGACTCTCCATCGTCTGCATCGTCATGGCTTCTCCGACAACCACATCAAAACCTTCCGGTCCGAAAATATGATCAACATCCATTCCGATACCCACCGCGCCCACTTCTTTCGCAAATTCGATCTGATCGCGGATCTTTCCCGAATCTGCATAAGGCTTAATGATGCGGACTGTTTTAGCCCCTGTATCGGCAATGCGCTGAAACATATCATTTTCCATCATGCCGCAGAAATTAAGAAGATTACACTTCTTTGCAGCAATGGAATACTCTTCAAGCCCGGTCAGTTCACGGTTTTTGTATCGTCCGAGATGTGAAAAGGCGGGAGTCATTACAGGACTTGAAAATCTCATACCGAAAATCTCAGTGGAAGTGTCGGCTACGACTGAGTCGATAAGCCTTTCTTCGATCAGCAGCGAATCCATATACCTTGCGGTGATCAGATTCGCATCTGAGATCCTATCATATTCCATCCAATTTCTCCTTATAAAACACCAAATATTTTAAAGCATCATTCTTCAGTGTCTATTTCTTTCTTTCCAATCTCATGAGAGACCTCCTGATAATAAGGTTTCCGTAACTTCCCCTGCTTAAAGCAATTTATAAACCCAATAATAAATGATCTTCCTCCATCTTGGGTCCCCGTTATCTCCAAGGTCAACGCCATTGTCACAGCTTTGATACATGCGTCTTAAAAGCCATGTTTTTTGTAAAAATTTAGGCATTTTCGGAATAAGAACATAAACATAATGGTGCGAATAGATCTCCGCAGCCATCTGAAGCGGTGTAACCCCTGTTATCAGCCCTTTGTCCAGGATATCCCCGGCAATCTCCAGACACCTCTTCTTGTCGCCGTATTCATCGGTCATTCCGATGTTGATATTTTTTCTCTCCATTTCATCTCCGCATTATTATGAGAACATATGTAAAAAAGTCATATGTTTACGCTCCACAATATTGCCATAAGGAAGATAATAACATATTCCGAGCAAAAATACAAGAGACGGTTCACAACGAACCGTCTCTCGCACTGTTTACGCACTATTCTTATATGGAGGATCAAACTTTCTGTTTATTCCTTATCATCTTTACCAAAAAGAAGATCACCGCTCCTATCACTGCACCAAAGGTATTCAGGATGAGATCGTCAACATCGGAGCATCTGTCGATCAAAAAGAGCTGGAGCGTTTCAATGGCACAGGTAAAACCAAACCCTACAAGCACTGTTTTCCAAAAGGAATCGATCTTTTTGTAGCAGAAAGGGAACAATATGCCCACGGGAATAAAGGCGATCACATTTCCAAAAACATTTATCTGCCAGCCGGGATAAAAATCCGTGAAAAAGTTAAAAGGTTGGGCGTTCACCAAGGGCGGAAACATATTCTCAAAATCCAGGGTTTCCCTAACAGCTCTTCCGTCAACGGAAGTCAGCGGAAAGCAAACGCCCCTCACGATCACCATTATATACATAAACATGAGCAGGTGTCTGAATTCATTTCCCGCAGAAAAGAAGCCGTCTCTTCTGTAGATCAGAACTCTTGCAATGATCCATGCAGCCAGGCTCACCAAAAATACAGCATAAAAGGTAATTTCTATCATCTCTCCTCCAATTAAATAAAATTTTTGTACATAACTTCCTTTACTTCATTTCCCGTAAAAAATATCTCCGGGTTTCAAAAAAAGACCTTACGTGAAGTTATCACGTAAGGCCCGTTCCTTAATTACAATATTGCTTCCGTCTCTTCTCTGTATACAACGTTTGTGTTACCGCACTTCCAAAGCTCAGATTGAGAGGTGCAGTTTTCCATGTGCTCAGCCTTTGCCCATACGGGGATCTCGGGTCTGATCTCGCGAAATGATATTACATTAAGATCCATCTGATTCATAGTCTTTACCTCCTTAAATTTTTATTTGCTTTTGAACAATGTGGTTAACCTTTTGTTATGGCCTCATTATATTCCCAAAAGAACAACAAATAAATGCATTAAATGTACAATGTGGAATAAATTTTCTTTCCGATAAGGAAAGTCTGTTTTCAAAAAAAGAGCCGCGGAATTGAGATCCGTCGGCTCATATTTTTTACAATCCGTAAAATGCCTTCAATACATCATGCACTCTTTCGATATCGGAAGGTTTTGAATTCTCGAGGAAAATCTCTTTATACTCTTTAAACCACTTTTCCATATCGCTGTTCAATTTCTCGTCCTTTTCTCCCTTGCATATGGTTACTGCAGAGAGATTCAGCAGTTTTTGACCTTCCAATGCATTTTCCACTATGCGGGCGCTGTTTCCGAACACATCGGGAACAGCAGGCTTCAGTTCATCCAGAACATTGTTGCACTCGGATACATCTTTCCCTTCGTACCTGCTCCTCAGGTCTTTCAGCATCCTTTCGCAGTCTTCTTTTCTTCCTGCCTTTTTGTTTCTTGTATAGTAGTCCACAAATCGTACAAAATCGCCCCAGTCAAAGAATTCCGCCTTGGACGCCCTGTCAAGCATACATACGGCTCTTCTTGAACTGTCGTCGTATTCAAGAAGCGAGATCAGCTCGGCAAAGTAAAGAAAATCATTTCCCGTTTCCTTCCTGTTCCATGCCATGACTCCGGAAAAAATGAGCCCCGGGACAGAGAAGAAGGGATGGTTCACATGACCGTAATCGCCCCAGTCCGTAACCATTATGCCCATTGTATTGTATGTATGACCGTATTCGCACATGGATCTGATGTTGATGAAACAGTTCTCGATGCGGTTTATGAGATGATTCCATCCGCTGACTCCCGGGCAGACATACTGGCATATGCCCCGTTCAGCAAGGGATCTGATGAAGGTATCCTTTTCGTTGGTGCCGTAGCCCCAGGAAAGGCAGATGGTGTCCTCGGGCAGGTGCTTGAAAAGATGGGTGTCTCCGGCGATCACATCTCCCCAGATCATGGGTGTGCGGCCCTGAGACTTCACGAAATCGCAAAGACCCTTAACGTATTCGATGTAGATCTCTTTTTTGCTCCTGTCCTTCAAAAGCTCCTTCGACTTTCCTTCGCAAAGGTCAAAGGTCTCGTCGCAGCATATGTTCACTTTCTTCGATCGGAACAAAGGCATATACTCTGCCAGCATGGACTTAATCAATTCCTGTGCCTCAGGCTCTATGACAGCCACTATATGCCTTCCCATCCTGTCAAGGAAAGAGTATTCGTTGTTGTCCTCGCCCCTCTCGCAGAAACGTTGGAATCTCTTGATCCTGAGAAGCTTATAGAGATGGCCGAAGCAGGAAAGAGAAGGAATGAGTTCGATCCCTTTCTTTACGCAGTAATCGTCAAGTTCCATGATCTCTTCGGGAGTAAAGCAGGATTCGTCATCCCAAAGTTCTTCTATGTGCCTGAAAGCATAGGTGTGCTCGATGTAGATCTGGAGTTCGTTGTATCTGTAGAACGCCAGCTTGTCCACAAACTTCTTGAGCTCATCCATATGCAGAACGCGGCCTCTGGTCTGATCCAGGTAGTAGGCTCTGTGACGCATATCGGGGAAGTCGTGCACCCGTAGCGCCGGGATGCTTGCTCCCGTCTGCTTCAAAAGCTGCGTAAGGAAGGACGAAGCATACAAAAAGCCACGGAAGCCGCCGGAAACAACGGTCAGATTGTTCTCCGTGATCTCGATCTTAAATTCTTCCTCTCCCATATCCTTGCAGTCTGCCAGAAGGATGTCACCCTTTTCACAAAGATCGCCTCCCGCGAAATGCAATTCAAGGCCCAGCGTGCTCTTTACAGCATGGCTGAAACTCTTAAGGATCTCAAACCGCTCCGAAAGGGCGGTGGTGGTGTAGATGTATGCCCTGCCGGTCAGTTCAAAGCATCCTTCAAGGCTGCAGATCTCCTTGGGCGTGGGCAACAACCTGATGTCTTCTACTCTCTTGATCATTTTTTCTCTCCTCATGTTTGATCCCGTCTGTGAGACGGGATATGGTATGTCATATTATATCATATTATGACATTTTGTTCCATACGATGTGAAAAATAGTGGGGGGGTAGAAAGGAACCCGCGGCGCGAACAGCAACCGGGTAAAGGATACAAAAACTGTCTTAACTTTTCATGTTGTGTTTCACATCATAAAGATGTAATATGTTCACGTTCCTATTTTTTCAAAAGCAGGTGTTCTTATGATGAAAGCAAATTATCACACACACACCGTCCGCTGTCATCATGCCTCCGGCAGCGAACGCGAATACATAGAAAGGGCCATTGACGAGGGATTTGAGATCCTCGGTTTTTCCGATCACACTCCCTGGCCTTTTAAGTCAAACATCCGAATGAGCATGGATCAGCTGGGTGAATACACGGATACCCTTGTGAAGCTCCGGGAAGAGTACAAAGACAGCATTAAGATCCTTATAGGTCTCGAAACCGAGTACTTCCCCAACTACTTTGACGGACTCATCAAAGAATTAAGAAACTACCCCGTGGATTACATCATCCAGGGCCAGCACTTTGTTTCGGACGAGCTCACGGGCTTTTACACCGGGGCTGTTACAAAAGACATCGCCAAACTCAAGGCATATGCCGATCTGGTGGTGGAAGGCATGAAAACGGGACTTTTCAGTTACGTTGCTCATCCCGACCTAATGAACTTTGTGGGAGATGAAGGGATCTACAGACATCATATGTCAAAGATCATAGAGACCGCCGTGGACATGGACATTCCTCTGGAGGTCAATATGTACGGCTTTGACGACGGGCGTCATTATCCTTCGGACAGATTTTTCAGTTTTGCAAAGGAATTCAACCCCAGATTCGTCCTTGGCTGCGACGCCCATAAGCCCATGATGATAAGACAGCCCGAACACGCGGAAGGTCTGGTTGATTTTCTTCGTGAAAACGGCATAGAATATGGTGATAACACAATAAAACTCCGCCGAATCTAAAGGCGGAGTTTTAATTTGGTAATTTTAAGCTGCATTGATCATTACATAAGCGAATTTACGCACTTCTCCACTTCGCTCATCTTCGCAGTGGGCTCGAATCTGGCCACAACATTTCCCTTCCTGTCAACGATGAACTTTGTGAAGTTCCACTTGATCTCGGGATTGTTCTTGTAATCCTTGTCGATCTTCTTAAGCATAGCGCTCATGGCAAGAGCCACAGGACCTCTTCCGAAGCCTTCAAAGCTCTTCTGCTCCTTAAGATACTTAAAGAGAGGGATGGCATTCTCTCCGTTCACGTCAGCCTTCTTCATCTGAGGGAATTGGGTCTTGTATTTAAGCTGACAGAACTCATGGATCTCCTCATCCGTACCGGGAGTCTGGCCTGCGAACTGATTGCAGGGAACATCGATAACTTCAAATCCCCGGTCATGATATTTCTCATAAATCTCTTCGATATCCTTGTAGTGAGGTGTAAAACCGCAGCCTGTGGCTGTGTTCACCACAAGCACCACCTTTCCTTCGTAATCCTTCATGGATATCTCATCGCCGTTAGCTGCTGTAACACTCAGATCATAAAAACTCATATTGTTTACCTCCTGGTTTTGTTTTATCTTTGACCACATTATATTGCGTCAAATATAATTCGTCAAATAAATTTCTTATAAAGTTTTTGACCCCACGCGAAGATTAATGAGTCCTTCTTCACATGGAACAGTCATATCTCTGTTCATTGTTCGTCTCCTTTTCCTATCTGCATATGAACATACCGTAATCCTTGGGGAGGTCTATGGCCCCGTCCACGGTATGCTCTGCAAGTATCTCTCTTATCTTCTCTTCCGGAAGGTCCAGAACAGCTTTGAAAGACGCAAGGCTTCGCAAATATGTTACCAGATCTTCAGGGTTTGTGATGTGAAGGGAATCCTCGTAAAAAACAGGAGTCACCTCATCAAAAGATCTGTGCAGCTTCTCCGCACCATTCTGCATGGTAAAGTTGTGATTGGGATGGAATTCCTCCCCTCCCAGCCTGAACCACTCCGCCAGCTCGTCGGTGAAATTCTTTTCTCCAAGGGTTGCACAGTAGAATGCACCACCGGCCTTAAGCACCCTTCTCACTTCCCGAAGTCCCTTTTCAAGATCCGGTACATGATAGAGCATTGCATTTGCGATCACCGCGTCAAATGTGTTGTCTTCGAAAGAAAGTGCCTGAATATCTTCAACCCGATACTCCACGTTCTCCCGCTCTCCCAGGTTTCCTTTTGCCGTCTCCAGCATACCCTCCGACAGATCGGTCAGCACAAGCTTTCCGCACTTCGCTGCCACATCCTCATGCCCCAGCCACATGTTTCCTGTACCGCACCCCAGTTCCAGCACCTTCATGCCTTTCCTTAAGTCATAGTTTGATACGATCCAGTTTCCGTATCCTTGCTTGTTTACAGAATGCTTTTCATGAAACGTGATCCTTATATCCAACCCTTTTGATGTGGCATACTGGACCTTCACAGCTGCCGCGTCGTTTGAACTTCCTATATGCATGGTATACCTCATTTTTCGTCTTTAAGCCTAAATTCTTTCAAGATCTCAAGCCCCAAAAGCAGTGCTTTTTTGTGGGATCCCGTTCCGAAGTCCCTTGCATCGTACTCATGCACATTTGCCAGGGAATCCGCCGTAAACAGGAACTGTCCGAACTTGGCACCTCTCTTCCTGCTGCAGGCCGCAAGGGCAGCACACTCCATTTCCACAACGGAGCATCCCTCTTCCAGACGGTATCTTACCATATCCTTTGTTTCCCTGAAGAACCCGTCTGTGGACCAGGTGGTGCACGTTACAAAAGGCAGATTATGCTTTTTGAAGGTTCTTTCGATGGCTTCGATGGGCTCTCCGTCAAGTTCGACATATCTTGATGCGGGAAGATAGTGATAGGATGTACCTTCCGCTCTCAAAGCCCTTGTGGGTACAATAAAGGCATTCTCCGGAAGATCCGCCAGTACTCCGCAGGACCCCACAGCTATCACCTTCCTGCAGCCGCATGTCACAAGCGTATCCAGAACCTGAGCTGCCGCAGCTGCTCCTATGGGCGACTGTACCAGGCATATGTCCTCTTTTTCTTCATGAAGGACATAGATCCTGATATCGTGTGAAACGGTGATGAGTGTCTCAACTACCGCAGCCTTATGCTCCAAGGCATATTCATGTACCACATCCCCGAGAAAGGCAAAAAGGCACTTCTCCGGCAACTTTCCTGCCGTCCAGTCATGATCCGGCGCGATGACCTCCGCAGAACTGTCATCATATTCCAAGATCGGTATCTCATTTTTGATTATCATGTCAATCTCCTCCGGGTTTTGGTCCCCCGGGACGGGGGACCAATCAACGTTTTTATGCTATTCCTGCATATTCATAGCCTGCTTCGGTAACCGCAGCCTTTATGAGAGCCTCATCAACATCCTTGGAAGTGGTGAGGGTTACGGAGTTATCATTATGGGAAGCTACTGCGGATTCGATCCCTTCAACAGCCTCCAGAGCCTTCTTTACATGAGCCTCACAATGAGCGCACATCATTCCGTTTACTTTGATTTTCATTTCTTTATTCTCCTTTTCCTGTTTATCTTTTGAATCTGTATCATTAACCGCCTGAACATTTTCAGACAGGATGATCTTATGATCTATGGGATTTCTTACCGGCTTGTCCTTGGTTCCGTCATGAACTTTAAGCCAGTTGAGTCGCAGAGCGTTGGTCACTACGCAAAAGCTGGAAAGCCCCATGGCAGCCGCTCCGAACATGGGATTAAGCGTCCATCCGAAGGCGGCTGCATAACATCCCGCCGCAAGAGGGATACCTATGACGTTGTAGAAAAATGCCCAGAACAGGTTCTCATGGATGTTCCTTAAGGTAGCTCTTGAGATCCTGACAGCAGCAGCCACATCTCGTATGCTGCTCTTCATAAGCACTACATCCGCCGCATCAATGGCAATGTCAGTTCCCGCGCCGATGGCAATGCCCACATCCGCTCTCGTAAGAGCAGGGGCGTCATTTATCCCGTCACCAACCATGGCAACCTTTCCTTTTTCCATGAGGCTCCTGATGACAGTTTCTTTCCCGTCGGGAAGAACCCCTGCCACCACTTCGTCAACTCCGGCCTGTTCTGCGATAGCCTTTGCGGTGATCTCATTATCCCCGGTCAGCATCACCACATGTATGCCCATCTTCTTAAGCTCGCTGACCGCCTGAGGTGTATCGTCCTTAATGGTATCCGCCACCGCGATGATCCCCATAAGTTTGTTTTCCCTTGTGAAAAGAACCGGCGTCTTTCCCTGTGCGGACAATTCCTTCAGGGATGTCCCCTTTAAAGCATCAGGTTTTCCCAAAACGCCTGCGATAAATCTTGCATTTCCGCCTGCAACGGGTGTTCCTTCAAGTTTTGCCTTCAGTCCGTTTCCCGAAAGCACTTCAAACTCTGTTGTTTCACAAAGTTCGATGCTCTGTTTCTTTGCATGATCCACGATTGCCTTTGAAATAGGATGCTCGCTTTTTGCCTCCAGTGCATATGCCGTTGCCAGCAGTTCCTTTTCACCGACACCCTCTGCGGGGATCACATCCGTAACCCGCATTATGCCCGTGGTTATGGTTCCTGTCTTGTCAAGAGCCACGATCCGCGTCCTTCCCGTAAGTTCCTGTACCGCTGCGGTCTTAAACAGGATACCGTTCTTTGCTCCCACGCCGTTTCCGACCATTATGGCCACAGGGGTTGCAAGTCCCAGAGCGCAGGGACAGCTGATGACAAGCACCGATACGGCTCTCGCCATGGCATATCCGAAGGTCTGCCCCACCAGGAGCCACACTATGAACGTAACAAGAGAAATCCCTATGACTGCGGGAACAAATACTCCCGACACCCTGTCCGCGATCTTCGCAATGGGAGCCTTAGTTGCCGCAGCATCGCTGACCATACGGATGATCCCCGCAAGGGTTGTATCCTCTCCGACTCCCGTAGCTTCGCACACCATATATCCGGATGTGTTTATCGTGGCTGCGGAGACCTTGTCTCCGGCCTGCTTTTCCACAGGAATGCTCTCTCCCGTAAGTGCAGACTCGTTAACAGCGCTTTCGCCCTTCTTTACGATACCGTCTACAGGTATGCTGTCTCCGGGTCTCACTACAAATCTGTCGCCCACCTTTACTTCATCTATTCCTACAGTCCTCTCTGTATCGCCTTCCAGGATCACCGCAGTCTTCGGTGCAAGTTTCATGAGGGATCTGAGAGCGTCGGTGGTTTTCCCCTTCGATCTTGCTTCAAGGGTTTTTCCCACGGTGATCAGGGTCAGGATGGTGGCCGCAGACTCAAAATAGAATTGGTCCATGTAGTACATGACCTGTTCCGTATTGCTCTCCAAAACCGCACCCGTCATGGCAAAAAGGGCATATATGCTGTATGCATAGGAGGCTGTCGCTCCGAGCGACACCAGCGTGTCCATATTGGGCGACCTGTGCGCAAGTCCTTTGAATCCGCTGATGAAAAACTTCTGATTTATCACCATGACAACTCCCGCCAGGATCAGCTGGTACAGCCCCATGGCCACGTGATTGCCGGCAAGGAATGGCGGCAGAGGCCAATCCCACAGCATATGCCCCATGGAAACATACATGAGGGGTATCAGCAAGATCACCGAAGCCACCAGCCGTTTCTTAAGCATCGGAGTTTCCTTATCTTTAAGAGCATCCTCGTCATTTCCCGAAGAAGCCCCCGTTTTATTCTGTTTTTTAAGGCTCGCGCCATATCCCGCTGCCTCCACGGCTTTGATCACCTCTTCGGGAGACACGTTACCCTCAACCCCCATGGAGTTTGTAAGAAGGCTCACAGCACAACTTTTAACCCCATCCAGGTTATTTACCGCTTTCTCCACTCTGGCCTGACACGCAGCGCAGCTCATTCCCGTAACATTGTATTGTTCCATATTTTTTCCTTTTTATTTCATCAACTTTTGCAATGTGACCACCAGCTCGTCGATGATCTCATCATTCCCTTTACGGATATTTTCGGCCACACAGGATTTCATATGATTTGCCAGAAGCACCTTGTTAAAGCTGTTGAGAGCACTGGTGATGGCAGACACCTGGATCAGGATATCCGTGCAATATACGCCTTCCTCCAGCATACCTTCAACGCCGCGGACCTGACCCTCTATCCTCTTCAGCCGGTTCATAAGATCCTTTTTTTCTTTCTCGTCCCTGTCTTTGTGTTTGCCTGAGCAATGGGGGCAAGCCGGCATTGCTTCCATGTTATTCTCGTTTTCTGACATATAGATCCTCCATTAAAATACCCCATCGGGGTATATCAGCTTCCACTAATATATACCCTGATGGGGTATCTGTCAAGAGGATTTTTAACACATCCGCAGATCGGCTTACGATGCCTGTAAAGAAACCATATGCGCGTAGGTACCGTTATTTTTCATAAGTGTTTCATGGTCTCCGCTCTCTATGATCTCTCCGTCGGAAACAACAAGTATCCGGTCTGCATCCCTGATGGTTTTTAGCCTGTGAGCGATGACCAGGAGAGTTTTGTCCTTACACAATTCGGAAATAGCTTCCTGAATAGCTTTTTCATTATCCGCATCCACACTCGCGGTCGCTTCGTCAAGTATTACAATGGGTGCATCTTTAAGGATGCATCTGGCGATGGATATTCTCTGCTGCTCACCGCCGGATAAAGAAGCACCCCCCTCTCCGATCACAGTGTCAAATCCCTCGGGAAGCTGCATGATGAAATCATAGCATCTGGCCTTCCTGGCAGCCTCTTCCACTTCTTCTCTTGTGGCATTCGGGCGTCCGATGGCAATGTTGTTGTATATGGTATCCTGAAAGAGATAGACTCTCTGAAACACCATACTGATCCGGTCCATGAGATCCCCCAGCGACACATTTCGTATATCTTCGCCATTTACAAGGATCCGGCCGCTCTTCACATCCCAGAAACGTGCAAGCAGGGACGCAATGGTCGACTTACCGCCTCCGGAAGGTCCTACAAGCGCTGTCATTTCGCCCTTATTCACCTTGAAAGATACATTTTTCAACACATCTTTATCAGTATATGCAAAGCTTACATTGTCATAAACGATCTCAGCAGTCTTTCCGCCCTCGCGTGACTTGTCTGTAAATCTCTTTTTTCCATCGTCCTTTAACTCTTCTGCCGCAAACACTTCTTCTATCCTGTCAAGACTTGCGTTTGTTACCGTCAGTCTCGCCATCTGTCCGTAATAACTCTTTATGGAAACAAACATGTCAAACAGGAAAAGAGACATGCCGACCATATACACGTTGGATACCTGACCCGCATTAAACAGATAAGCGCATAATGCCAGCACCAGCGCGGTACCTATGCCAAAGGTCAGATAAAGAGCCCTTGCCCAGGGTCCGTAGGCCACTTCAAAATCTATGCTTTCCTTACAGCTTTTTTCAAATTCATCCGTAAGTCTTTTTGACTTTTCCCCAAGCATATTGTACGACTTGATGATTCCGATCCCTTCCGCGAAATCAAGTACTTCCTCCGTCAATGACTCACTGTCTTCCTGCTTGATGACCGAGTGCTTCAAAGTTGTTTTCAGCATCAGGTTTCCGATCAGTATAAAGACCGCATCGATGAAAAGCGCAAGCAAACCAAGTCTTACATCCATTACAAACATCATGACGTTCATGAGCCCTTGCGAAATGATAAAAGTCACCAGCTCGGACAATACGCCCATGCAGTTTTCTTCGATGAACACCATGTCCGTGGCAAGTACGGAGCTCACTTTTCCGATATTTCCTTCAGTAAAATAGCCCATGGGAAGCTTTCTGAGATGATCACCGAGCCTCAGCCTCATGTCCGCAAACACCATGTAGCCCGTTGCAGATTGCAATACATTGGAAATATGCTCAAATACAGCCTCCAGTATCACACCTGCGAGGACTGTCACTCCCAGAACAACACATTTGGTCCTGTCCATCCGCCCCTGCATAAACCAGCTTATGCAAAAGAAGCACAAAATGAGCGGAGCCTTTAACATGAGACCTTTCAAAAAAGCCGTTATATACGAGGCGCGGATACGTCCCTTATACTTTCCCGTAATCTTGATAAGTCTGTGCATTATCTTTAACATGATCCTACGCCTCCTTGATCTTCCATGTACTTGCCGAAACCGAAGCATCCCACAGCTTCTTGTATTCCGCGCAGCTTTCCAGCAGTTTTTCGTGCGTATCGGCGGCGATGCATTCGCCTTCCTTCATTACGCAGATCTTATCCGCGTTCTTGATGGTCGAAAGCCTGTGGGCGATAACAAGCACAGTCTTGTTCTTTATGATCTCATCAAGTGCCGCATTCATCTTTTCCTCATTCTCCGGATCCATGAACGCAGTCGCCTCGTCAAGTACGATTATGGGTGCATTCTTAAGTAGGGCTCTTGCCAAAGATATCCTCTGCCGTTCACCTCCGGAAAGCTGTTTTCCTCCGTCTCCGGCCTGTGTATCAATACCGGCAGGGAATCTTTCCAGGAACTCATTGCACTGCGCTCTTCTTGCCGCATCCAGTACTTCTTCTTTTGTAGCGTCCGGTCGTCCCATAAGGATATTTTCATACAAAGAGGTGTTGAACAGGAACTGCTCCTGAGAAACAAATGCTACCAGGTCGTTCAGCGCTTCAAGAGACATATCTGTTATATCCTGTCCTCCTATGGTGATATTTCCGGAATCGATGTCATAATAGTGCACCAGAAGTTTTGCGAGAGTTGACTTGCCGCTTCCGGATTCCCCCACCAGGGCGGTGGTGGTCCCCTGCTTAAGGGATATGCTCACACCATGCAGTACTTCCTTGTCCTCATAGGCAAAACGAACATCCTTGAATTCAACATCCAGATCCTTTCCCTTGAAACCCGATGTTCCTTCTTTAAGAGGAGGATGATCCATCATCTTTTCAAGTTCCGTGATCTTATAATCAAGCTGCGGGAATTTTCCCGCGAAATTGAGCGCTTTGAGCACAGAAGGTCCTACGGCAAATGACATGCAAAATACCAGCACCATTTTATCAAGAGCGATGGTTCCTCCAAGGACCAGTCCCGAACCGAAGGGCAGCATCAGAAGCACAAGGCAGGGGAGAACACTGGTATAGATCGCCATCCACGGCCAGCACACCTTGTACCAGTCTATGGTGAAATCACGATAGCTCCTTACAACATCACCGAAGCGTTTATAGGAATCTCCGTCCTTATTAAACACCTTAACCACTTCCATGCCGTTTACATATTCGATGATGGTGTTGTTCATCTTCGCTGCGGATTCATAGTAGGCATTCATCTTCTCCATCCCGGATTTCATCATCATGCCCATGGCAAACATTCCTACCACAAGGGGCACAAGAGACAACAGTCCCAACCGCCAATCCGTGATAAACATAAGCAGGATAATGATCGCCGGGATCAGCGTATTGGCTATTCCCTCCGGAATTGCATGGGCAAGCAGCAACTCAACCTGATCGATGTCGTCCGTAAACACCTTCTTGATACGTCCGGTCCCAAGTTCCTTGATATTACCGAGAGGCTGCTTTTCAAGTTTTCCCTTCAGTGATATTCTCAAATTCTTAAGAGTGTTATAGGCACTGATATGTGAAAAGGTAAGCCCCTGCACGTAACTGAACGAAAAGATAACTTCGCACACGGCTACAAAAGCCACACGGATGAGAATGAACGAAGCATCGATACTCTCGCCCCGGGTCAACGGTGCTATGATCTGATAAAGAAAAAAGTATGGTACAACATTTGCAATAATGCCAAGTGACATCAAAACTGCCGCCCATGCAGTATACTTTTTGTATTCTCCGATATAGGGCGCTACCTTTTTAAACATTCATCTTTCCTCCACTTCTGTCGTTAGTTAGCGCTTGCTAACCCGCTATTATCATTATAGCCGCCTTGCGACGGCTTATGATCGTTATTTCATTCCCAGCGCACCGGTCCAGTCATAGAATCTGCACAGAACCTTACAATGCTTCTCTATTTCCTTCCATGTCATCTTATGAACAAAGGGTTCATAGACCGCTGTCCAGAACGATGTGCAGAGAACGTGCATTTCCTCCCGTGAAATGTCTGCATTTGCAAGTCGGCGCCTTTTGGCTTCCTCATAGTATTGCATATATGCGCCGGTCATACGAAGCGCAAAATCATGTCCGTATTTCTCATAAACGGTTCCTGCAGACTTTTCAAGCAGTAAGACAAAGTCGTCTCTGATCTTCCACAGAGTCTTAAACAAATCCAGAAGATATTTTTCGTTCATCTTCCATGTGTCCCTGATTTCTTCATCAGTCATCTCGGTAAAATCCATATCCGTCCTTACAGCCACAAATGAGTCCAGAACATCAGCCGTATCCTTTACTACCGCGCAGAACAGTTCTTCTTTACCCTTATAACGTTTATAGACTGCCCCCGTTGTAATGCCGGCATTATCACAGATCGTCTTTAATTCGGCTCCCAGGAAACCCTTCTCAAGAAATTCCTTCCTGGCGCTTTTTAGCAGCCTTGGATCAATACTTGTATCTCTTACAGACATCTTCTTCTCCAAAATAAAAACACTATCGATAACCGCATTTCTGATAATTGGTTTATCGATAATGTATTTATCATATTTCTGTCAGATTGTCAATGCCTTTTCAATTCCATCAACTACATTGACGTCAGATTGAACTGTCTATCCTGCAGATCCAGTTAAGGATTTCGTCTACAGCAAGTTTGCCGTTTCCTACGTTACAGTGATTCTGCGCGTCTTCTTTATCCGTGAACAGACGGAAAGTAAGACTTCTGACGTTCTTAAGCATATTTATCTCTCGCCCGATCAGGGTATAATCGATGAAATGGTCTCCACTGGCACCAAGGATCAGCATATCCTGAGTGATCTTTTCAGCTACCGGCTCAAGATCATAGAGTTTCAGTTTTTTAGCGTAAGAATATGCGTCTTTCGCCTCATAGGCGTAGCATCCGTGCTTGATGCCCCAGTCTATGATCGGGGATTCCTTTGCTTTCTTACCGAATACAAGATTCATAAGAGGTCTCGCATGAAGTTTCATGAGGATATGAAAAGCCTTCTGTATATTTTTAGGCTGCATGCTTACTAGGATATCCTGAAAACAGGGAAATACCGACCAGGCAACGACTTTGGTTATCCGCTTATCGAAAACTGCAGCTCTCGGTGCAAGATATCCTCCGAGGGATATTCCGATGATCGTCACATCTTCAAGTCTGAAATAATCAAGGATCGCTTTGACCGGCTTTTCCCACTAGTGAGTAAAATGCATTCCCTGAATGCGCATCACACCGCCCTGTCCGGGGCCTTTGAACATATAGACTTCAAATCCCTGATCCTGCATGTAAAGGACCGTAAAAAGAAACTCCTAGAAATAACTGTCATTACCGCCATGTATCAGGATCGTGCCCTTACTCTCACCCTTTGGAACAGCGTGCATCACCGGAAGCTTTACGTTTTCATAAGGCACATCAAAACGCTCGATCCGCATTTTTTCTCCCTCAAATA
>JAEEGL014416962.1_pt1 | contig 15698 bp, 12 predicted proteins | sample 9134231 | NCBI WGS metagenome assembly JAEEGL01 (sample SAMN16246548, study PRJNA631951) | gut metagenome | biome: gut microbiome; feature: rumen; material: fiber-attached | host: Bos | place: Iran: Karaj | collected 2018-10
CCGTGTGTACTCCAAGGTGGCCATGTTCGTGCCGCTGTGCTCCTGCTCCATCGGCATGCTGCTGTATCCGAACCTGTTCATGAAGACCGGTTCCTATCACACCGTTCTGATGATCGGCATCTGCGGTGCCATCGTCTCCACCGTCATCCTGTTCATCCTGAACGGCGTGGCGAAGAAGTACGAGGCGAAGCGTCAGGCTGAGATCAACGGCGAGGTTGCCGCTGCCGAATAATTAGGGCATCATAATACGGATCGCATAGGAACCGCACCTGTGTGAAACGCAAAACAAAAGTAAGGGCCCCGGTGTGCATCCGCACGCCGGGGCCCTTTTGTCAACCCTGCGACGGATGGACCGATTCAGTGAAAATGTTCGAAAACGATTGATATTTCAAGAAGAAACATCAATCGAAAACTTGGATTGTATATTCAAAACAAAGAAGCGTGAGGGCATCCTGTTAGTTTTGTGATTTCTGTCAATAGACGCTGGCGCGGCTTATAAGGTAAAATGAAAACACATAATAATGGCTTATTAAGTAATAACCTCTGCCGTTGTTTATGAGTCGCGGTGATTCGTGAAAAACGAGGTCGGTTGCCGCGGCGAAGTTCCCGACATTCCCCGTATCGTTTCGCATGTTAAAAATCAATAAAACAAAGGAGTAATGTATTATGGGTGGACCGAGATTTAAGCCTGTCAGTGCGGACCTGATGTGGAACCTGACCTGCCTGACCCCGAGAACGATTGAGCTGAGAAGACAGCACGCTGAGGCGCCTGTTGTCATTTGCCCCGAGGACTCTTTCCTGTTCACCGAGTCCTATAAGGAGACCGTCGGCCTGCCCGAGACCCTCCGCTATGCGAAGGCCTATCAGAAGATCGTTGAGAATTGCCCGATCCTCATCCGGAAGGAAGAGCTGATTGTCGGTTCTCTGACCAGAGAGATCCGCGGCGCCAACCTGATCGCCGCCGAGTGCCCCGCCAACGTCCTCGACGCGATCGCCTCCGGCGGTTTCACGCGCAAGATGTCTGAGTGGACGAAGGCTGACATCTCCGAAGAAGATATGGTCAAGCTGAAGGCCGACGCCGAGTACTGGATGGAGCGCGTGCCGGAGCATGAAGTCAACAAGCTGCTGGTCGAGGAGTTCGGTGAGGAGCACCTGGAGCTCATGATGGACCGCGCCATGATCTTTGAGGGCATCCCCTTCCGCGCCGAGACCGAGATGGGCCTGTGGGGCCCGATCTTCCCCGAGCGTATCGGCCGCGGCACCACCTCCTTCCGCGCCAAGCCCATCCATGTGGGTCTGAATCACATCATTGAGCTCTGCGAGAAGGAGCTTGAGAAGATGGACACCGAGGGCTATTATCCCGGCTGCCTGACCCGTATCATGCCGGCCTACAAGAGAGTCCTCATCCGTGCCATGATCATCTCCGCTAAGGCCACCATCACCTGGGCGCACCGTCATGCCGAGGAAGCCCGCCGCATGGCCGCTCTGCCGGAGAACGCCGAGTACAAGGACGTCCTGCTGCAGGTCGCCGAGAACTGCGACTGGGTCCCCGCCAATCCGCCCAGAACTTACTGGGAGGCCGTTCAGTCCTATCGCTTCCTGAACGCCTGCGATCAGAAGATCAAGCCCTACCGCAAGGACACCTGCCTGGGCCGTCTGGACCAGATCCTGTATCCTTACTATCAGAAGGACCTCGACGAGGGCAAGATCACCCGCGACTTTGCCGCCGAGATTCTGGGCTGCTTCTTCATCAAGCTGCGTGAGGGCGAGGGCTATGACCCCGAGCGTCGTGACGTTGCGCACTCCCAGGGCACCTTCCTGCCCGACATCACCATCAGTGGCCGCGATGAGCAGGGCCGCGACATGACCAACGAGATGAGCTACCTTGTTCTGCGTGTCATGGCCGACATGAAGTTCAACGAGCCCACCATCTATATCCGCTGCCACGACGGCCTGTCCGACGACTTCTATCGCTTCGCCGTCAAGGCCAACATGGAGCACCGCGGCGGCTGCCCGGCCTTCCTGAACGACGAGCTCGGCACCAGACGGTATCTGGACCGCGGCGTCGCCCTTGAGGACGCCTGTGACTGGAACTGCTCCGGCTGCCTGGCCTATCATCTGGACTGCGCCGAGCACACCGGCGGCTTCATGCACCTGAACCTGCTCAAGCTGTTTGAGATGGCCATGCGTGACGGCTTCGAGCCGCGCTGGGGCAAGCAGTTTGGCCCGCACACCGGCGACTTCACCAAGATGCAGAGCATCGACGAGATTCTGGAAGCTTGGTACAAGCAGATCGACTACTTCTGTGACCTGCTCAACAAGGACTATGCCATCCGTCGTTCCCTGGAGCTGTCCTATCCGCTGGTCTCCGGCCTGAACGCCGTCATGTGGTATGATTATGCCCTGGAGTATGGCGACATCCCCGTCCGCGGCGGCACCCCGTATCCCATCACCACTGCCATGTGGCTGGGCAACCGCGGTCAGACCGACGTGGCCGACTGCCTGGCTGCCATCCAGAAGGTCGTCTTCGACGATAAGAAGGCCACTCTGGCCGACATCCTCGACGCCTGCAACAAGGACTTCGAGGGCTACGAGGACCTGCGCCAGATGCTGCTCAACGCTCCCAAGTACGGCAACGACGACGACTATGTCGATGACATCTTTGTCAAGCTGTGCAAGAGAGTCGACGAGATCATGACCAAGCGTCCCGATCCCATCACCGGCGAGAAGGTGTTCCTGTTCAAGGGCGCCGCTTCCGCGCACGTGGTCTACGGTGCCGTGTCCTGGGCGATGCCGAACGGCCGCCACAAGGGCGTCTCCTGCAACGACGGCGCTGTCTCCGCCATGCCCGGCATGGACATCTCCGGCCCGACCGCTCTGATCAACTCCGCCTCCAAGTTCGACTTCTGGCAGTATGCCGGCGGCGTTCTGAACATGAAGTTCACGAAGGACCTGCTGGACACCCCGGAGAAGATCGACAACGTCATCGCCCTGATCAAGACCTTCCATCGCAGAGGCGGCTGGCACGTTCAGTTCAACATCCATAGCCAGGAGGACCTGGTCGCCGCTCGTCATGAGCCGGAGAACTGGAAGGACCTGCTGGTCCGCGTCGGCGGCTATTCCGCGAACTTCGTTGATCTGCCGCTGCCGCTGCAGGATGAGATCATCCACCGCACCCCGCACGCTGTGTAAGCGGCAAAACTCAATATCACATAGCGACTCAGCTCCCACTGGAGCTATGGAGGGGGCGGGTCTCATGACCCGCCCCCTTTGATATCGCTGGAAATTTTCGATAGGACCGCCTTGCGGCGCTCCTGTCCATAGGAGGATTAGAATGGCCGGCGAAAAGGGCATGATCTACAACATACAGAAGTACTGCATCGATGACGGGCCGGGCATCCGCACAACGGTCTTTCTCAAGGGCTGTCCCCTGCGGTGCAAGTGGTGCGCCAATCCGGAGTCCCAGGAGACCTACCGGCAGGTAGCACATCGGGCCTCCACCTGCGTTCTCTGCGGCAAGTGCTATATGGCCTGCCCGAAAAAGTGCATTACCCTCGTTCCCGACGACGAACAGAAGGTCATCATCGACCACACCGTCTGCGACAACTGCGGCGCCTGCACCGAGGTCTGCCTGCACGACGCGATGAGGTTCTACGGCCGCGAGGTGACGGTTGAGGAGATCTGGAAGGATGTCAAGAAGGATATCCACTATTATTTCGATACCCACGGCGGTGTGACGATCTCCGGCGGTGAGCCCCTCTTTCAGCCGGAATTTGTCGCGGCGCTTTTGAAAAAGTGCCGGTCGGAGGGCATTCACACCTGCATTGAGACCTGCGGCTTCGTCGCTCCGGAGAATTTGGAGACGGTGCTGCCCTTCGTGGACCTGTTCCTGTTCGACATCAAGCACATGGACAGTGACGAGCATAAGAAGTGGACGGGCGGCCCCAACGAGCCCATCCAGCGCAATCTCGAGCGCGTGATTGCCGCCGGCAAGGACGTCACGATCCGATTCCCCATGATCCCCGGCGTCAACGATTCCCGGGAGCATCTGCTCAAGCTCGCCGAACGCATCGTAGAGCTGAACAAGCTTTCCAAGAAGCCCATCGGCATCGACATCATGCCGTTCCACAACTTCGGCGAGAACAAGTATCAGAATCTCGGCATGCCGTACTACTTTGCCGGCATGGAGCGTCCGCCCCAGGAGAAGAAGGACGAAGTGAAGGAGATCATGCAGAGCCACGGCATCGCCTGCGTCGTCCGATAAACCGCTGTTTCATCCGCTTTCGATCAATACCACGCGCCTGGCGCGTGGTATTGATTTTTGAAAGATTTGACGAGGGAATATGCCTGTGCTATACTAAAGTGTAACGCAGGCTTCCGCACACGGGACGGGACCGGGAAATACACTGGGATGTTCCGTCAGAAGTGTTCCCAAGGAGGGATGGACCATGAAGCTGGAGTTGACGAAAAAGCAGTATCGCAGGCTGCTGGACCTTGTTTATATCGGCAACTGGATCCTGAATTCAACGCGGGGCGAGGATCGCATCCGCGACTATGACGTGGTGGAGAGTCTCCTGTTCGGTCAGGCCGCCACCCAGGGGATGGATACTCTGGCCGAGGTGCGGGAAGGAGAGATCGTACCGTCCCGGGCCTTTTCCGAGGGAGGCATTCATGAAGCGATCATCAATTACGAAAACGCGGTTTTCTTTGATATCTTAGCGGAGGAGCTGGCCCGGCGCGATATGGAGGAGGACCCGGCGACCCCGGCGGACTATGCGGAGCTGGAGCAGCGCATCGACGCCTATATCGTGGAGTTCGAGGCCCACGGTACGGATAATATCCAGGTCGATATTTAAGAAAAGAACGGTAAAACAACAAAACCCGGCCCGTAAAGGGGCCGGGTTTTTGCCATCTCTTGGGTGAATTGTCAAAGAAACTGCGGCAAAGACGGGAATATTCAATCAAAATCCATCTTGCGCTTGATCGGGAAGAGGCCTATAATTTGTGTTAATCAGGTTTGGTATTCCAAAAAAAGGAGGGACAAAAATGAGTTCTGGTAAAGCAAAAGCGTTCTTTGCCCGCAAGCAGGTAGAGGTTTCGGCGAAGCGATACTTTGTAGACGCGATGTCGTCCATGGCCCTCGGTCTGTTTGCATCCCTGCTGATCGGCACGATCTTCAATACGATCGGCGACAAATGCGGCTGGCAGTGGATGATGGACGTAGCGTCCTTCACGACCTCCGCCAGTGGCGCGGCCATGGCGGTGGCCATCGGTTTCGCGCTTAAATGCCCGCCCCTGGTCCTGTTCTCCCTGTGCGCGGTCGGCGTCTATGCCAATTCGCTGGGCGGACCGCTGGGCACCCTGATCGCGGCGATCATCGCTTCCGAGTTCGGCAAGATCGTCTCCAAGGAGACGAAGGTGGATATCCTGGTAACGCCTATTGTGACGATCCTGGTCGGCGGCGCGGTGACCTACCTGATCGGACCGCTGATTAGCCTGATCATGACAGGGTTCGGACAACTGATCATGACCACCACGGAGCTGCAGCCCTTCTGGATGGGTATCCTGGTGTCGGTCATCGTCGGTGTTGTTCTGACGCTTCCCATCAGTTCCGCGGCGATTTGCGCTTCGCTGGGTCTGATCGGTCTGGCAGGCGGCGCGGCAACGGCCGGCTGCTGTGCGCAGATGGTGGGCTTTGCCGTGATGAGCTTCCGCGAGAATCGCTGGGGCGGCATCGTGGCCCAGGGCATCGGTACCTCCATGCTCCAGATGGGCAACATCGTCAAGAACCCGAAGGTGTGGATACCACCGATTTTGTCCTCCGTAGTGACAGGACCGATCGCAACATGCGTCTTCCGGATGGAGAACGGCATCGCCGTGGCCTCCGGCATGGGCACCTGCGGCATGGTGGGTCCCATCGGTGTGGCGGCCAGCGAGGGCTTCGGCTCCGGTCAGAGCTGGCTGGGCCTGTTGCTGGTTTGCATCGTCCTGCCGGCGATCCTGACGCCGCTCTTTGCCTGGCCCATGCGAAAGATCGGCTGGATCAAGGAAGGCGACCTGAAGCTGAATCTCTGATTTCAAATCGAAACCGCAAGACGAAAATGACTACTGCGGCGTGTCCCGAGGGACACGCCGCAGTTTTAGTTTTTCTATTCGTTCCCGATTATCAGCTTTTTGGTCTTCCACTTGCCGGAGATCAGATAGGGGACGACGAAGAAGACCGTGGTGAAGCCGGCGAGGGCGCTGGCCATCCAGAAGCCGTAGTAGCCCATGCTGATGCCCATCAGTACAGCCAGGAGGCCCCGGGGTATGATGCATTCCGTGATGGCGATGCTCAGGCCCAGCTTCGGGAGACCGATTCCGCTGACCAGGGCCAGAAGGGGAGAACGGGCGACAAAGCCGAAGAAGGCGATGATCAGCGTGGGGGTGTAGAGCGGCACCAGCTCCAGCACCGCGGGGTCCCGGTCAAAGAGCCTGAAGATCGGCACGGAGTAGAAGAACAGCAAGGCTGAGAGGATGACGCCGACGATCACGTTGATGATGAGGATGATCAGCATGGTTCGCTTGCAGCGGTCGAGATTGCGGGCGCCCAGGTTCTGGCCGATGGTGGCGGCGCCGGCAGCGCTGAGGGAGGCTGTGACCGTACTGATGATGCCGGTGAGCTTGTTGCCGATGCCGGTGACGGCGGTGATGGCGAGACCGTAGCTGTTGATATAGGAGCTGATGAAGATCAGAGAGACGCCGATGGCGGCGTACTGGATGCCGGCGGGGATACCCAGCTTCAGGATCATCCGGGCGGCCGGCCCGTAGGGGATAAAGCTGGCGGGCCTGAAGTCGAAGTAGAAGGCTTCCCGCTTCCGGTAGAGGTAGACCATGGAGAAGGAAAAGGCGATGAGTTGTCCCAGGACCGTGGCGATGGCGCTGCCGGTCGATCCGAGGTGCAGCAGGACGACGAAGACAAAGTCCAGCACGATATTGCTGCAGCAGGCGATGGCGATGAACATCAGGGGATGCTTGGAGTCTCCCATGCCTCGCAGGATGGCGCTGGCGATGTTGTAGCCGAACATGGCAAACAGTCCGACCAGATTGATGATCAGATAGGAGCGGGCCATGGGATAGGTCTCCGGCTGCACGTTGAGCATGTGCAGAATGGGATGGACCAGGATGATGCCGATGGCCGTGAGGATCAGAGCGATGAGAATGCCGAGGAAGAACATCGTGCCGATGGTCCGGTTCAGGGCGGCTATGTTTTTCCGGCCCACATACTGGGATATGATCGTCTGGCAGGCGAGGCTCAGTCCGATGGTGATCAGGAAGGGAAACTGGATCACATCGCTGCCGATGGAGACTGCCGTCAGCGGCGCGTGTCCGGCAAAGCTCCCCACAAAGGCCATGTCCACGATATTGTAGAGCGTCTGCAGAAAGTTGGCCAGCATGATGGGCAGGGAGAAGAGGACCAGCTTCCGGGGCAGATTCCCGGTGGTCAGATCATGGATGAGGGATTTCTGGGACATGGGCTTCACCTCACAATCCGGGACTTGTCGATCAACGCATTAACATATTAAAAACGAAATTATTCTACTATAATAACCAAAAAAAGACAAGACAGTGGGCAAAACATTATATATTCTGCTAATTCAGACCGGCTTCTTCTGCGCTGCCCTGTTCAAAATGACACAAAAAAGAGACTTTAGAGTGAACACCCTAAAGTCTCCAATTTCAGAAAAGCCGCACAGATATTTACCACTGGAGCAGGCTCATGTTCTCTTTGTTCTTCCAGCACTTGATTTTGAACACGTTCACTTCCTTGCGGACGCGGTCGCGCAGGGTAGTACCGCTGCCGGGGTCCGGGAGCAGGATGCCGACGATAGAGGAGAGCAACAGCACCGGCAGCATGGAGAAGGGGAAGCAGAACAGGAGCAAAATCGTCATGGCGATGGGCAGACGCACCACCTGGGTCAGCAGGATACCGCAGACCATGGCGGAGCAGAAGACGGGGTCCAGATGTAAAATCGCGCCGATGGCGCTGCCTAAGCAGATGCCGGCGAAGATGAGCGGGAAGAAGAAGCCGCCCTTCCAGCCGGCCTCCATGCACAGATTGATGGTGAACAGCTTGATCACGCCGGTGGCCAGGATGGCCAGCGCCGCCAGAGACATGTAATTTTCCGCCACGAAGGCCATGCGGGACTCGCCGGAGCAGAGGACCAGCGGGAAAGCAGTGCCCAGGATACCGAGGCCCAGACCGCCGGCCACACCGCAGAGGATATAGCGATGCCGTGCTCTCCAATTCAGGAAGAATTTGCGCAGCGTGCCCCGCAGCCAGAGATAGAAGCGCCCGCCGAAATAGCCCAGGGCCAGCAGCAGCGGCGTTCCCAGCAGGTCCTTCCCGGAGACGGAGGCCTTGGGCAAGGGGTCCAGATCGAAGCCGCCGCCGACGAAGAAGCAGAGCACGAAATAAGTGATGAAGCCGCCGGCCGCCACGATCAGCCACAGACCCGCGGCCCGCTTGTTGTCGAGATAGGCATCCCGATAGGGGGGCGGGTAGCGGGAAATCAGGGCCTTGATGATGTCCTTGTGGGACACGTCGCCGGAGGCGTAGACGTAGTTGAGGAAGTGCAGGCAGTCGTTGGACCAGAAGATGACGCTGATGACAGAGCTGACCAGGCCCGCCTCCGGTCCGATGCTGCCGCCCAGCACGATGGTCACCACGGCGCAGAAGGCATTTAGGAGGACCCGGGTGTTGGGCAGACTGGAATCCTGGATTCGCAGACGGCGAAAGGCCTCGTCCATGGTTTCCGGGTAGTTGCCGAAGCGCAGATGCATCCCGCCCACGATGACGCCGCCGATGAGGCAGAGGCAGATCGTGTAGAGTCGCGTACCGATCCAGGCGGGGAGGGCGACCCAGAAGAAGGTGATCCCAATGGAGACCAGGGACAGATAGATCCAGAAAAACGCGCCGATCAGCCCTCCGCACAAAAGCGCGAAGAGCCGCAGACGGGTCTTTGTGAAATGTATTTTCTTCTTCATAAGCACATGACGCAGAAAAGCTCCGCGTGGTCCTTCTATGGATGGCGGGACGGTCCGCCGCCGTCGCTCCGGTCGGAGCGCGGTGCGGAGGCGTGCCGCAGATAATGACGCAGTTGATCGGCATTCTGGACCGAGCAGGCGATACTGATCAGATCGCCGGGCTCCAGGACCGTGTCGCCATGGGGGATCAGGGATTCGGTGCCCCGCACGATGGCGATTACCAGACTGCCGCCCGGCAGCCGGATATCCTTGAGTGCCTTGCCGGCCAATACGCTTTCCAACGGGATGGCGTAGGAGATCAGATCGTTGCCCTGGGATACCGGCTCGGCATGATCGTGGAGCAGGTTTTCCAGCAGGGATTCGTAGATCGGTTTGCTGCCCAGCAGATTGGCGATCAGCGTGGCCAGACAGGCGCAGATGGCGATGCCGGCCAGCTGGGTCAGGGAGCCGGACATCTCCAGAACAAGGACGATCCCGGTGATGGGCGCCCGGACGATACCGGCAAACAGGCCGGCCATACCCAGCACCACAAAGTCCACCATGCAGGACGCTGGCAGACCGAAGGCCAGGACGGCCACATGGCCGCAGGCGCTTCCGGCCAGTGCGCCCAGGACCAGCATGGGGAAAAAGATGCCGCCGGGGGCGCCGGAGGAAAAGCAGATCAGGGAAAAGAGGAATTTGCCGGCCAGCAGCAGCAACGTGGCGGAGAGGATGTACTCGCCCGCATTCAGCGCCTGGATCACGTTGTTGCCCGGGCCCAGCAGAACGGGCCACAGGAGCCCCACCACACCGGCCAGCAGGAAGGGGATAAGTACCCGGCACCAGGCGGGGATGGGCAGCTTTTTGTAGCCGCGCTGCAGGGAGAGCAGGGTCTTGTTATACAGTGTGCCCAGCAGCCCCATCAGCACACCGGTGGCGGCGAAGAGCAGATAACCCATATAACCGACGGGTTCTGCCAGTCCTAAGGACAGAACGGCGGAGGTGCCGAAGAACGCTTTGGAAATCAGATCCGCCGCGATGGCCGCGATCAGGGTGGGCAGCAGCGCGAAGGCGGAGAAATTTTTATGAATTTCCTCCAGGCCGAACATCATGCCCGCCAGGGGCGCGTTGAAGGCTGCCGCCAGGGCTCCGCAGGCGCCGCAGGTGACCATGTATCGCCGTTCCACCTGGGAGCACGGAAGCTTTCCCGACAGCCCCTGAGCCGCCATGGCGCCCAGTTGGATGGAGGGACCCTCCCGGCCCAAGGCCAGACCGCCCAGGATACAGAGGGCGCCGCCGATGAATTTTTTGACCAGTACGCGGCACCAGGGCGGCGTGAGCTTGCCCAGCACCTGGGCCTTGACCTGAGGGATGCCGCTGCCGGAGATCAGCGGTTCTCCCTTGACCAGCCGGCCTACGATTAGCCCTAAAAGCAGCAGCCCTAAAAACAGCAGGACGATGCGAAGAGGGGAGTCCGCCAAGGAGAAAAGGAATCCGCGGGCCCGGTCCGCCCAGGTCAGCACGAAGCGATAGGCCACGGCCGGGACCCCGCCGCAGATACCGGCCAGAAGCCCCAGTCCGAGGAGCCGGTGATAACCGCGGCGGCGCAAAACGCTTTCGGCAGACTGCCGATTCCGGGCCAAGAAACGCACCTTCCTCCGTGAAAAATAGGGACCGCGCACAGGGAGCCGGTAGATCAGAAAGAGATAGTATTAAAATATTATAGCACAGAAGATTTCAAAATACCAGACTGGATTTATAATATCTTTATTATAGGGATAAAAGAGAAGAAAAGAGCGCTTGCGAATGTTGGAATTCTCTGCTACAATTAAATTGAAGGATTCTATACACACGTGGGGAAAGGGGCAGCGTATGGAAGGACCGCTTCTCGGCTCAGTGGAGCTGGTGCGCGGTTGGCGGACCATCAACTGCGGCTGGTGCGGCGCGAACGGCGAGATCATGGGGGATGAAAACCACCTGCGGCTGCAGCTGCTGGCGGACCGTGCCCGCCGGGAGGCTGTCCGGGAGCTGGGCGAGCTGGGCGGCGGCGATTATGATGCCGCCATGGCTCCGGCGGAGGTGCTGGCCGTCATCTTAGGCTACGGCATCTGCCGGGATCAGAGGGAGCGGGACCTCATCGGGCAGAATCGCTTTGTCATCACCCGCCGCTACGCCAGCTCCACCCTGCGGTCAGTTCTGGCGTTCCGGGGATTTCTGGACGGTGTGCCGGACCTGCTGACGATGCCGCTGCCGGCCTTCACGGCGGAGTGTCAGCGAGGCCGTGTTCCCGGCGTGGACCTGACGGCGGATACCCTTCCTCGCGGGCTCTCCGCGGCCCTGGGCATGGCCCTGGCTCTGCGGGCGGACCGCATGGACCACGACGTCTACGCCCTTTTGGAGGGCGGCTCTTTGGAAGAGACCTTGGACACGCTGCGCATGGCCGCGCAGATGCATGCCGACCGGCTGATGGTCTTTTTAGAGGACCGAACGCCCTTGGGGAATCGGCACGACCTCTCCGCGGTGGGCTGCCGTTTCCGGGACTGCGGCTGGCAGGTGCAGGAGCTGAACGGCCACAGCGTGAAGGAAATCCGCGCCGCCATCTATGACAGCCGGATGATGACCGGAAAGCCCCACGCCATGATCCTCCACACCGTCGCCGGCAAGGGCTGTATCTTTGCCGAGGGGTTGGCGGACTGCCGGGATAAGAAGACGACGGAATCCCTGACGAGGAGTGCGCTGCTGGCCCTGGACGGGAAGATCCGGGAGGAGATGGCGGAGCTGGAGGCTATCCTCAACGGCGAAAAGAACAGTCAATGATTCTCTGCGACCTGCGGGGAAAGGAGCTTTATATGAAGGATTTCAACTATTACGCCCCGACGAAGGTTGTCTTCGGCGTCGGTGCGGAGGAGAAGACCGGCGCATTGATCCGGGAGCAGGGCGGGACCCGTGTCCTGGTCCACTATGGCAGCCGTATGGCGGAGGAGAGCGGCCTGTTGGCGCGGGTCTGCGCGTCTTTAGAGTCGGCGGAGCTGCCCTACGTCCTGCTGGGCGGCGTGGTGCCCAATCCCCGGGTTTCTCTGGTCCGGGAGGGCATCGAGCTGTGCCGCCGGGAGAAGGTGGATTTCCTGCTGGCCGTTGGCGGCGGCAGCGTCATCGACTCTGCCAAGGCGATCGGCTATGGGCTTTGCTACGACGGGGACGTGTGGGATTTCTACGCGAAAAAGGCGGTCCCACAAGCCTGCGCGCCGGTGGGCGCCGTGGTGACCTTTGCCGCGACGGGCAGCGAGATGAGCGACTCCTCCGTTATCACGAACGAGGACGGCTGGCTCAAGCGGGGCTGCAACAACGACGCCTGCCGCTGTAAATTCGCCGTGCTCAACCCGGAGCTGACACTGAGCCTGTCCCCGTGGCAGACGGCCTGCGGCTGCACGGATATCCTCATGCACACCATGGAGCGCTACTTCACCACGGAGCCCGACACGGAGCTGACAGACGCCCTGGCGGAGGCGCTGCTGCGCACGGTGATCCACAACGCCCGGGTGCTGGCGCAGGACCCGGCTGACCTCAACGCCCGCGCCCAGATCCTATGGGCCGGAAGCCTCTCTCACAACGGCCTCATGGGCTGCGGGACCACGGGGGACTGGGCCTGCCATCAGCTGGAGCATGAGCTCAGCGGCATGTTCGACGTAGCCCACGGCGCGGGACTGGCCGCCATCTGGGCCAGCTGGGCACGGTATGTTTATCAGGAGAAGCCGGAGCGCTTTGCCCAGTTTGCCACCCATGTCATGGGCCTCAATCCCAAGGGACAGACGGCGGAGTGGACCGCCCTGGCGGGCATCCGTGCTTTCGAGGCGTTTTTGACGGACATTGGGATGCCCATCTCCCTGGACGCCCTGGGCATTGTCCTGACGGAGGAGACGCTGGAGCAGCTGGCCTGGAAGTGCAGCTTTGAAAATACGCGGACGATCGGAAATTTCCGCAAGCTGGCGCTGGAGGACATCCGGCGCATCTACCGGGCGGCCCGCTGAAGGCACGGCAAAGGAAAGGGGCGAGGGGACATGAAGCACGCCACCGGTATCGTGGAGTACGTTCCGGAGAAGATGACCGGCACGCTGGAAAAGATTTACGACATGAGGATTTTCGTGGCCGGCGTCGGCGCGGTGGGCAGCCATATTGCCGAGGCGCTCTATCAGCACGGTGTCGGGATTCGGAACGGCCATCTCTATCTCAACGACTACGACCATGTGGACAACAGCAATTATACGAAGCAGAGCGGCGTCTACAAGGCGGCGGATCTGGGAAAATCCAAGGCGCAGGCCCTGGCGGACAATATCAACGAGGTCGTGGGTCGGGCGGACTACGCCGTTCCCCTGAACATGGATATCTGCGACCTGGGTGCGGAATTTTTCGTGGACTTTGACGCGCTGTTCATCGCGGTGGACAATTTCAAGGCGAGGATGCACATCAACAAGGTCCTCAAGCATTGCAGTAAGACGCCTATCGTCTTTACCACCGGTACCGGCTCCAACAAGGCCGAGAGCATCTGTCTGGACATGAAGAAGCTCTGCACCCGCTGCCTCTGGTCGGAGAAGTGGCTGGAAGGGGAGAAGGTGCCTACGGGCTGCCGCTTCGCCTATGAGACGCAGATCAAGGCAGGTACCACTCCCACATCCAAGATGCTCAGCGCCTTTGCCGGGCTTCTGGCCTTCGCACAGTTCAGCGCCTGGGTGGAAGGGCACGAGGAGGTCCTCAACAAGCGCAAGGAGATCGTCATCACGGACGACGGCGTGGATCTGCACACCTCCCGGCCGCTGCCGAAGCCCGGCTGTCCGGACTGCAATCTGGCCGGCGACCCGAATTTGAAGCGGCTTCCCGGCTCCGTCTATACCATGACGCTGCGGCAGCTGTTCGAGGTTCTGAGGAAAGAGCTGGGCCCCGATCAGGACTTTCAAATTCCCCTGGACAGCGGCGGCTTTTTACTGGAGGATTTCTGCCCCGTCTGCGGCAGGCAGAAGACGGTCAATCGCCCCGCCCGCCGGGTCAAGCAGGAATCGCTCATCTGCGAGGAATGCCACGGCAAGCGCCGCAAGACGGACCTGCCGAATCCCATCGCCCTCACGGAATTCACCTTCGATACGCCGGACGCGGTGCTGGACATGACGCTGTTCGATCTGGGCTTTCGCGTCAAGGGATATATCGCGGCGGAGAGCATCATCGACCTCTGGGCCGACGACGACGAGGAAATCCGACACTGGTTCTTCTATCTGGACGAGAGCGAGGGTGACGGCACATGACGGAACGCGAGGCGGAGATCCGCTGGCTCAAGGAGAGCCTGCAGGAGGTCCGGCGGAAGCTGGAACCCTGCAGCGCCTATATCACCTTAGAGCGTCTGAGCAATACCAGCTTCCACGTCCTGTTGGACGGCGAGGCCTTCTACGCGGCCACGGGCTGTGAGCGAAGGGGGCCCTTTACCTTTGTGGACAACGGTACGTCCACGCCGTCGCCGGCGGAGAAGAACGGCTTTCGCCTCTCCTTTGCTACCCGGCCCTTTACCGTCGTCTTCGATCAGCGGCCGGCGCACCCCAACGTCTATGACGTGTCCGCCCGGATGTGCACCGGCTATCAGACGGAACGGACGCCGCTGCTGACGCTGGTGGGCAAGGCGATCCGCGTCATCCTGTTCGACCCGGGCATCGTCAATACCCACAGTGCCGCTTGCGGCAAGGAATTCACCTGGTACCGGCACCGGCGGGACGAGGGGCTGTTCCCCACAGTGCACATGGCCTCATTCCTGTCCGGCAAGTGTATGGAAGAATAATATACTATTATCTAATAAAAGCTTTCTGTCAGATAATAGTATGAGAGAGGAGATGTTGCTATGCCGCGTGTCGTTTCCGTGACCCGGCCGCAGGTCCACTCCATCACCATGGAGGAGGTCATCGCCCTGTGCGGCGGCAAGGCCGAGGTCTATGCCGATCCCCAGGACGCCCCCGGCGCCGTGATTTTCACTCCGGAGGGCAAGGCCGATCTGTTCCAGTTCATCCACTGGGGCGAATACCACCCCAACAACCTCAAGGAGCAGCAGTGTATCCCCGTGGGCTACCCCTGCTTCGATCCGGAAAAACAGCTCCCCTTCATCGTCGTGACGGCGGTTCTGCATCTCTATTGCACCCGCCGTTCCCGGACGAACTCCGCCTTGGGAGACCCGCAGCGGCAGGCCATGGTGGAGCAGCAGATCCAGGATGAGATCGGCTGCATGAACACGATCACCGCACCTGAGGGGCGGGAGGTCGGCCTGCGTGGCAATGACTTGATCGCACCGATCTTCCGGAAGTTAGGCAAGCTCTCCCTCGTCGGGAAGATCCACACCCATCCGCAGATGGACGTGTTTCTCTCCGGCACGGACAAGCTGGGCCACGTCAGCGGCGCCGACTTCTGGGTCAGCATGGTGGCCAATCCCCAGGCCCGCAAAATGTCTGCCTTCGGCGGCCAGGCGGCCAAGGCCTGCAAGATCATCTTCTGCGAGAAGCAGGACGCGGAATCAACCGACATGTGAAGCAAGAAAAGGAGAAGCGTATGAGCGAGAAGTATTTTACCATTGAGGTGTCCTGCATGCAGGGCGCCGGAATCGTGAGCATGGAGATCACGGAGGAGGACACCCCGGAGAGCATCCTGGAGGCCGCCATCGAGGC
>JAEEGL010009655.1_pt1 | contig 15697 bp, 13 predicted proteins | sample 9134231 | NCBI WGS metagenome assembly JAEEGL01 (sample SAMN16246548, study PRJNA631951) | gut metagenome | biome: gut microbiome; feature: rumen; material: fiber-attached | host: Bos | place: Iran: Karaj | collected 2018-10
ACGCCTTCGCTGTCGCACTGCAGGCGGTAGAAGGTGATCTCACCGGGAGCGATGTCGCCCTCGAGGGTGCCGCGGGTGAAATCCGGATCGGAGCCGGCGGGCTCGAGCAGGCGGTGCTGGATCAGCTGATACTTGATCGCGCGGTCTGCACACATCTTGCAGCTCGGGGTGTTGCCGCAGTGGAAGCCCATGAACGTGTCGGTGAGCTTGTAGTCATAGGGGAACTGGCCCTTGATCTGTGCATCGTACATCTGAGCCGGGACGGAGTTGTTGATGTCAAGAACCGTGACAGCGTCCTCGGAGATGCAGGAACCGATGTACTCGCTGAGGGTACCGTAGATGTCAACTTCGCAGCCGACCGGAATGCCGCGGGCTGCCAGACGGGAGTTGACGAAGCAGGGCTCAAAGCCGAACTGCTCCGGGAATGCCGGCCAGCACTTGTCAGCGAATGCGACATACTTGCGGGCGCCCTTGTGAGCTTCTGCCCAGTCAAGCAGCGTGAGCTCGAACTGAGCCATGCGCTCCATCATATCCTCGTAGTAGCGGCCTTCGCCCATCTCGGCTTTCATGTCCGCGACAACTTCAGGAATGCGGGCGTCGCCCTTGTGATTCTGGTAAGCGACCAGAAGGTCAAGCTCAGAGTTCTCTTCGATCTCAACGCCAAGCTCGTACAGACCCTTGATCGGTGCGTTGCAGGCGAAGAAGTCCTGCGGACGGGGACCGAAGGTGATCATCTTCAGGTTCTTCAGACCGATGACAGCGCGGGCGATCGGAACGAATTCGCCGATCATGCGGGCGATGTCGTCAGCGGTTCCGACCGGGTAGGACGGAATGTACGCCTTCAGGTGACGCATGCCAAGGTTGTAGGAGCAGTTCAGCATACCGCAGTAAGCATCGCCGCGGCCGTTGATCAGGTCTCCGTCGCCTTCGGCTGCAGCCACGTACATGACCGGGCCGTCAAACTTCTGCGCAATGAGGGTTTCGGGAGTCTCGGGACCGAAGTTGCCGAGGAAGACAACGAGCGCGTTGCACTCAGCGGCGTTGACGTCGGCGACGGCTTTCAGCATGTCGGCTTCGTTTTCAACCGTAACCGGGCACTCGTAGAGATCGCCCTTGAAGGCAGCTTTGATAGCGGCGCGGCGCTTTTCGGACAGGGTGATCGGGAAGCAGTCGCGGGAAACCGCGATGAGACCGAGCTTGACAACAGGAATGTTGTTCATGGGAGTTCCTCCGTTTTCTTGTTTTTTATTGAATCGTGATGGATACTTTCGGAAATCAGTCGACGGCGATGTCGATGTTCTTGCCGACAAGTCCGACGTAAGCGCCGTTCTTGGCCTGCGGAGCGTCCGCATGCGCGATGAGCCACTTGTTGCGGGCAAAGAGAAGCTTGTCTTCCCAGTCGCCTTCGGTGATCTCGGGTTTGTCGGTGTTGGTGCCAAGCGGCAGGGCAACCGCAACGCGGAAGCCGTTTTCATTCGTGTGGCAGGGAGCGAAGTGAAGCGTGGTCGCATAGACTTCGACAACCACTCCGGCGGGAACGCGGAACGCCTTGACCTTTGCGGTGTCAAGCTTGCCGTCCACGATCTCCTCACGCTTAGCGATCAGGAGGACGAAGTCCTCGTCGCCGATGTTGATCTCACTGTCGCGATGGTACTCGAGAGAGTTGAGTTTGGTGTTGTGACCCCAGCACATGCCAAGCTGCAGCGGCATGCCGCCGTACGCGCGGTCCTTCAGTGCCGGGAAAATGTCGGTCGCTTCGAGCGAGGGAATGCCGGGTTCGTAGGACGTTCCTTCCGCGGGGAGCGGGATCTGGCGCATCGCTTCGATCAGCGGCTTGGTGTCGTAACCGGAAAGCACACGTCCGTAAGCATTGAACGCCTCGTCATAGACAGATAAATACTGCATGGGTTGCCTCCTTAAGGACTTGGTTTTGTATAAGCTTAAAGAATCTGCGGGAAAACCGGCTTGAGTGCCGGGTAGAGCTTACGGAACTGCTGATAGCGCGCTTCGTAGCGGGCCGTCAGCTCCGGCGTGGGCTCGACGCGGGTCGTAATGTGAACGAGATCATCGCAGCAGGCCTCGACCGTGGGGTACAAGCCGCATCCGACCATCGCGAGCATCGCACCGCCCATCGACGGACCTTCTTCGGTCTGCGGGATCTCGAGCGTGACATTCAGGACGTTTGCAAGGATCGTGCGCCACAGCGGGGAACGGGCACCGCCGCCGCACAGGCAGGAACGATTGACCGTAAGACCAAGATCGCGTGCGACCTCAAGCGAGTCGCGCAGCGCGAAGGCTACGCCTTCAAGAACCGCCTGCACGATGTCTGCGCGGGACGTATCCATGGTCATGCCGATGAGAGTGCCGCGGGAGTTGGTGTCGTTGATCGGGCTGCGCTCACCCATGAGGTAAGGCAGGAAGTAGACATGGTTGTTGCCGAGCTTGTCTTCGGTGATGTCCTTCTGCTCGCCGGCATAGTCCTTGGTTTTGAGGATGTTGTCGCAAAGCCAGGCGTTGCAGGAAGCCGCAGAAAGCATGCAGCCCATGAGATGGTAGCGGCCGCTTGCGTGTGCGAAGGAGTGAAGCGCGTTGGCGGGATCGACGCCGAAGGTGTCGGACGCGATAAAGAGGGTACCGGAGGTGCCAAGGGAAAGGTTGCAGTCACCATCCTTGACCGTGCCGGTTCCGACTGCGGCGGCCGCATTGTCGCCGGCGCCGGCTGCGACCTTGACGGTCTGGGGAAGGCCGGTTTCTTCGGAAGCGGTCTTCGACAGTTCGCCAACGATCTCATAGCTCTCCATGAGCTTGGGCATCTGTTCTCTTGTCAGGGAGCAGAGCGCGAGCATCTCATCGGACCAGTCTTTGTTCTTGACATCGAGCAGGAGCATGCCGCTCGCGTCGGAATAATCGGTTGCTAAAATACCGGTCAGCTTCAGCGTCAGGTAGTCCTTCGGAAGGCAGATCCGGCGGATCCGGGCAAAGTTTTCCGGCTCCTCGCGGCGCATCCACAGAAGCTTCGGAGCAGTAAAGCCGGCGAACGCGATGTTTGCGGTGCGCTCAGCCAGAACGTCCTTGCCGATCTCGTTATTCAGGTAGTCGACATCCGCTGCCGTGCGGCCGTCGTTCCAGAGGATCGCGGGACGGATGACGTTGTCATTTTCATCCAGCGCGACAAGGCCGTGCATCTGACCGCCGGTACCGATGCCCTTGACAAGGGAGACATCGATCCCGTCAGTGAGAGTCTTAAGACCGCGAACGACCGCGTCCCACCAGTCTTCCGGCGACTGTTCAGACCAGCCGGGATGAGGGAAAGCGATCGGATAGGATTCCGTTTGCTGACGGTGGATCCGTCCGGTTTCGTCAACCAGGATGAGTTTGACGCCGGAGGTTCCGAGATCAATTCCGATGAAGTAAGACGTAGCCATAAAAAGTCTCCTTAGTTATAGAATGGTAAGCTTATTTAGAGAATTTTTCCGATCAAAGTGGCAATGCCTGACACGATGAGCAGCGCGCCCGTGATGAGATACAGAATGCGAGGCTTCAGCTTCTGCGCCAGAAACGCAGCAAGCTGCGCGAACAGGAGCGTTGAGAACATGCAGAGTGTCAGGGGTGAGATCTCCGGAAGTCCGTTGATCCAGAAATGGGTCACCGCACCGATGAGGGCGGTAAACGTCATGATAAACAGGCTGGTGCCGACCGCGGAGCGGAACTCGAACTGCATGATGCTCGTTAAGACAAAGAGCATCATCATGCCGCCGCCAGTGCCCTGAAAACCGCAGATCAGGCCGATGTAAGCACCGCTTAGAACAACCGTGAGCGCGTGAAGCCGCGGGTGGCGGATCTCGTGAGGTTTATGCTCTCCCGTGCGAAAGAGGAACGTGATTCCAAGCACGATGCAGGCGATGATGGCCCAGTAGCCGAAGATCGTATCGCCGACCACGCCTCGTGTGAGGAAATACGCGATTACGCTTCCAAGGATCGCGTACAGAATGACTGTCAAAAAGAGGGGCTTCCCCTTCTTTAAGTCAATGTTGCCGCTGCGGGCGTAGGTGATGGTTGAGAATGCGGAGGCAAGGACGTCGGAAGCCAGCGCGATGCCAACAGCTTCATAAACGGGAATGTCGAGAAACCCGACAAGGATGGGGGTGATAAAGGCCGCCGCGGACAAACCCGCAAAGCCGGTGGAGATCCCCGCTCCTGCTCCCGCCAGAAGACAGATGAGAAATTGCTTAATCCACATAAGTATAATGAATGGAAATCTTTCTTTCAAGCGAATAATACACTATTTTAATTGGTAGGCAAAACAAAGTCAACCGACTGCTAAAAAGTTGACAGAAACCACACCGGAAGGGTATCATTATGGAAATATCGGAAGGGAGGAGATCCCGTGCAAAAAACACTGCAATGGAGCACGATCGGGCTGATGGTACTGACCCTGTTGCTGATGCTTGTCTATTTTGATACTGATCTGGCACTTTGGAAAGTGATTACCGTGATCAGCGGTACCTTGTGTTACTATGTCGGAATTCGCTGGGGCATTCTGGTCCTGGTCGATTACGGGCCGGACGACTGGTTCGATTGGAGGCGGCGGATGTATACCCCGCTGAGGTTTGAAAAGAACCTGTACGATACGCTCCGGGTCGGCGACTGGAAGGACTATGTCCCCGTGCTGCGCCCGTCGCTTTATTCTCCGAACGAGCACAGCTGGGATGATATTATCCTGACCATGTGCCAGACCGAGCTCGCCCACATGTTGGGCGCGGCAAGCTGCCTGATCCCGATGATTCTCGGACCGATCCTGTTTAAAGGATTCTGGGCCTTTTTCCTCACGGGGCTCCTTGCGATTTTGGCCGAGTTTTGCTTTATCATCGTGCAGCGCTACAACCGCCCTCGTGTCATCGCGATGCTCAGAAAGCGCGAGCGGGAGGAAGCGGCCAGAGCGAGAAGGAATGCGTACTGAGAAAAAGCAGGGGCTGTTGAATCGGGAGTCTGCGGATGAGCGGAGACACATAGAGGAACGACCATGAAAGTCTACGAAAGAAACTACATTGAAGAGCATCTGACCTATCCGGTCTGCATTGAATTAATGAAGAAAGCCCTCGCGGATCTGGCCGATGGCAAGAGCCGCCAGATCGTGCGTACGGGTATGGGCCTCCCGAAGGGAGCGCTCGCGATGATGCCCTGCTACCTTGGCGGCAGCGGATGCTTCGGCGTGAAGATCATTTCGGTCTATCCGCGCAACGCGGCGGACGGATATCCTTCGCACCAGGGCTATGTGCTTCTGTTTGATGAAGCGCATGGCGAAGCGGTCGCGATGGCAGACGCGGATACCATTACGGAGATCCGGACTGCCTGCGCTTCGGCAGCCGCCACCGATCTTCTGGCTCGGAAAGACGCGAAAAAGCTCGCGATCATCGGCTCCGGCACGCAGGCCAGATCGCACTTGAGAGCGATGCTCTGCGTGCGTGACATTGAGTCCGTCACCGTCACGAGCTTCCACCGCGACCATGCGGAGGCGTTCGCGGCTAACATGCAGGCGGAATGCCCGGTCCCGCTCCGGGTGGTGGATACCGTAGAGGAAGCGGTCAAGGACGCAGACATTGTCTGCAGCGTCTCAAGGAGCCGTGAGCCGATCATCCGCGGCGAGTGGATCCCGGAAGGCTGCCACGTCAACGCCGTCGGAACCTGCAGTCCGGTCACGCGCGAAGCGGACTCTGCGCTGGTAGCGAGATCCAAATTGTACGTGGATCAAATCGAGGCCTGCAAGGCGGAAAGCGGGGAATACCTGATCCCGCTGAAGGAAGGGCTGATTACCGAGGATCACATTAAAGGAAGCATTGGCGATCTGGTACTTGGCAAAGTAAAAGGCCGCGAAAGCGATACAGAGGTTACCCTGTTCGACTCCCTCGGCCTTGCGGTTGAAGATGTGATCTGCGCGGATTATCTGTACCGCGCGGATCGGTGATTTTACAATTCGTTCTTAACGATCTTTCCGTTTGCCATGACAAACGGGATGTGCTCCGCGTTGGCGAGGCAGGAAATGTTTTCAAGAGGGTTGCCATCGGTGACAGCAATGTCAGCGATCCAGCCCTCTTTTAGTAAGCCCAGATTGGGGATGCGCATGATCTCGGCGGCGTTGATCGTGCCGGCCTGCAGCGCCTCAAGCTCGGTCATGCCGGCCTGGACCATGGCTTCGAACTCCATGCCGTTCTTAAGGTAAGGCGTGTTGCGGGAGTTGGAGAAGTCGGTGCCAAGAGCCATCTTGACGCCGGCCTTGCGGGCCATCTGGACGGTTTTCTTGTTGGCCTCCGCGCAGAGCATGGCTTTCGCGTGCATCCAGTCCGGGAAGCCCGGAAGGTTCGCCACGTTCAGGGAGACCCAGAGAGTCGTGACAAGCGGGACCTTTTTCTCGGCCATGAGGTCGATCTCGCGCTGCGTCAGCATGACACCGTGCTCGATGCACTCGACGCCGGCAAGAAGGGCCTGGTACGCGCCTTCGTATCCGGTGCAGTGCGCAGTGACGTAGGTATGGTGACGCTTGGCTTCGCCGACGATCGCGCGGAGCTCTTCGGGAGAAAACTGAACGTCATCCACGCGGTCGGTCGGGGAGGAGACCCCGCCGGTCGCACAGATCTTGATAAATTTCGCGCCTTTGCGGAACTGTTCGCGCACGCCGCGCACGCAGTCGTCCGGGCCGTCGATGAGGTAACTGAGAGAGTTTTCGCGGTTGAAATCTTCCTTACTCATATACGGCATGGTATCGATGTGGCCGGAGGTGATGCCGAGAACGCGACCGCCCGGAACGATGCGCGGACCGGTCAGGACGCCGCGCTCTACCGCACGGGAAAGGTACAGTCCGGCCTCGGACATGTCGCGGATCCCGGTGAAGCCCGCCGAGAGGAGCAGCGAAAGCTGGTAAGCCGCGCCGAGAAGCTGATCACCGAAGAAGCGTCCGTGGCAGAAGCTGCCGGCGTCCTCGTGACCGGTGAGGTGCGCGTGAACGTCGATGAAACCCGGAAGGATCGTGCCGTCCTTGACATCGACCACGTTTGCGCCTTCGGGAATCTGATAACCTTCGGCTTCACCGGCATAGACGATCGCTGCGTCTTCAGTGGCAACGATTGCGTTTTCGATCACTTCACCGTTTTCAACACGGATCATACGGCCTTTCAATACAGTCAACATAAGATACCTCTTTCTCTTGCAGGACGTTTTGCACCACTTGCATATTTCATGTATTTTTATGCGCTGAACTACTCAGCGCGAATTAGTGTCACCTTAGCAGAATCGCCTGAGTTTGTCAATCTTGTTTTAAGGAAAATGCAGAGATTTCCTGTGTTTCGTGGTTTTTGTATAAATATTACAAAACTGTGATTTTTTAATTGACATACTCAGCGACAGGGTGTTATTATGACCTAAGCTATTCAGAGAAGCGGAAAACCCGCCGAAAATGGCTGAAAGGAAAGAAAGCGGATTTCCGCTGGGGAGGAAAACATGAAAAAAATGCAGAAAGTTTTAGCGGTGCTTTTGATGGCAGCGATGCTCACCGCAGCGCTTACCGGATGTACGACCGGCGGCGGTGGCGGAAATAAGGGAGCGACCGTGGATACCTTCACGTTCGTCTCGACGGAGCCCAACACGCTCAACATGATCGAGTCCGCCTCCAACCTTGACACGTACGTGTTTTATCTGACGTCCGCGATGCTGTTCCGCAACATCGGCGGAACCGTTGAGAAGGAGCTGTGCGACACGATGACCGTCTCCGATGACGGCTGTGTCTACACCTACACGATCAAGGACGCAACCTACACCGACGGTACTCCGATCACCGCGGCGGACTTTGTTTACTATTACATTAAGGCCGGACTGACCTCCGCGAACTGTGTGAACTATGTCGGCGGCGAAGACACCTATATGAACAATCTTGACACCTGCGAGGGTATCTACGCGGTCGACGAGAAGACGTTCGTCGTCACGCTGGTCAAGCCCCTCATCACGTTTGACGGCGAGCTCGAGATCTTCCCGCTGAACCAGGCCTTTGCGGAAGAGAAGGGCGCGGCGCTTGGCGGAACCCCGGCTGATATGATGTACTCCGGTCCGTACGTGCTGACCGAGTGGGTCAACGGTTCCTCCATGGCGTTTGAGAAGAACGACAGCTACATCTTCGCGGACGAGCTGTTCCCGACCCGCTACATCAACATGGTCATCGCGAGCGACGTTTCGACCGTTTATTCCATGTACCAGAGCGGCGATGTCGATGCTTTGGTCAGTGTCAGCGCGGATCTGATGGAGATGATCGGCGAGGATCAGTGCACGTTCTACAGCGTCGGCAGCTGCCTTGGCATTGAGTTCAACACGATCGGCTTTACCTATAAGGAAGGCGACGGATTCGTCTCCCGCGGTGAGGACGTGACTGCGCTGATGCAGAACAAAAACTTCCGTCTGGCGCTTGCCTACGCGCTGGACCGCGAAGGCATCATCGCCAGCATCAACCCGGACAACGAGGCTTCCAACCGCTACATTGCGGATACCTTCATGACCGAGAGCGATGAGAAGTTCATCGACAAATATCCTCTCGAGAACGTGGTTCCGCTCAGCGGCGACGCGGCGAAGGCGCAGGAATACCTCGCCAAGGCGATGGAGGAGCTTGGCTACAGCGATGTTTCCGAGCTTCCGGAACTGTCTTATCTGACCTTCGATTCCGACAAGTACAAACTCACGGCGGAAGCGATCGTTGACAACTGGAAACAGGTGCTTGGCCTTGAGAACATCAAGATCAACCTGCAGCCGCTGCAGTCCGCGATCATGTCGATGGTCTTCATGGATTACGATCTCTACTATCAGTCTCTGACGATGAACGATGAAGATCCCTACGAGCTGATGAACTACTGGATCACGACCGGCAGCGTGTCCGATCCGGCGGAATTCCAGGCCAGCGGAGTGCCGCCTTTCATGGCTTCGATGCACGCGAACGCGGACTTCGACGCGCTCGTCGGCACCTTCTACGGCAACTTCGATGAAGCGTCCCGTCTGGAGGATCTGGCAAAGGCCGAGGCCATGCTCTACGAGGATATGATCTGGTTCCCGGTTTGCCACGGCGGCGGACACTACGCGGCGAAGGAATATGTCGAAGGCTTCCCGAGCACCTACGAGATCGGCGGCTACGACTTCTCGCATCTGGTGGTCTACGAGCACTGATTCATCAAGGGCAGCGAGGAGCTGTAAAACAAACGGATTCTTATGACAATGACTTCAGGGAAAAGCCGGTTTTCGGTTTTTCCCTGATTGTTCTGAAGAGGGAAAGTGTCACCTCCCTCGCAACTCTCCGAAACGGAGGATCTGTATGGCACGTTATATTTTGAAGAGGCTCGTGATTTCGCTTTTGACGATCTGGGCGATCGCGACGATTTCCTTTTTTCTGATGCGGCTGCTTCCGGGCAATCCGTTCATCGTAGCCAATCCCCTGGACATGACCAATGCCCAGAAAATGATGGATTACTACGGTCTGAGCGACCCGATCATGGAGCAGTATTTCCGCTTTTTAAACAACCTGCTTCATCTGGATTTCGGGTATTCACTGACCCACGCGGGCCGCTCGGTCAATGAGGTCATCAAGACCTACTTTCCGGTTACCGCGCAGCTGGCGATCCAGGCGCTGCTGATCGGTATCCCAACCGGTATCCTCCTTGGCATCCTCTCGGCCTACCGCCGCGGCGGCAAGCTGGATTATTCGCTCCAGATGACAACGATCCTGACGACCGCCGTTCCGTCCTACATTCTGGCGGCGCTGTTCCAGCTCATCTTTACCGTGTGGCTGCACTGGCTTCCCGCGGGCGGCTGGAAAAATTTTTCCTACACGATTCTGCCGACGCTGTGTCTCTCGCTCGGCATCATCACTGGCCACTGCCGGTCGATGCGTACCCTGATGCTCGAGGTCGGGCAGCAGGATTACATGCGCACCGCGAAGGCGAAGGGCCTTTCTGACATGCGCATTATCGTATTCCACCAGATCCGCAACGCGATCCTCCCGATGATCACGAACCTCGGCCTTGAGATCGCGGGCATGCTGATGGGATCTTATGTCATAGAACGAATTTTCGCGGTGCCGGGTATCGGCAAGTACTTTGTCACCTCGATCAATGAGCTCGACTACACAATGACCATGGGCCTTGTCGTGTTCCAGGCGATCGTGGTCGTTGCGGCGAACTTCATTGTGGACCTTCTCTACGCGGTCGTTGATCCGCGTGTCAAGGTTGCGGACTAAGGAAAGGAGGATGTGATGAGCGAAATCAAAGCTGATTTCAAACCGGATTTCAGACCGGTTGACCGCTCCAAGCTGGATGCGGATCAGATCGTCCGTCCTTCCGTCCGCTACTGGCCGGAGGTCTGGAAGCGGCTCTTTAAAAACCCGCTTGCGATCGTCTGTGTATGTCTCATCGGAGCGATGATCCTTCTGGCAATCTTTGCCCCGATGCTCAGCGCGTTCCCCTACGATGCCACAAACATGGCCGCGACAAGCCAGAAGCCTTCGTTTGAGCATCCCTTCGGAACCGATACGGCCGGCCGCGACATGTGGGCGCGCGTCTGGGTCGGTGCAAGGACCTCGCTCGCGATCGGTTTTCTTGGCGCGCTGACTCCGTTCCTGATCGGTACGGTTGTCGGTGCCACCTCCGGCTGGTGCGGAGGCTGGGTCGACATGGTCATCATGCGGATCTGCGACATCATGCTCTGCATCCCGTCGATGATCTACATGATCCTGATCCTGATGGTCATGGGCGGTTCGGTCAAATCGATGGTCGTCGCGATGGCGATCTCGGGCTGGATGGGCTCGGCCAGAGGCTTCCGCGCTCGTATCCTGCAGTTCAAGAACCGTGAGTTCACGCTTGCGGCAAGAGCGCAGGGCGCGTCCGCGGGCCGCATCATCGTTCGCCACATTCTTCCAAATATTCTGGGCAACATTGCGGTTGGACTTTCCAGCTCCGTCCCGGGCGCGATCTTCATGGAGGCCGGTCTTTCGTTCATCGGTCTCGGCGTGACCCCGCCCCATACCTCGCTGGGCCAGCTGTCCACGGCCGGCATCAACTTTTTCCTGCTGCCTTCCAAATTCCATCTGTTCCTGTTCCCGGCGATCGTGATCTCGGTCATGATCTTCGCGTTCTTCATGTTCGGCAACTGCCTGCGTGACGCGCTCGATCCGAGACTCCGCGACGAAGAGTACAACGCACGGATCATGCGGAAGATGGCACGCGCTATGAAGCGCGCGGGCAAGAGCGACAAGGGCCTGACGATGGAAACCGCTCCGGCAGACCTGAGATCGGGCGAGAAAGGAGGATTTCCGAGATGAGTGAACCGTATTTCGTAGATCCTTTTGAATTGACCAAACCTTCGGACGACCGCCGGATCACGGTGCAGAACCTGCACATGTCCTTCATGACGGCGAACGGAGAGGTTAAGGCCATCCGCGGCGTCGACTTCCACCTCGATCAGGGCGAGACGCTGGCGATCGTGGGCGAGTCCGGCTGCGGTAAATCCGCGACGATCCAGACGATCATGCGTCTGAACGAGGAGCCGCCCGCAACGATCAAACAGGGCGTCATCCGCTATACCCACGGGGACATCGATGTCGACATCGCGAAGCTGACCAACAAGGAAATGCAGCAATACCGCGGCAAAGAGTTCTCGATGATCTTCCAGGACGCGATGACTTCGCTGAACCCGACTACGAAGGTCGGTAAGCAAGTGGTCGAGGCGATCCGCAAACATACCAACAAATCCTATGCTGTGGCGAAGGAAGAAGCCATCGAACTGTTCGCGAAGGTCGGCCTTCCGAATCCCGAAACCGTTTTCGACCGTTTCCCGCACACCATGTCCGGCGGACAGAGGCAGCGTGTCATGATCGCGATGGCGCTCTCCTGCAATCCGGCCGTGCTGTTTGCGGACGAGCCCACGACGGCACTGGACGTAACGATCCAGTCGCAGATCCTGACGCTGATGGATCAGCTCAAGCGCGAAGCGCACATGGGCATTATCTTTATTACGCACAATCTCGGCGCGGTCGCCCGCATGGCAGACCGTGTGCACGTCATGTACGCGGGACAGTTTATCGAGAAAGGCACGCTCGAAGAGATCTTCTACGAGCCGAAGCATCCTTATACCTGGGGGCTTCTTGGCTCGGTGCCGGACCTGAAGAGCAGCAGTAAAAGACGTCTTATCAGTATTCCGGGCACACCGCCGGACCTGTTCGCGCCCCCGAAGGGCTGCGGGTTCGCGGCTCGCTGTCCCTACGCGATGGAGGTCTGCCTCGAGCATGATCCCGATGTGACGGAGCTGGGAGGAACACATACCTGCCGCTGCTGGCTGCTGCATCCGGACTGTCCCGTTAAGGTAGAGGCGCCGGTCGGCAGAAAGCATCTCGAGGCGGCTGGCGTGAAGAACCTTGGCGGAAAGGAGGAAGTCTGATGGCAGAAAAGGAGATACTGCTGGACGTTCAGCATCTGAAGAAATATTTCCCGCTCGGCCGGGGCCGCAAGCTCCATGCGGTGGATGACATCAGTTTCCAGATCCGCAAGGGCGAGACGCTCGGACTCGTCGGTGAATCAGGCTGCGGCAAGACGACCGTCGGCCGGACGCTCATCCGTCTGTACGAGGCGGACGGCGGCAAAGTGCTGTTTCACGGCAAGGACGTGCTTTCGATGAGCGCGCGGGAGGTCCGCGCAGAGGACCTGACAAGCAAGATGCAGATGATCTTCCAGGACCCCTACGCATCGCTGAATCCGTTCATGACCGTCGGTGAGATCATCGCCGAAGGGCTGGAGATCCATCATATCGGTGCGTCGAGGCAGGAACGGGAGGCACGTGTCATCGAGCTTCTGGAGATGGTAGGACTGCACCGCGAGCACGCGAACCGGTTCCCGCACGAATTTTCGGGCGGCCAAAGGCAGCGTGTCGGCATTGCCCGCTCACTGGCGCTCGATCCCGAATTCATCGTCTGTGACGAAGCGACCTCCGCGCTGGATGTGTCGGTCCAGGCGCAGGTCATCAATATGCTGATCGATCTGAGAGACAACATGGGGCTCACCTATCTTGTCGTCGCGCATGATCTGTCGGTCGTCCGCTATATTTCGGACCGCGTGGCGGTCATGTACCTTGGCAAGATCGTGGAGATCGGGGACGTCAACGAGGTTTATGACAACCCGATGCATCCCTACACCGTCGGACTTTTGGACGCGGTTCCGGTCGCGGATCCCGCCTACGAAAAAGGCCGGATCGTAACCTCGATGCAGGGCGAGCTGACCTCGCCGGTGGATCCGAAGCCGGGCTGCCGGTTCGCGGGGCGCTGCCCGTACGCGACGGATGAGTGCCGCGCCGCGGACATTCCGCTGGTAAAGGTCGGCGGGGACCATGAGGTCGCCTGTCTGCACCCGCTGGGAGGCTGACGTGGAACAGTTTGAGTTTGACCGCTGTGTGAACAGGGAAGGGCTGGCAACGATCAAGGAGCTCTACGCGCCGAAGATCCTGAAGGAAAAGGGCTTGGTGAATTACTGGGGCGCGGAATTCGAGTTTCCGACCTGCCCGGCCTTTCGGCGCGGTGTTCGGAAGTGCGCGGAGAACGGCCTTTTCGGGTTTACCGCGCAGACGGACGCTTACAATGAAAAAGTCTGCTGGTGGCTGGAGCATGTCCGCGGTGTCAAGATCGATCCGACCTGGATCGTACCGACGCACGGAACGATCTTTGCGCTCGCGACGGCGATACGGCTTTGCCTTCGGGAAGCGGAGGATTATATGATCGTACTGCTGCCGGGGTACAACCGCTACGAGCAGGCGGCAAGGCGCATGGGCAAGAAGACGGTTTTCTCGAATCTTCTTTTTGACGGCGAGAGCTACGAAATCGACTGGGAGGATCTGTCCGCGAAGATGAAGGATCCTGCGGCCAAGCTGCTGGTCGTGTGCAATCCGAACAATCCGACCGGGACGATCCTGAAGGCGGAGGAGCTCCGAAGGATCGCAAAGCTGGCAAAGGAAAACGGGGTGACCGTTTTTTCGGACGAGATCTTCGCGGAGATCGGGCTTGAAAAGGGAACGGCCGCGGTGCCCTGCATGGCCGCTGTGTGCGGCGCGGAAGCGCCGGTTCTCTCCGTCGTGTCTCTTGGCAAATGCATGAGCTTGACGGGTGTCAACCACGCGAACGCGCTCATTCAAAACGAAGCGCTGAGAGCGCGCTATATGGAGCAAAAATACGCCGATCATTACGGAAGCCTCGATCCGATGCTCTACGCGGGACTGATGGAGGCTTATTCCCCCGAAGGGAAAGCCTTTGTGGAGGCGCTCAATAAAGTGATCGCGCAGAATGCCGCGGCTATGACGGAGGCGGTGGAGCGCCTGGTGCCGGGGGCGAAGGTCATCCGGCCGGAAGGCACCTACGTTCTGTGGATCGACTATCATAAAACCGGTCTTACCGCGGATGCGTTGGCTGCGTTTTTGAATGAGGAAGCCTTTTTTGTGGGCGATACGGGAGAGGATTACGGGACGGACGGTCTGTTTTACCGCTACAATCTCGCGGTGCCGCCCGCCGAGATCGGGAAATCCGTGCGGATGCTGGAAAGAGCGGCCGCGGAAAGGGGATGGATTAGATGAAGATCGTAGAAGAACAGGAAGTCAGGAGACTCGTCAGCGCGAAAGCGTGTGTAGACCTGATGAAAGAAGCTTTGATGGACCTCGAGACAGGCAAAAGCGCGATGCCGCAGCGGCTCATCGTCAAAATGCCGAACACGGCGGTGCTTGGATTTATGCCGGCATGGGCAGGGGATTATTTCGGGGCGAAGGTGCTGGCCGCTTACGGACCGAACGCCGGGACCGAATATCCCACGCACATGGGCTATGTCGTACTGTTTGAAAGCGAGCATTGTTCCCCGGTCGGCCTGATCGACGCGACCGCGGTAACCGAGATCCGCACCGGCGCGGTTTCCGCCGCGGCGACGGACGTCCTGGCAAGAAAGGACGCGAAGGTGCTCGCGCTCGTGGGCGCGGGCGCGGAAGCCAGATCCCACACAGCCGCGATCCTCGCGGTGAGAAATATCGAAAAGATCCGCGTGTATGATCTGAGAAGGACGGCTTCGGAGGACTTCAAGGCCGAGATCGAGGCGATCTACGACGTGCCGGTCGAGATCATGGATGATCTGAAGAGCTGCGTCTACGGAGCGGATATCGTCTGCACCCTGACGCCTTCGAAGCAGCCGTTCCTGACGAAGGACCTTATCGCGCCGGGGACGCATATCAACGCGGTTGGTACGTTCACGCCCGTGACCCGCGAGGTCGCTTCGGACCTTGTCGCAGCGAGCCGCCTCTACGCGGACCAGACCGCCGCCTGCAAAAAGGAAAGCGGCGAATACCTCATTCCGCTGGCGGAAGGCTTGATCGGTGAGGATCACATCGTCGGGAGCATCGGCGAGGTGCTGCTCGGAAAAGCCCCCGGCCGGGAGTCGGACGAGGAGATCACGATCTTCGACGCGCTCGGACTCGCGGTGGAAGATGTTTATACAGCCAAATATGCTTATCTGAAAGCCTGATTTAGAAACGAGGAAACGGACGATGAAGCAGATGGATTCGCTGACCGAGAGAATCTACAACGAAGTCCTTCGGGACATTCGAGACGGAAAGATCCGCCCCGACGAATACATTGTCGAACAGGATCTTTGCC
>JAEEGL014886691.1_pt1 | contig 15696 bp, 9 predicted proteins | sample 9134231 | NCBI WGS metagenome assembly JAEEGL01 (sample SAMN16246548, study PRJNA631951) | gut metagenome | biome: gut microbiome; feature: rumen; material: fiber-attached | host: Bos | place: Iran: Karaj | collected 2018-10
TAAATATATAATAAAGAATAATTATCAGGAAGAAAAAGAAAACATGATTAGAAGAATAATGCTCAATCAATATGGAATAGAAAATTATAATATTGAATATACTGATAATGGAAAACCATATTTTAAAGAATTAGATATTCATTTTAATATATCTAATGAAAATGATATTTTATTATTAGCTTTTGATGAAAAACCTATTGGTTGTGATATTATATCTAAAGAAAGAACAGTTACTGAATCTATAAAAGATTATTTAAATCTAGAAGATAAATCTGATTTAGAATTATTAGATGAGTTTTCTAAACGAGAAGCAATAATCAAATTAGAAGGATTAACTATTCAAGATATAAATAATATTAATATTGATGATTATGAAATAAATAGTATCTTTGATAAGAATTATTTTATCAATATAGCTCAACATAAATCTTAACTTTTAGTTAAGATTTTTTTAGTATATAGAAAAATAAAGAGTATATATATTATGAAAGTAAATAATACTTTCAGAAAGGAGATATATGGATAAAGATAATTTAAATATGTTATTTATACAAACATTAGATTGTATAGATACAATAATTAGTAATAAATTCTATAATGATAAAGATACTATTAAAGAGATAAAAAAGATAATAAATAATTGGTATAAAAGGTTTCAAGAAACTAATGATTTAAAAGGAATTGAAACAGAGGAATTAGAATACTTAGATACTGAAATAACTGAATTATTTGATAAATATATATCAAGTGAATCAGTAAAAGAAAATTATGTTGAAAGACTTTCTTATAATTTTGGATTATTAGAAAAAGAGTGGCAATCTCAAATGTTAGGAGAGCCTAATGAGTAAAAACAATCAAGATATTTATATTGACTCTCATACTGATAAAAATGGAAAAGATCACATAAGTATTTATGATAAGAATCCTAAAGAAGATGATCATTCATCAATTCATATTAATATAGATACTAATACAGGTAAAGGTAATATAGTAGATACAACAAATGACGAAAAAGAAGTAACAGATATAAAATGCTATTTAACTACTGCTTGTATGAGATATCAAAGGAATTCATTTAATGATAATTGTGAAGAATTAACTATACTAAGATGGTTTAGAGATGAATTCGTATCAAAAGAAGATATTATTCATTATTATGAAACAGCTCCTTTAATTATTAATGAAATATCTAGAACTAATACTGATTATATCTATTATTATATTTATGAAGATGTAATATTAAAATGTATTAATTTTATAAAAAAAGAAGATTATAATGAAGCTTATAATCTATATAAAAATACAGTCTTATCCTTAGAAAACGTATATCTTAAAAATGATAATAAAAAACAAACAAAAATAAAAAGATTATAATTATAAAATAATTCATATTTATTATGAATTATTTTTGTATAATATGATATAATTAATTAAGATGGTATAAGAGGTTAATATGAAGAAAAAGAAAGTTCTAATAATATCAATAGTTTTAATAATATTATTAATAATCACTAGTATTATTATTTATCTAATATCTAATAGAAGACAAGAGTATAAAGAATCTATAACAATAAATATTGGAGATAAAATACCTAAATCTAATGATTATTTTAAAAAGGATATTAATGTTAAAATTAAATGGTCTAATATGGATAAAGATTCTAATTATAAAGTTAATACTTATGAAGGAGTAATGACTTATAAAAAGAAAGATTATTATATAAAATTAAAAGTTAAAGATACTAAACCTCCTGAAATAGAAGGAGTTAAAGATATTACTATTACTGCGAATGATAAAGTGGATTTATGGAAAGATATAAAAATAACTGATGATTCTAAAGATGAAATTAAAAAAGATATTGAAGGTACTTATGATGTAAAAAAAGTGGGTAATTATAAATTGAAATATGTAGTAAAAGATAAATCTAATACAACTACTAAAGATTTTAATTTAATAGTGAAAGAAAAACCAAAACCAGTTATTAATAATAATTCTACTAATGAATCTAGTAGTGCGAATAGAACTAGTTCTAAAGGATATAAAGTAGAAAAGAAAAATGGTATTTATTATGTAAATGGAGTATTAATAGCTAATAAGTCTTTTCCATTACCTAGTGATTATAATCCAGGAGGATTATTACAAGTATTTTCAAGTAATTTTAATGATATGAAGTCAGCAGCTTCTAAAGAAGGAGTAGGTTTGAGAATAATTAGTGGATTTAGATCTTATTCAACACAAAGAACTATCTATAATAACTACGTTGCAAGAGATGGCAAAGCAGCAGCTGATAGATATTCCGCAAGAGCAGGCCACTCTGAACATCAAACTGGTCTCGCAGCTGATATAAATAGCTTAGATCAAGCATTTGAAAATACAAAAGAAGGAAAATGGTTAAACAATAATTGTTATAAGTATGGGTTTATTATTAGATATACAAAACAAGGTGAATCTGAAACAGGATATATGTTTGAACCATGGCATATAAGATATGTTGGTAAAGATCTAGCGAAGACTTTATATAATAATGGAAGTTGGATTACTTTAGAAAACTATTTAGGTATAACTAGTAAGTATTAAAAAAAAAGAGTATATTATAAAAGAGGTGGCAAATGTTAGAGATTAAGAATATTAGTAAAATTTATGTTACAGAAGAATTGTCTCAAAAAGCCTTAGATGATGTTTCTATTAATTTTAGAGAAAATGAATTTGTTAGTGTCTTAGGACCATCTGGTTCAGGTAAAACAACTTTATTAAATATAATTGGTGGACTAGATCATTATGACAGTGGAGATTTAATAATAAATGATATTTCTACAAAGAAATACAAGGATAAAGATTGGGATACTTACCGTAATCATCGTATAGGTTTTGTCTTTCAAAATTATAATTTGATTGCCCACCAATCTGTTTTAAGTAATGTCGAGTTAGCTCTTACTCTATCAGGAGTTAGTAAAAAAGAACGCATCAAAAGAGCAAAAGAAGCATTAACTAGAGTTGGTCTAGAAAAACATATGAAGAAAAGACCTAATCAATTATCAGGTGGACAAATGCAACGTGTCGCGATAGCTCGTGCTTTAGTCAATAATCCAGATATCTTATTAGCAGATGAACCTACTGGAGCACTTGACTCAAAAACATCTGAACAAATAATGAAATTATTAAAAGATGTAGCTGAAGATAGATTAGTAATTATGGTTACTCATAATCCTGATATAGCTGAAAAATATTCAACGAGAATTATCAAACTTAGAGATGGAAAAGTAATTGATGATACAGATCCATTTGATAATAAAAAAGAATCTAAAGAAGAAGCTACTCAAAAGAGTAAAAAAACATATATGAATCTAAAGACAGCACTATCTTTATCATTGAATAATTTAATGACAAAAAAAGGTAGAACTATATTAACAGCTTTTGCAGGATCTATTGGTATCATTGGTATAGCATTAATCCTATCATTATCACATGGAGTTAATGATTATATAACTAGTATTCAAAAAGAAACGATGTTAAGCTATCCAATTACTATTGAAAGTAGTGCGATGGATTTAACTAGTTTTTTAGAAACAGGTAGAGAAGCAAGTGAAGGTAAAAAAGATATTAAACATAAAAAAGATGCTGTATATACAGATGGTACAATTTTAGAATTAGCTAGTTCTATGACAAATAATATTTATGAAAATAATTTGACTAAATTTAAAAAATATTTAGACAATAAAGATAGTGAAATTAATAAATATGTTGGAAATAACGGTATTATTTATAACTATAGAACTAAATTTAATATATTTAGTTATGATTCTGACAATGTATTAGTTAATAGTGATGGAACAACTTTTTTAGATACCATTGCTGAAAACGAAGCGCTAGATCAAATGAATGATAGTGTTGCGCCTACATTTGAAGCAGCATTATTTACAGAACTTCTTCCTAATAAAGATGGTAAAGGTATAAGTGATGCGGTTAAAGAAGAATATGAAGTACTAGATGGTTCTTGGCCTGATGAATATAATGAAGTAGTAATAATTGTTGATGAAAATAATGAAATGACTGCGACTAATCTTTATTATTTAGGATTTTTACCATCTAAGAATTACAAAGAAATACTTAAATCATTAGAAGGTAATAAAGAATTTAAGTATGATTCAGAAAAAATAACATATAAAGATATATTAAATAAAGACTTCTATCTACTTACTGAATCAGATTACTATATCAAGAATGATAACGGTAACTTTGAATCAATTAGAAAGAATAATGGTAAAGTACAAGAATTAGTTAACAAAAAAGGTCTAAAACTAAAAGTATCAGGTATTATTAGACAAAAAGAAGATTCTAAAAACAGGCTTATTTCTTCAGCTATGGGATATACTAAAGAATTAACTAATTGGATGATTAAACATACTGATGAATCTACAATTATTAAAGACCAAGAAAGTAAAAAAGATATTAATGTACTTAATGGGTTAAAATTTAGTGTAACTAGTGATAAAGATAAAGCTAAGGAGGCCAAAAAGTATTTAGAAAACTTAGGTGTATCTGATAAAGCAAAATTAATCACAATGATGATGCAAGACCAAGGAAACACTTCAGTTACAAGTCAGATGATGAATATGGATGAAGTTTCTCTAGCAAGATATCTTGATATGTGGCTTCAAAATCCAGATGAAAAAGCTTTAATAAGTGTTTATGATAATTATATTTCAACTGGTAGTTATGAAGAAAACTTGAATATTCTTGGAAAAATTGATAAAGATAGACCATCTTCAATATCTATTTATGCAGATACATTTGAAGATAAAGATGGAATAACTGATTCAATTAATCATTATAATGAAAAACAAAAAGAACAAGATAAGATTACTTTCACTGATTATGTAGGATTATTAATGAGTAGTGTCACAACTATAATTAATGCGATTACTTATGTACTTATTGCATTTGTATCTATTTCATTAATAGTATCTAGTATTATGATTGCGATAATTACATATATTTCAGTATTAGAAAGAACAAAAGAGATTGGTATTTTAAGAGCAATTGGTGCTTCTAAGAAAGATATTTCTCGTGTCTTTAGAGCTGAAACATTTATTGAAGGAGCAGTTGCTGGAATAATTGGTATAGTCATTACCATATTATTAAATATTCCAATAAATATGATTATTTTTAATCTTACTGATATTGATGGTTTAGCAAAACTACCAATAATTGGTGGAATTTCTCTAATAATTATCAGTATAATTCTAACAGTTATAGCCGGATTAGTTCCATCTAGAATGGCAGCTAAAAAAGATCCAGTAATAGCCTTAAGAACTGAGTAAAAAAAAGATAAAAAAATTATCTTTTTTTTTGCTTATAATGGGCTAAAAAACTTGACAGTTAAGACTAAAATTAATACAATATTAATATAAGATAATAATAAAGGAGAATAGGATATGCCAACAAAAAATTTAAAAAAGATTATCATGAGTCTATTAGTAATTTTTACTATGTTTTTTGGTATAAATGTTTATGCTGAAGGATATGGTGTTTTTGTGAACAATTTTGAATTTGATGATGATAATCTAGTAGTTCCTTGTGGGGAAGGAACAGCAACTTTTGAGCCATCAACAAATACATTAACACTTAATAATGCAACGATAACAGAGAGTCACGATGGTTATGCATTAATAGGAAATGAATCGGAAGGAGTATTAAATGTCGTAGTTATAGGTACAAATTACTTTGATGCCAGAGATACAGGATACGATGGATTCGACCTAATCGGTGGAGGAATAAATATTACTGGTACGGGTACAATCACAATGGATGGTGTCATGTGGGGTACTTATGCTGATCAAGATGTTTCTGTTTCAATATCAGGAATAACATTAAATATTAACTCTACAGACCAAGCAATTACATCTGGAAATGGTATTACAATTTCAAATGCAACTATAAATATCAATAATGAGCATTTGGAACAACCAGCAATTGAAACTTCTGATGGTAATATTACAATAACAAATAGTATTATTACTGTTAATTCAGAAAACATTTGCGTTAAGATGGGTGGTACTTCTGCAGGAAGAAAATTTATAATGAATTCTGGAAAAGTAATACTAAATTCAGCTTCAAGTTATGCTATAGTAGCAGATAATCCAAATAATGCTTCAATTGAATTTAATGGTGGAGTATTAAAAATGAATGGATCAAGTGGAGGAACAACAATCTCTAATATAAATATTGCAGATGGATATGCAATAACTAAAGGTGACGATCCTTCAGAATCATCAGAAGTAGAAATAGCAGCTTCATTAACAATAGATGGTGCAATTTCTTGGATAGATGATAATAATTCTGGAAATACAAGACCAACTGGAAGCGTATACGTAATGGTTAAAGCTCCAAATGGTACAACAGTAGCAGAACAAGAAGTTAGTGCAGCTAACAATTGGGCTTATTCAATGTTAGTAGCAATGAATGATGATAATGGCAATCCTATTACTTATACTTTAGCAATAGATACAGTTGAAGGATATAATCCTTTAATAACTGGAACAAATATTACAATGATTTTAAATGGTATGTCTACTGATGAAGTAATACCAGTCCTAACAACACTTACAAAAGTGGTTGCTTCAGCAACACTAAAAGATAATGAAGGACAAACAATTGATACTAATTCATTAGAAAGTGATTATTTAACTGGAACAACAACAGATACAGTTGTTTCAAATAAAATTAATGAATTTAAAAACACATTCAATGAATGGGCTGATCAAAATGATGCTACAGGTAACACTACTTTAGAAGAGATAACAAGTATTTATTATCAATCTGATCAAGTAGGAGAAACAACTTATACAAGTGTAGATGATTTGATTCAAGCATATGAAAATAATGGTGGAACAGGAATTTTAAATATTAATAAAGTTCAAACATTCTCAATAGAATATGTTGCAACTAAGAGAGCTGAAAGAGAGAAAACAACAATCTCAGGAATGATAGATTGGGAAGATTCAGCTAATCAAGATGGAAAAAGACCAGCTAGTGTTACTGTTTATGTTAAAAATGGAGCAACTACAGTTGATTCAAAAACAGTTACAGCTTCTGATAATTGGCAATATACTTTTGAAGGATTATTTGTAACAGACTTAGATGATAATCCAATTACTTATTCAATTGAAGGTTCAGCAGTAGCTGAATATGATATAACTGTTATTGATAATGATTTGGTATATTCTCATACTCCAGAAACAACAACAATTTCAGGTGAATTAACTTGGAATGATAATAACAATGCTTTAGGATTAAGACCACAAGACGTTGTAATTTCTTTATATAAAAATGGAATAATTGAAGACTCTCAAATTAAAGCAGATGGAACTTATATATTTGCTAACTTAGAAAAATTTTCTAATGGTTCATTAAATAACTATACTATTGAAGTAAGTAGTGTAGAAAATTATTTAGCATCAATATCTGGATATAACATTACTATGAATTGTAAAAAACAAGTTATATCTGGTTCAGTTATATGGAATGATGATGATAATGTTAATAATTCTCGTCCATTAGAATTAGAAGTAACAATTACTGGAAATGAAACTCAAACAAAAACACTTTCTTCAGCAACAAATTGGGCATTCTCAGTAACTGTTGATAAATATGATGCAGGAAATAATTTGATTAATTATAGTGTTAGTTATCCACAAGTTGATGGTTATAATAAATCAACTTCTGGATATAATGCTACTTATACATATTCAGTTTCAACAATTGATGTTAGTGGATCAATTGATTGGATTGATGGAAATAATAGAGATGGTTTAAGACCAAGTAAAGTTACAGTAACTTTATTCAATGGAACTACTGCTATTGATTCAATGGATGTAACTTCATCAACAAATTGGAATTATTCATTCACTGGATTAAATCAAAAAGATGGTAGTGGAAATAATATTAGTTATTCAGTAAGTGCAGAACCAACAATTACAGGATACACTTATCAAAAAGATGGAAATAATTTCACATACTCTCATACTCCTGAAAGAATATCTGTATCAGGAATGATTGAATGGAATGATAATGATGACATTGATGGATTTAGACCACAAAATGTCGTAGTACTATTAAAGAATGGTACATTGACAGCTGGAACTCAAACAGCAACTCCAGAAGGATGGACTTATACATTCAGTAATGTATTCAAATATCAAAATGGATCAGTGATAAATTATACAATCGTTCCAGAAAGTCCAATTGCTCATTATTCATATGAACAATCTGGAAACAACTTAATATTCTCTCATGTACATGAGACTGTTAATATAACTGGACATGTTACTTGGAATGATAATAATGACTCAGATGGATTTAGACCATCAACTTTAGAAGTAAGTGTTTATAATGGAACAGAAAGAGTTAGATATACTGAAACTAATGCTTCAAACAATTGGGAGTATTCATTCCCAGATTTAGATAAATTAGATTCTGAAGGAAACGAAATAACTTATACAATTAAAGCAAATGATAACTTAACTGGTTATACATATTCAACTTCAGGATACAATATTATTTATACTCATCAAACAGCTACAGTTAATGTAACAGGTAAGATTACTTGGGATGATAATAATGATGCCTTATCTTTAAGACCAACAGGAGTAAAAATAACATTACTTGCTAACGGTGTTGAAGAAGATGATGTAACTATTACAAGTACAGATAATTGGCAATTTGCATTTAATAATCTTCCTAAATACAAAAGTGGTTCAGATATAGAATATACTGTATCATCTCAAGCTTTTGATAATTACAATATTACTTCTGATGAAAATAATTTCACTTATGAATGTAATAAGGTAAAAGTATCTGGACAAATTACATTTGAAGATGCTGAAAATCAAGATGGAATAAGACCAGAAAATGTAACAGTATCAATTAAGAATGGAGATACTACAGTTAGAGATGTAACAACAACTGCATCTGATAATTGGAAGTTTAATGAATTATTAAATAAATATGATGGTAATGATAGTTCTATAACATATTCAGTATCATATCCAGATGTTACTGATTATGAAAAAGAAACTTCTGGAAATAATGTTACTTATACACATTCTCCAGAAAAAACTTCAATCTCTGGAACAATAACATTCAATGATAATAATAATCAAGATCAAATTAGACCTAGTAAAGTAACAGTTACTTTAAAGAATGGATCTACTACAGTTAAAACTAAAGAAGTTAATATAACTGGAGAATCTACTGACTATGAAATAACTGATATTTATATGTATAGTGGTGGTAGTGTAATTACATATTCAGTTACAGGATCATCTGTAACAGATTATGATGTAGAAACAAATGGATATGATATTACATATTCTCACTCAGCAGCAACTACTAGAGTAGAAGGAAAAATTATCTGGGATGATAATAATAACCAAGATGGTTATAGACCAGGTCAAATTGAAGTTACTCTAAATACTGGAGCTAAAAAGATAGTAACAGCTGTAGATGATTGGGAATTTGCATTCACTGGATTAGATAAGTATGATGAAGGAGAATTAATATCTTACTCAGTATCAAGTCCAGATAATATTGATCATTATTCATATTCTAAAGATGGATATCAAATAACTTATTCACATACACCAGAGAAAGCCACAATAAATGGAAAAGTAATATTTGAAGATGCTGATGATCAAGATGGAATAAGACCTTCAAAAGTTATATTAAATATTGATAATGGAACAGCTACTATTGAAAGAGAAGTAAATATTGAAGGAAATACAACTAATTATTCATTTACTGATTTAGATAAGTTTGCTGGTGGAGAAGAGATAGATTATTCAATAACTGGAAAATCAATTAGTAATTATACAGTTTCAAAAGATGGAAATAATGTTACTTATTCACATACACCAGATAAAATAACAGTAAGTGGTAAGATTAATTGGTCAGATTCAAATAACCAAGATGGTAAGAGACCAGGTTCAGTAGAAATAACTCTTAATACAGGAGCAACAACTACTGCTACACCTGAAACTGATTGGGAATATGAATTTACTGACTTACCTAAAAATAGTTCAGGAACAGCTATATCTTATTCAATAACTGCTCCAGAAGTTACTGATTATACTAAAGAAGTAAGTGGAAATAATGTTACATATACTCATGCCAAAGAAACAGTACATGTAGCAGGTTTAATAACATTCGATGATGACAATAATAAATATGGATTTAGACCAAGTAGTATAAAAGTACAAATCAAAAATGGATCAACTACAGTAAAAGAAGTAACAGTAAAATCTTCTGATAGTTGGGCATATGATGAAGTATTAGATAAATATTCATCTGGAACTGAAATATCTTATACAGTAACTGCTAGTTCAGTATCTAATTATGAATTAATAGATGAATCTCCTAACTTCATTTATAAATGTACTAAGATTAAGATTAGTCCAAAGATTAATTGGTCTGATAATGATGATGAAGCAGGTTTAAGACCAAGTGCAGTAGATGTAGAAATCTATGGAAACAATAAATTGGTAGATACAATAGAATTAAAATCTTCTGATAATTGGACTAAAACAATTACAGTTAATAAATATCATACTGATGGAACTACTTTAGCTTATACTATTACTCCAGAAACTATAGATTCATATACATTATCAACTAATGATTTAGAAGCTACTTATACATATAGTGGAGTTGCTAAAACAAAAGTAGTTGGTAAGATAACTTGGAATGATTCTAATGCAAGTTCAAGACCAAGTGGAGTTGTAGTAATACTAAATGCTAATGGTACAGAGTATACAAGAAAAACAGTAACTGCTTCTGATGATTGGAAATATTCATTTATCGGATTAGTAAAAGAAGACGATGAAGGAGCAGAAATCTCTTATACAATTGATATAGAATCAGTAAATGGTTATACTGCATCAATAGATGGAAATAATATTACTTTAGATAAAATAAATTATAGAATTGTTGATGGAGATAAACAATTATTTGTAATAAACGAAGATGAAGATGCTACATTTAAAGTAAATGGCGATTATTCATTATTCAAAGATTTATATATTGATAATATATTAGTAGATAAAGCTAATTATACGATTAGAGAAGGATCAACTATTATTACTTTAAAAGATAGTTTCACTAAGACTTTATCATCAGGAAAACATACTATCAGAGTAGTATATAAAGATGGTGGAGAAGCAAGTGGTTCATTCACAGTACAAAGAGAATCAACATCATCTTCAGTAAAAGAATTAATAAACCCAACTACTGGAGATAAATTTGTACTATATATCTTATTATTAATATCATCATTATTAAGTATCTCTGTTATAGAAATCAAACAAAGAAAGGCGAATTAATTGACAAGGTTAAAAGATAAAAAAACAATCTTAATTATAATCTTAGCTGTTGTTATAGTGATATGTTTGATTGTAGGATTAACAAGAAATAATAATAGTAAAGTAAAGAAGATTAAAAAAGATGAAACCCATGTGATTAATGACGACATTGATTTTGAAATAGATGATACTATTCAATACAATTTCAGAAGATTAAGATTTAATTTACCAAAGGAGTTCAAAGAAAAAAAAGTAGATTCAAATGTAGTGAAATATACTATTTCTACTAAAGAAGAAAAAGCAACTTTAACAGTCGCAGCTGAATTATATGATAAGACTCCAAAGAATTTTTTAATCGATGAATTTGGTTTTAAAAAGTCTGATGGTTTTAAAAATAAAGAAATTAATAAGGTAGTTTGGTTGAAAGTAAAGAAAAATAATATTTATGGATATGCAATTAGACAAAAAGGTTATGTATTTGCATTAAGATATTCTTATACGAAATCTAAAAAAATTGCGAAGAATGTTCCTAAAATATTAGAAGATACATTATATTTTAAAGTTTATTATAATGATGAGGAGACTAAAAAATAGTCTGCTTTTATATTGTTGTTACTGAAATTGTTATATGGTCGAATATTTTATGAATTGAGGTTTTATTATGAGTAAAGCATTAAAGAGTCCTTGGTATCAATTTTATGGTAAAGAAAAAGCTCATTTAGAATATCCGGATTTTTCGGCATATAAATTGATAGAATATACTGCAAGTAAACATTTAAATAATATTAGTTATAATTATTATGGTAATAAAAAAACATACCATGAATTTTTAAAACAAATAGATGATGCTGCTAGAAGTTTCAAGGCACTAGGAGTTAAACATAAAGATGTAGTTAGTATTTGTATGCCAAATACTCCAGAAGCAATTATTGCTTTTTATGCTATTAATAAAATAGGAGCTATATCATCAATGATTCATCCTTTATCTGCTGAAAATGAAATTAAAAATTATCTAAATATTTCAAAAACTGATTATTTATTATGTATAGATTTTACTATGGATAAAGTAAATAATATTATTGATCAAACTAAAGTTAAAAAAGTTATAACAGTAGGTGTAGCAGAATCATTCCCAATACGTGTCGCAACTATTTATAATGTTTTTAATAGTTATAAAAACTTAAAAGATGCTTCAAAACAATTTTTTAATAAAAAAGAAAACACATATTCATGGAAAGAGTTTATTAGATTAGGTTCTACATATGAAAAAGAAATAGATGATGAATTTAAAGGAAAAGAAACTGCAACTATTCTTTACAGTGGAGGAACTTCAGGTACTCCAAAAGGAGTTAAATTAACTAATTTAAATATAAATGCTCAGGCTATGCAGTCTTTTGAACATGTTGCTTGTCTTCATGAGAAAGATAAAGTGTTAGCCATAATGCCAATTTTTCATGGTTTTGGTTTAACTATATGTATTCATACTGTTCAATATTTTGGAGGAACAAGTATTCTTTTACCTCAATTTAATGCTAAAACATTTGATAAAATAATGAAAAAATATGAACCGAATGTCTTAGTAGGAGTACCAACTTTGTTTGAAGCAATATTGAAAAATAGAAGTTTTAATCATATGAAGTTAGATTATTTAACATGTGTTATATCTGGTGGAGATTCATTATCGTTTGAATTGAAAACTAAATTTGATAAATGGTTAAAAGATCATAAGTCTAATTCTGTAATTAGAGAAGGATATGGCTTAACTGAGTGTGGAAGTGCCAGTTGTTTTACACCTCTAAACTATTATAGAGAAGGTTCAATTGGTATACCATATCCAGATATGTACTATAAAATAGTAGAGCCTGGTTCAGAAAAAGAAGTTCCATATGGCCAAGAAGGAGAAATATGTATCTTTGGTCCTACAGTTATGGAAGGTTATATAAGAAATAGAAAAGAAACAAGAAATGCTTTAAAAAGACATAGAGATGGACGAATTTGGCTTCATACAGGTGATTTAGGATTAATGGATAAAGATGGATTTGTTTACTTTAAAAGTAGAATTAAAAGAATGATTATCTCATCTGGTTATTGTGTGTATCCTAATAATATAGAAAACATAATTAATTCACATCCAGATGTATTAACATCTTGTGTAATAGGAGTTCCACATCCATATAAAGTAACCGCAGCTAAAGCATTTATTGTTTTAAAAGATAAATCAAAAGAAAATGAAGAAACACTTAATTCAATTAAAGAATTAGTAAGAAAAAATCTAGCTCGCTATTCATGGCCATTTGAATATGAATATAGAGAAGAATTACCTAAAACTTTAGTTGGAAAAATAGCTTATAATGTATTAATTCATGAAGAAAAGATGAAAAATCACAATAGAGAATGGGAGAATAACGAAGAATTATTAAAACAAGTTTATTCCACAGAACCTGAAGATTTCATCGAGGAGATAGGAAAAGAACAATGAAAAAGATAGGAATTATAGATGTTGGCGGTGGAACAAGAGGAATCTTCTCTGCTGGTGTATTAGATTATTTATTAGATAAAAATATTGAAATTCCATATTGTGTTGGAATTAGTGCTGGATCAGGTAATATGGCAAGATATGTTGCAAAAGATAAAAAAGTAAGTTATATATTCTATACTGAATATGCATTTAGAAAAGAATATATGTCTTGGAAGAATTATTTTGTAACAGGCAATTATGTTAATTTAAATTATATTTTAGATTTATGTTCATCTGAATCAGAGAATCCTCTAAATTATGATGAAATAAAAAAATCAAAACAAGAATTAATTATAGTCGCAACAAATGCTGAAACTGGTAAACCTACATATTTTACTAAAAATGATATGAAAAAAGATGATTATAGAATATTTGCTTGTTCATCATGTCTACCAGTATTGTGTAGACCATATTATTTTAATGATCATTATTATTATGATGGTTGTATATCAGATCCAATACCTGTTGATAAATGTTTTGAAGATGGTTGTGATAAAGTAATAGTAATTTTATCAAGACCAAAAGATTATATAAAAGATGATGGAAAAAGATATTTATTATATGGAAAGATAAGAAAAAAATATCCAGAGTTTACAAAAGTACTTGAAAAAAGATGTGATGCATATAATAATAAAGTTAAAGAAATCAAAGAAAAGTATATTGAAAACAATAAAGTATTATTAATTGCTCCAGAATCAACTGAAGGATTAAAAACTCTTTCAAAGAATAAGGATATGTTTATTAAATTATATGAGGAAGGATATGAAAAGGGAAAACAAATAGAAGACTTTATTAAATAAGAGGTGTTTTATGAAAAAAAGATTAATGATTTCACTAATAATATTATTTATCATATTATTAATAACTTTAATTCTGACTAGAACTGTACTTGTAAAAAGAAGAAATGCTATTAATTTTAAAGAAGAATATGAAGAAGTTAATGGTAAAGAAATGATGGAAAATAGGAAATATAGATCAATTACTATAGATAAGAATAATCCATTTGTATATTCATCATTAGAAAAAATAAATAAAAAAATAGAAAATAAAGATACATTTATAGTATATTTTGGAGCTTGGTGGTGTCCATGGTGTAGATCAGTTCTACCTAGTGCAATAAAAGAAGCAAAAGAATATAAAATAAAAACTATATATTATATAAATGTTAGAGATGATTTAAATGATGAAACTAAAGATATTAGAGATATTTATTCATTAGATAAAAAGAACAAAATATATCTATCTCATGAAGGAACAAAAGATTATCATGATTTCTTAAAATATGCTGATAAAGTGTTAGTGGATTATGATTCTCATGGAGTATCAGTAAAAGGTACTAAGTTTGAAGGGGCTAAAAGAGTAGGAGCACCTAACTTCATAATAGTAAAGAACGGAAAAGTTACTTATATGACAGAAGGAATTCCTTCATCATTAAGTGATCCTTTTATGAAATTAGATAAAGAAGTAACAAAAGATATTGAAAAAGAATTTATAAAATTATATAAAGAATTTAAGAAGTAGTAATACTTCTTTTTGTTTGAATAAAACTCATATTTTTAGTACAATAAAAATGGTGAATAAAATGAAAAAGATAATATTAGGATTATTAATATTTATGTTTAGTATTAATGTTAATGCTAAAGAATTAACATTTGAAGTTTGTAAAGAAGGAAATTGTGACTGTAAAGATTTAGAAGCTTGTTTAGTTAGAGCAGAAGACTATGACATTGATGATAATGTTATTATCTTATTGAAAGATGATTATCAAGTATATGAAATAGAAAGTCATGATATTAGTTCTAAAGTAAATATAATAAATAATA
>JAEEGL010498001.1_pt1 | contig 15695 bp, 12 predicted proteins | sample 9134231 | NCBI WGS metagenome assembly JAEEGL01 (sample SAMN16246548, study PRJNA631951) | gut metagenome | biome: gut microbiome; feature: rumen; material: fiber-attached | host: Bos | place: Iran: Karaj | collected 2018-10
AGTATCAGAAAAAGAAGGACGGAGCACTCCTTATCATAACTCACAGTACAAAGATTCTTGAGTCACTTCATGTTGATTATACACATGTACTTGTAAAAGGACATATCGTGACAACAGGTGATGGAAGTCTTGTAGAAGAGATAAATGAACACGGTTTTGAAAAATATGTAAGATGCGAAGGCTGCGACGGATGCAGTCCGCTGAATTAAGATAGGAAAAAAGATGGCTGATAATAATAAAGCGGTTGTAGATATAGACCGCAGTGTTTATGACATAAAGGATGTGGAGAACGAGCAGGACTTCTACCGCATGGAAGATGGTTTTACCGAGGATATTGTCAGAAAGATTTCCGAGGAGAAGCATGATCCCGAGTGGATGAGGGAGTTCCGCTTAAAGTCTCTCGAATTATATAACAAGCTTGAGATGCCTGACTGGGGTCCGGATACGGATGATCTCGATATGAATCTTATTTCATCCTATGTTCGTTCAAAGTCTGACATGAAGGGCAAATGGGAGGATGTTCCCGAGGATATAAAGAATACCTTTGAAAGACTTGGTATCCCTGAGGCAGAGCGTGAATCTCTTGCAGGTGTGGGAGCCCAGTATGATTCTGAGCTTGTTTATCATAATGTAAAGGATGAAGTGGCTGAGCAGGGTGTTGTTTATACAGATATGGAGAGTGCCCTGACAGGAGAATATGCGGATATGGTTCATGAGTATTTCATGAAGCTGGTACCGCCTACAGACCACAAATATGCAGCGCTTCATGGAGCGGTATGGTCAGGTGGCTCTTTCGTATATGTTCCCAAGGGAGTGAAGGTTGATATACCTCTTCAGTCATATTTCAGACTGAATGCAGCAGGAGCAGGCCAGTTTGAGCACACTCTGATAATTGTGGATGAGGGTGCAGACCTTCATTTTATCGAAGGATGTTCAGCTCCCAAGTATAACGTGGCTAACTTACATGCGGGGTGCGTTGAACTTTTTGTAAAAAAGAATGCAAGACTTCGTTACTCAACTATAGAGAACTGGTCTAAGAATATGTACAATCTCAACACCAAGCGTGCGCTTGTTGAGGAAGGTGCGCGTATGGAGTGGGTATCCGGATCCTTCGGTTCACATACTTCATACCTATATCCTATGACAATTCTTAAGGGTGATCATTCCACAATGGAATACACAGGAATAACCTTTGCGGGAAAAGGACAGAACCTTGATACAGGTGCCAAAGTAGTTCATCAGGGAAAATATACATCATCCCTGATATCTACAAAATCCATTTCCAAGTCAGGCGGTATCGGAACCTACAGAAGTTCCGTAATTATCAATAAGGAAGCAAAGCATGCCAAGACTTCTGTTTCCTGCGATTCACTTATGCTTGATTCCATTTCACGTGCAGATACTATTCCAGGTATGGATATCAGAACTGATGATGCGGATGTTGGACACGAGGCAAAGATAGGCAGAATCAGTGATGAAGCTGTATTCTATCTGATGTCCAGAGGTCTCTCAGAGACAGATGCAAGAGCTATGATTGTCAGTGGGTTTGCAAATCCTGTTTCAAAGGAGCTTCCGCTGGAATACGCTGTTGAGATGAACAATCTGATTAAGCTTGAGATGTCAGGAGGCTGAGAAAGTGGATATAAATATGAAAGTTAATCATCTTCCTGCCCTGACTTACAGGTTTTTAAAGTCAAATGACAGTGAGATAGAGATAAAGGATATAAAGATTAAGGATACCTTTAGTCCTGAAATGCAAAATGGGCAGGACGGAGTATCCGTAAATAAGGAAGCATCAGAAGAGGATGTACGCAAGCTTTTTGATGCTGTAAATGCTAAGGCTGAAAGCAAAAAGACTGATGTTCCCGGACCAAACGGTGATACAGCACCTTTAAATGATGCTCAGAGTGTACGCACCGGAATGGGAGCACAGATTGATAACCTTATGCAGGAGATGAAGGTTCCCGTAACAGTAATCACTGCAGATGAAGGCTGCAAGGTATCTGAACCTGTGATGATAAGATTTGATCTTAAGGATGGAGACTGCGTTCTTGGAAATCAGGTTATCCATGCGAAAAAGGATTCTGAGATAACCGTAATCATGGAATATGATTCAGAGCCTGAAACTAATGGATTTTTGGGAATCCAGACAAGACTTCTGGCCGAGGAAGGTGCAAAGATAAATCTTATAAAGGTTCAGATGCTTGGTGAAAAGATTGCTCATTTTGATGATATTGGCGGTGTCTGTGATGATAAGGCTGATATTGAGACAATAAATATGCAGCTGGGTGCAGGAAATACCTGGGGAGGCTGCAGAGTGGCACTTCTTGGAGATAAGAGTGTATTTAATAACCACACAGGATATCTGTGCCGTCATAAGCAGAGCTATGACATGAATTATGTTGCTGACCAGATGGGTAAGAAAACTGAATCAAATATGGTATTCAGAGGAGTTCTTCTTGATGAAGCTGTTAAGACCTTCCGCGGAACTCTTGATTTTAAACCCGGAAGTGCAGGTTCTGTAGGCGATGAGCAGGAGGATACACTTCTGCTCAGTTCAGACGCCGTAAACAGAACAATACCTGTTATTCTCTGTGGAGAGGAGGACGTCGATGGACGTCATGGCGCTTCAATCGGACAGCTTGGTGATGATACTCTTTTCTATATGGAGAGTCGCGGAATTGATGAAGAAGCAGCCAAAAAGCTGATGATCCGTGCCCGTATGGAGAGTATAGCAAGAATGATTCCGGATGAAGCAATCATTATCAGAATTCAGCAGTTTATACGTACGATATTGTAAGGAGTTGAAATGTCCAGACCTGAAGATTACCGCAAAGACTTCCCTATACTTAACAAAGGGGATTACATATATTTTGACAATGCAGCGACTTCGCAGCGTCCAGAGTGCGTAGTTGATGCAATTAAGGATTTTTACGAGAATTCCAATGCAAATCCCTTAAGAGGACTCTATGACTGGAGTGTTGATGCTACAGAGAGATACGAGCATGCCAGAAAAACAGTAGCAGAGTTTATTGGAGCAGCTAAGACTGAGGAGATCATTTTTACCAGAAATACTACTGAGTCAATGAATCTCGTGGCATACAGCTACGGCCTTGATAATGTAAACGAAGGTGATGAAGTTGTTATCAGTGTGATGGAGCATCACAGCAATATTCTTCCCTGGCAGATGGTCACAAGGCAGAAAAAAGCAAAGCTTGTGTATTTGGAGCCCGATGAAGAAGGAGTTATCACAGAGTCCGAGTATAAGAGTAAGATAACGGATAAGACTAAGATTGTATCAATAGGACATGTATCCAATGTTTTCGGAATTACAAATCCTGTTAAGGAAATAGCTGCCTATGCTCATGAAAAGGGAGCTACGGTTATAGTGGATGGTGCGCAGGCTGCGCCGCATATCCCGGTTAATGTTCAGGAAATCGGTGCGGATTTTTATGCCTTTTCAGGCCATAAACTCATGGCGCCCATGGGAATCGGAGTATTATATGGCCGAGAGGCTTTGCTGGATAAGATGAGTCCCTTCCTTACAGGCGGAGAAATGATAGAATATGTTACAAGGGATGACGCGACCTATGCAGAGCTTCCTCACAAATTTGAAGCAGGTACTGTTAATGCAGCCGGTGCGGTAGGACTTGAAGCTGCTATCAGGTATCTTCAGAAGGTTGGATTTGACTTTATCGCAGAGCAGGAGCACAAGCTGACTGTAAGAATGATGGAAGGTATGAAAAAGCTGCCTTATATTAAGATTTACGGTTCTTCTGATCCTGCAAGGCACAGCGGAATAGTTACTTTCACAATGGACGGCGTTCATCCTCATGACATTTCTTCGGTTTTAAATGATGATCATGTGTGTGTAAGAGCAGGTCACCACTGTGCTCAGCCACTTATGCAGTTTATTGGTGCAGGTTCCACAGCAAGAGCCAGCGTATATTTCTATAACACGGAAGAGGAAGTTGACAGATTTCTGGAGCACCTTGCCAAGGTACGTTCTGTTATGGGATATGAGGATTAATGCCACATAATGTAAATTGATTTTATAAGAAATATACTATTAAAAGCCTTTCTATCTTCATGGGAAGGTGGGTGTGTAAGCACCGTATGAGGTTATATATGGATTTAAAAGGACTTTATAGAGAAATTGTTAACGAGCACAATCTCCGCCCTTCTCATAAGGGGGAAATGGCGAATCCAGATCTTGTGCTCAGGGGTGTAAATCCCAGCTGTGGTGATGATATTACACTTCAGCTAAGAATAGTAGATGATGTTATTGAGGATGCAATGTTTTCAGGCTCAGGATGTGCTATTTCCCAGGCTTCTGTAGACATGATGGCAGATCAGGTTATCGGAAGATCGAAGGAAGATGCTATTAAGCTTGCAGGAACCTTTATGGGCATGATAAAGGGAGAAATAAAGGATGAGGAACAGCTTGAGGAGCTTGATGAGGCAGCAGCTCTTCAGGATATTTCACACATGCCTGCAAGAGTTAAGTGCGCGGTTCTTGGCTGGAAGACCATGCAGAAGATGCTTGAGCATCCTGAAGAAGCGGAGAATGTATCATCTGAAGAGGAGTGATATACGTGGAAGGTATTATTGTCTGGGGCATTGTAATTTTAGGCTTGATATTCAGGGTTATGAAGCTTGCAGGAAAGAATAAGTCCAATACAGGTGCGGGAGCTCCTAAAACAGGTGCACCTGTAAAAACTTATGGTACTAATATAGATGCGGCTAAGGGGGATACAACAAAAGGTCGCACAGATAAGAATTATTCAGGTGCTATGATCCAGAGGGAAACTTCAGCTATGCCGCACAAGCATAGAGAGCAAGGCGTTTACGATACTGCAAACAGGCATAAGAAGGATAATTCTGATGGAACGATGCCACATAGCCATAATGAAGTAAAGTATAAAAGTATTGATGTGGCAACGCTGCCAAAGGGGTATATTTTGCTTAATGGTGAGCCTGTGAGGACAGCGGATCTGGAGAAGTATTAAGGAAAATAATGGATGCAGATGATGCATCATGATTTGAAGCTGGGAGCAATGCTCCTGGCTTTTTAATTATTCTTGTAAATTTATGCAAAATAGTGATGGGTATATACTTTGCTTAAACCCTTTTGGATGGTGCAATTCAAAAATGTATATTATCCGGCTGTATTCGTGGTAACTTCATCCGGAAGTACAAGGAATTCATTTTGGGATGACTGATTTATTAACATAGTTGGATCTTAATATAAAAAAATAATATTTTCGGATGAAATTTTTATGTATCATTTTCATACTATCGTTCAGTAATTGAAAATAAGGGTGTGTCATCAAGAAAAATATTTTATATTGAGAGATAATAATTCATCCATATAAGCCTACTTTACAGAAAAGGAATGAAAAGGATGATTAAATTGTTCATCCGCTATATGAATGAATAGTATAAAGGGTGAATTGTTTATAAGTATGAATCTTTTGTCAGTTAACCTGACTATTGAATTTTTGGAAGAAAATCAGGTATACCGCAAAAAGTATACATTAGAATTAATAAGCACAAAAAAGTACCGCCCCATGAGATATACTCACAAAACAGTACTCGGCGTGCGCCTCCAGGGGCTCGAACCCTGGACACCCTGATTAAGAGTCAGGTGCTCTACCAACTGAGCTAGAAGCGCTTGGTTATTGATGTTTGTGTCGCTCTGTCTTAGCGACAAGTGATATATTACTACGGTTTTTTTTATAATGCAAGCACTTTTTTAAAATTTTTTCAAAATTTAAACTTTTTTACAAAAAGTACTCTGAAATAGTGATAAATAAGGGATTTTTTAAAAATATTTTTTTTGAAGTTTCCTGAAAAAACATAGCAAAAACCGTATACAGGGGCTGCAGAACTGAAATGGATATATTGTGAAAAAATATTTGCGGGAAAATCTTCCGGTTGGAAATCAGTCTATTCGCGAACAAATTTAATAATTGGGCTAACTGAAAAATAGGTGGTAGGTCAATAGAGTATAAATTATTCAATCTGACGTAAGGCTTTACGAAAAATGATAAAAGGTTTTCAGTTTTAGTAGACCAATTGTTTGTTATTTTAAGAAATAGATTGAACTAACCTCAAGGAAATTATTTATAGAAATTTATTTTCCAGAAAAGTATGCTGATTTATAGCCCTAAATCAAAGAAAACTGATGGGTTGACGTAAGGGAAACGATATTACGTAAATAATTATAGGTAGTGTATCAGTCAAGATAAGGATTATCAGGAAATATGGACTAAAAATAGTAAAATATGAGCATAAATCCGAAAACAAGATATAAGGAGCATGCATAGAAAGAGAAGTTATAAGGGTTGATCATTATGTGTATAACAATTAGTAGTAAGCAGGGTTGAAAACATAAAGCAAATCCACCAAATCATTGACAAAAAGCGCATTAAAGCTATATCATGATACAAACTATGCGAATTAGAAAACACATATAAATAAGTAATAAGATTAGGAGAATTAATCATGGCACAGGATGGAAAGAAACTTGTATCAGAGATAACCTCAATGGATGAGGATTTCACACAATGGTACACTGACGTAGTCACAAAGGCAGGACTTATCAGTTACTCAAATATTAAGGGCTTTATGGTTATTAAGCCGGCAGGATATGCTATATGGGAGCTTATTCAGAAGCATCTTGATGAGAGATTTAAGAAGACTGGTGTTACAAATGCTTATCTGCCAATGCTGATACCGGAGTCTCTTCTTCAGAAGGAGAAGGATCACGTCGAAGGTTTCGCACCGGAGGTGGCATGGGTTACTCATGGTGGAATCGAACCTCTCACAGAGAGATATTGTGTACGTCCTACATCGGAGACTCTTTTCTGCGATTACTATAAGGGAGAGATTCATTCATACAAGGATCTGCCTCAGGTACTTAATCAGTGGTGCAGCGTTGTTCGTTGGGAGAAGGAGACAAGACCTTTTCTTCGTTCAAGAGAATTTCTCTGGCAGGAAGGCCATACAGCACATGCCACATTTGAAGAGGCTGAGGAGAGAACTCAGCAGATGCTGAATGTTTATGCAGATTTCCTTGCTGAGGATATGGCTATTCCGGTTATCAAGGGTCAGAAGACTGAGAAGGAGAAGTTTGCAGGAGCAGAGGCTACATACACAGTAGAGGCTCTTATGCATGACGGACGTGCTCTTCAGTCTGCAACAAGCCATAACTTTGGTGATGGCTTTGCCAAGGCTTTTGAGATTCAGTATGCCGGAAAAGACAACAAGCTTCACCATGTATTCCAGACTTCATGGGGCGCAACAACAAGACTTATCGGTGCAATGATCATGGTACACGGTGATAATTCAGGTCTTGTGCTTCCGCCCAGAATTGCACCTGTTCAGGTTATGATAGTTCCTATTCAGCAGAAGAAGGATGGCGTGCTTGAGACAGCAGGTAAGATGCTTGAGGCACTTAAGGACTTCAGAGCTAAGCTTGATGATTCAGACAGAAGTCCCGGATATAAGTTTGCTGATCAGGAGATGAGAGGTATCCCGCTTCGTATTGAGATTGGACCTAAGGACATTGAAGCAGGTAAGTGTGTTCTTGTCAGAAGAGATACAAGAGAGAAGATAGAATGTGCTATTGATGAAGTAGCAGCTAAGGTAGGAGAGCTTCTTCCTCAGATACAGAATGACATGTACGAGAGAGCTAAGAATCACCTTGAGACACATACTTTTGCTGCAACCACAAAGGAAGAGTTCGAGGAAGCATTCAAGGAGACCAAGGGCTTTGTAAAGGCTATGTGGTGTGGAGACAGAGCATGTGAGGACAAGATCAAGGAAGATTATTCCGTAACAAGCAGATGCATTCCTTTTGAGCAGGAGAATCTGTCAGGAACATGCGTATGCTGTGGTAAGCCTGCAACCAAGATGGTTTACTGGGGCAGAGCATATTAATCCATTTTGGCAATATGCAATACCAAGACGAAAGATAGAAGAAAGAGTTGGATAGAAAAACAATCAAAATTGATATACCTGCACCTGCAGCCGAGATTCTGGATAAACTCCACGATGCCGGTTATGAGGCCTATGTGGTCGGAGGATGCGTAAGAGACAGTATACTGGGTAGAGAGCCCGGCGACTGGGACATTACCACCAGCGCCAGGCCCGAGCAGGTAAAAAATATATTCGGAAGAACCGTAGATACCGGAATACAGCATGGAACTGTTACTGTCATGATGGGCAAGGAAGGGTTTGAAGTTACCACCTATCGTATAGACGGTGAATATGAGGATGGAAGACATCCGAAGGATGTAACTTTCACGGCAAGTCTTATTGAGGACTTAAAGAGAAGGGACTTCACAATAAATGCCATGGCTTATAGTGATGAGGATGGTCTTATTGATGAGTTTGACGGTCTTACGGATATTGATAAAAAAATAATAAGATGTGTGGGAGAGCCAAGAGAACGTTTTACAGAGGACGCCCTCAGAATGATGAGGGCTATAAGATTTGCAGCTCAGCTTGGCTACTCCATAGAGGAAGATACCAGAAAGGCAATAACAGAGCTTGCACCTACACTTAAGAGAATAAGCTCAGAGAGAGTGCAGGTCGAGCTTGTTAAGCTTCTCATATCGGACAATCCGGGAAAAGTAAAGGAACTGTACCAAACAGGGATTACCGCTGTTTTTATGCCTGAGTTTGATAAGTGCTTTGTTACACCTCAGAATAATCCGCATCACTGTTACAATGTCGGTGAACACATTATCAAATCTGTAGAGGCCGTAAAAAACGATAAGGTTTTAAGAATTACAATGCTTTTTCATGATATTGAAAAGCCTTCCTGCAGAACTACTGACGATGAAGGAATAGATCATTTCCGCGGTCATGCTGTAAAGAGTGCTGATACAGCGGTTATGATCTTAAGAAGGCTTAAGTTCGACAGAGATACCATGGATAAAGTCGAATTGCTTATAAAAAACCATGACTGGCGTTTTCCTGCAGAGAAAAAGAATGTCAGAAGGGCCATGAATAAAATAGGGGATGAGCTGTTCCCATATTTTATAGAGGTAAAAAAGGCAGATACTGCAGCACAGAGTAGTTATCTTCAGGATGAGAAGTACGAATGGATAGACAGACTAAATGTGCTTTACGATGAGATAAAGAGAGACGGAGAGTGCTTTTCTTTAAAAAATCTTGCTGTCAATGGTAAAGACCTTATTGATAAGGGTATTAAACCCGGCAGGGAGCTGGGTGACATACTTTCAGCGATGCTTTCGGATGTGATTGATGATCCGTCTCACAATACGAAGGAATATCTGCTGGACGAAACTAATTTTACCGGGTTTGCTATGAAAGGGAATGAATAGAGCTTGGGGATATTTCCAAATATATATTTGGAAAAGGGGGAAGACTTATGAAAAATAAATTTCAGAGATTCTTCATACTGCTGCTTGCGGTAGTTTTTCTCATGCAACAAACACTGTGTGTATCCGCTGTGGAATCTGATGTGAGCGATGATACCAAGGTTAGAGTTTCACTTCTTGGCAAATATGATTCGGCTGATACTGCAGCGGTTAAGCAGATTAATACATATTCCAAGACAATTCAGTTCAGAAATCACGATATAGGTAAGAACTATACATTAAGCTATGACAATACTTCAATGATATATGATATTCATGGGAATCCTATGTCTGCTTCACTTCTTGAAGTTGGTCAGATTGTTGATATAACCTTTTTAAAAGGAGTAAAGCACCTTAATTCACTGGTTGTTTCAGATGAGGCGTGGGTTGAGGCAGAGGGCAATAATTTTGATCTTGTCAGTGATGATGAAACAGCAAAGATTAATGGCACTGTTTTTCATATAACACCTAAAACACTTATTATCTCGGATGGGCAGGCGGTTAATCCGGAGGATATTCTTTCGACGGATACAATACGCGTAAGCGGAATAGATAAAGAGATTTACAGCATAGTGGTAACAAGAGGACACGGATATGTAAGCCTCTCGTCTGATACGGTAAATGACAGAAGCCTTGTAGGAGCCTGGATTGAACTTGATAAAGAGGTAATCCGTAAGATAACTCCCAATATGCTTATCAGTGCTCCTGAGGGTAGTTATAATGTCAGCATCTTAGGCAATGGTGCTAAATTTCAGTCTGAGATAGTTGTAAATCGCAATGAAGAGACTGTTATAGATACAAGCGTTGCTGAGGTTGAAAAGATTAAGGAGGGAAATGTTACTTTTATAGTGACACCTTCTGAAGCAAGAGTATTTGTGGATGGCGAAGAGGTTTTGACGGAGGTTCCCCGAAGCTATACATATGGCAAGCATAAGCTCCATGTAATGGCTGAAGGATATGAACCACAGGATCATACCCTTAAGGTTGCTGAACCCGATGCCACACTTTTTATAGATCTTGAACCAAAGGAAAATACTGATAAGGCATCAGAGGAGGCATCTGATAAAGCTTCATCAGATGATGAATCATCAAGTGATTCTTCAAGCACTTATGATGATGGCAGTAGATATATTGTGACTGATGGAAATGCCGCAGACACAGCGTCAACTAAGGAAAAACAAAAGAAGACGAATTCTTCCAATACCAAGTCTTCTTCAAGCTCATCAAGTGCAAGCTCGGGAGAAGTTGATTCTGATGCTGCAGCTACGGAGGCGTCTTCGGAGGATGATTCAGGAGAAGATAGTTCTGATGGAAATAAGGCATCAGATGCTGCATCAACAGGGGATAGTTCCAATTCGGATTCATCTGATTCAGGATCTTCTCAAGAGGACAGTAACGAAATTGCCGGATATAAAGTTACATTTGATACTCCTATAGGAGCTGAGGCATATCTTGACGGCAATTATGTTGGAATTTTGCCGGTAACGTTTGTGAAAACAGCAGGCAAGCATATGGTTACTCTTCAGAAGGATGGCTATCAGACGAAGAGCTACACTATACAGGTTGATAAGGAAAAGACAAATGTGACTTATTCATTTCCTGATCTCGTTCCTGTAAGCCATGAAGACAATACCTCGGATAATGATGATAACAGCGGAAATAGCAATAGTGGAAGCAGCGGAAGTGATGCTGCTGACGAAAATAAGACTTCTGGCGATGAGGATACATCAGGTGAACCGGAGGTCAGTGGAGGACAACCATGAGACTTGATAAATATTTAAAAGTTACAAGACTTATAAAGCGAAGAACAGTAGCAAATGACGCATGTGATGCCGGAAGAGTCATGATAAATGACAGGGTGGCAAAAGCCGGCACAGATGTCAAAGCAGGAGATATAATATCCATAAGCTTTGGAAATAAGGATGTTAAGGTAGAAGTTCTGGATGTCAAAGAAACAATCCATAAAGAGGATGTATCATCGCTTTATCGATATATTTGATATGTGGTATTTGACAGCACATTTTATGAGTACTAAAATAGATTTGAAGAGTTATGTTTCCGAAATAACGTTTGTAACAGGATGTTTTCGGATGGGGAGAGATAATGGCAACAAGAGCAAAGTATAAAAGAGGCAGTGTTCAAAATACATATGGAATGATTATGGCTACTGTTGCTGTGGCTCTGCTTCTTGTGGTTGTTTTGGTAAGAAGCTTTAGTCTGGTTCAAAAGAGAGACCAGTATCAGAGCAGAATTGAAACATTACAGGCGCAGATAGATAAAGAAACAGAGCGTAGTGAAGAGATAGCAGAATTCGAGACATATACAACTACCAGAAAGTATATTGAACAGGTTGCAAAAGAAAAACTGGGTCTGGTATATCCCGGAGAGATAATTTTCAAGGATAAAAGCTCAGGAAAATAAAAAGGTGATAAGAGCTCCGGAAGTACATACTCCGGAGCTTTTTAGATTTAGAAAACATGAATAATCTGACTGAGGAATTAAAAAAATACATAAAGAGCGAGAGGCTGATTTCAAGTGGAGAGATAGTACTTGCGGGAGTATCGGGTGGAGCGGATTCTGTCTGTCTTTTTCATACTCTCTGCGAGCTTAGGGAGGAGCTTTCTTTTAGTCTGTATGTAGTTCATATTAATCACATGATAAGAAAAGCGGCAGACAGTGAAGCGGTTTTTGTTGAGAGACTATGTGAAAAATGGGATGTTCCTTTTTACAGAAGAGATATAAATATACCTGAAATTGTGGAAAAATCTCCCTCCTCAGAGGAAGAAGCAGGAAGAAATGAAAGGTATAAAGCTTTCTGTGATATAGCCGGTGAGATAGAAAGGAAGACAGGCAAGCCTGTAAAAATCGCTACGGCACATAACAGGAATGATCAGGCTGAGACAGTTCTTCACAATCTTTTCAGAGGAAGCAGGATAAAAGGATTGTCAGGAATCAGAGCAAAAGGCACGAGGGAAGGCTTTGAGCTGATAAGACCTCTTTTGATGACAGGAAGGGATGAGATAGAAAAATACCTGTCGGAAAAAGGATATGAATACTGTAATGACAGTAGCAATTTTACGGATGACTACACCAGAAACCGTATAAGACATAATATTATTCCTGTGGCCAATGAACAGATAAATCCAAGGGCAGATCTGCACGTGGCGGAAACAGCCGAATATCTTGCAAAAATAGATGAATATCTTGAGGGACAGGCTAATCTGGTAAAAAACTGGCTTATCGAGAACTCCAGGGAAGAAGTGATAATGGACTGCATAGTCCTTGCCGGGGTACCGGATATTATCAGGGAGAGACTTATAATTAAGGGAATCCATCTTCTTTATCCGCATGTTAAGGATATTCAGGCAGTACATATTAAGGAGCTGTCAGCGATTGTGATGAGTACTGACGGAAGTGCAATGCTGGATTTGCCATATGGAATAAAGGCAGTAAGAAATTATGACAAGCTGCACTTTTATTTTGAAACCGATGACAAAAATGCGGAAAATGAGAGCATAGTGCTTGACCTAAGCAAAATAGAGGATGGCGATACCATTGAGAGGGAAATTCCTAATCTGGGAATGGTAAATCTCAGGGTTTTTCCTTATAAAAGCTCATTCAAAATACCTACAACCGAATATACGAAATGGTTTAATTATGATAAAATAAGTAATAATTTGCAGTTCCGTACGAGAAGAACAGGAGATATAATCTCGGTCGGAAATGGAAATAAGAAACTGAAAAAATTCATGATAGATGAAAAAATCCCGATTAATAAGAGAGATGAGCTCTATATACTGGCGGACGGGGGTAATGTTCTCTGGATTCCCGGATACCGAATGGGCGATTTCTATAAACTGGGTGATGATTCAGACAGAGTTTTGGAAGTAACAGTTATTAAATGATTAAGAAAGACGGAGTGCATGACACTTCCGGAAGAGAGGTAATTATGGCAGAATCAGTTAGAGTATTACTTTCTGAGGAAGAAGTAGACAAGAGAATACAGGCAATAGGCGAGCAGATTAGCAAAGACTATGCCGGCAAGACAGTACATCTTATATGTGTACTTAAGGGTGGCACATTTTTCATGTGTGAGCTTGCAAAGAGAATTACAGTCCCTGTAACTATGGACTTTATGTCTGCTTCAAGCTATGGTTCATCAACCAAGTCCAGCGGAGTAGTTAAGATCGTTAAGGATCTTGATGAGCCTATTGCCGGTAAGGATGTACTTGTTGTTGAGGATATTGTGGATTCAGGAAGAACTCTCAGCTATCTTCTTAAGATGCTTGGTGACAGAGGACCTTCAAGCATTAAGCTCTGCACTCTTCTTGACAAACCTGAGAGAAGAGTTATGGACGTACACGTAGACTACACAGGCTTTGAAATTCCGGATGAGTTTGTTGTGGGCTATGGTCTGGATTATGATCAAAGATATCGAAACCTTCCTTACATTGGGGTAGTAGAGTTCGATTAAAGGGGATAAACAGTGAATAAAAACAGGGGATTTAATTTTTACTTTGGGCTTATTGTAGTCCTTTTATTAGCCTTGGCTTTTCTTGAGTATGGAAAAGGCAGAATCCAGTCTTCGGATACGGCTTATACTATAGGACAGTTGAAAAATGCTCTTGAAAAGGGGAAAGTGGTAGGTGCGGTTATTATACCTAATCAGGAGACGCCTACAGGTGTTGTTCAGATTACACTTACCGATGGTCAGGAAAAAGTGCTCTATGCAACCGATGTTTCGGATGTAGAGGATTTACTGATAGAAAAAGGCATCGATCCTGTGGTCAGAGATGTGCCGGGAGAGAATCTTTTAATCAGCAGCATCATACCTATATTGGTTGGTTTGTTTGTAATCACATTTCTGTTTGTGATGATGAATAATGCTCAGGGGCAATCGTCCGGTAATAACCGAATGATGAATTTCGGAAAGAGCAGAGCTCGTCTTTCGACAGGAGATGATAACAAGATAAAGCTTTCCGATGTGGCAGGTCTTGTTGAAGAGAAAGAGCAGCTGACAGAGATTATCGAATTTTTGAAGGATGCCGGAAAATTTACCAGAGTAGGAGCAAGAATTCCTAAAGGTGTTCTGCTGGAGGGTGCACCCGGAACAGGTAAAACTCTTCTTGCAAGAGCTGTAGCGGGAGAGGCAGGAGTTCCCTTCTTTAGTATTTCGGGTTCTGATTTCGTTGAGATGTTTGTCGGAGTCGGAGCTTCAAGAGTGCGTGATCTGTTTGCTGATGCAAAGAAGAATTCACCCTGTATTATTTTTATCGATGAGATAGATGCAGTTGCAAGACGCCGTGGAACAGGTATGGGCGGCGGACATGATGAACGTGAACAGACACTGAACCAGCTTCTTGTTGAGATGGACGGTTTCGGTGTAAATGAGGGAATCATTGTCATGGCTGCAACAAACCGTGTAGACATACTTGATCCCGCTATTCTTCGTCCGGGACGTTTTGACAGAAAGATTACTGTTGCCCGTCCTGATGTTAAGGGAAGAGAAGAAATCCTGAAGGTTCATGCAAGAAATAAGCCACTTGGTGAGGATGTTGTTCTTAAGGATATTGCCCAGACTACAGCAGGCTTTACAGGAGCCGATCTGGAGAATCTTCTCAATGAGGCAGCTATTAATGCTGCAATGGATAATCGTACATATATCAAACAGCATGATATTCAGAAAGCTTTTGTACAGGTTGGTATCGGTACAGAGAAACACAGCCATATCATTTCCGATAAGGAAAAGAAGATCACTGCATATCATGAGTCAGGGCATGCAATCCTTTATCATGTTCTTCCGGATGTAGGACCTGTTTATACTGTTTCTGTTATACCTACAGGTATGGGTGCTGCAGGATATACAATGCCTCTTCCCGAAAAGGATGAGATGTTCCTTACAAAGGGTAAGATGCTTCAGGAGATAATGGTAGTTCTTGGTGGAAGAATTGCCGAAGAAATCATCTTTGGTGATATTACAACAGGAGCTTCGAGTGATATTCAGAAGGCAACAAGTGAAGCGAGAAAGATGGTTACCATATACGGCATGTCAAAGAAGATCGGTATCATCAATTACAACGAGCAGGAAGAGGACGTATTCATCGGCTATGACATTCAGCACAACAAGAGGAATTCTGAACTGATGGCAGGTGAAATTGATAAGCAGGTTAAGGATATAATTGATCTGTGCTATGCAAAGGCCAAGGAGATATTAAGATCATATGAGGATATTCTTCATTCCAGTTCTCAGCTTTTGATAGAAAAAGAAAAAATAGGACGTGAGGAGTTCGAGGAACTTTTTGC
>JAEEGL013627134.1_pt1 | contig 15695 bp, 10 predicted proteins | sample 9134231 | NCBI WGS metagenome assembly JAEEGL01 (sample SAMN16246548, study PRJNA631951) | gut metagenome | biome: gut microbiome; feature: rumen; material: fiber-attached | host: Bos | place: Iran: Karaj | collected 2018-10
ATATCAAAACCCCATCGTTTCCATTTGGGAACGGATTTTCATCAAATATTTTCACATATTATTATATGTATAATAAAGAAGAATTATTATCAAAGGATATCTCCGCATTGGAGGATATTGCCAAAGAGCTTGGTGTCAAGATTGGTAAAAAGGATGATTTGGAAACCATCGTCTATGAGATATTAGACGAACAGGCTAAAGTGGAAGCCACCAAGAACCCCTTAGGCACTAAGCGCAAGAGAACACGCATTGCAAAGAAAGACAGTGACCGAGTATATAGTGTCAACGGTAAGGAAGGTGAGAACTTCGACGTGAAGAAAACCAAGAGTGCCGCTGAGCCCATGCCTCTTTTCAAAGAGATCAAGGCAGAGACTGTTAAAGAAGAAGAGACACCTGTAGTTGAAGAAGAACCTGTAAAGACACCGAAGCGCAGAGGCAGGAAATCAAAGGCTGAGTTAGCAGCCATGGAAGCAGCTGCAGCAAACGCTCAAGAAGAGATTGCTTCACCTGCAGAGACAGATATCCCTGTAGACGGACAAGCAGAGAGCACTCCTGTGCAAGAGGAAGAAAAGAAAACCCGTAAGACTCGCGGCACGAAGAAAAAAGAAGAGCCGGAAACAGCACCTGCACAAGATATTCCTGAGGAGTTGATAGCAGTACCCGAGGCTGGTTATGTACAGGATAATACTCCTGAATCAGAAGAGGCACCCGATAGTGACATGCTGGCCAGACTGCAGGAGAAAGTACAGGCTCACAATGAGAGCATGGAGGAAGCGAAAGCAGAGAGCGCAGTGGCATCAGATATCTGGGAAGGTGATCCTAATGATGGCACAGACTTCATTCCTGTTGTTGACCTTCCTATTGAGGACCAAGCTATTACCCCGAACTATGATATGTTCGACAACCCCACGACACCGGCAGCCCCTGCAGGTTATCAGAGTCAGGCACACGCACCACAACAGCAATACGACTTTGAGGATATCATCACTGCGAATGGCGTTTTGGAGATTATGCCCGACGGATACGGCTTCCTGCGCTCCAGTGATTTCAATTATCTGTCTTCTCCTGATGATGTCTATGTATCTGTCGCACAGATCAAGCGCTACGGTCTGAAGACCGGTGATGTAGTCAACTGTCATGTACGTCCGCCTCATGAAGGTGAGAAATACTTCCCACTGACAAGCATCGACATGATCAATGGTCGTCAACCGTCAGAGGTACGTGACCGCATACCATTCGAACATCTCACACCGTTGTTCCCTGATGAGAAATACACCTTGTGTGGAGACCGCGCAACCACTAATCTCAGCACCCGCATCGTAGACCTCTTCGCCCCTATCGGTAAAGGTCAGCGTGCACTGATCGTGGCTCAGCCCAAGACTGGTAAGACTATCTTGATGAAGGATATCGCCAATGCTATTGCAGCCAATCATCCCGAGGCATATCTGATGATGTTGCTGATTGACGAGCGTCCGGAGGAGGTTACCGACATGGCACGTACTGTCAATGCAGAGGTGATTGCCTCAACCTTCGACGAACCGGCAGAGCGTCACGTCAAGATTGCAGGTATCGTATTAGAGAAAGCCAAGCGTATGGTAGAGTGCGGACATGATGTAGTGATCTTCCTCGACTCTATTACCCGTCTGGCACGTGCTTATAATACCGTAGCCCCTGCCAGTGGAAAGGTGCTTACCGGTGGTGTTGATGCCAATGCCTTACAGAAGCCTAAGCGTTTCTTTGGAGCCGCGCGTAATATAGAAGGTGGCGGTTCGCTGACGATCATCGCCACAGCCCTGATAGATACCGGTTCAAAGATGGACGAGGTAATCTTCGAGGAGTTCAAGGGAACGGGTAACATGGAGTTGCAGCTCGACCGCAGTCTGAGCAACAAGCGTATCTTCCCGGCAGTTAATCTTGTGGCATCAAGCACCCGTCGTGATGATCTGTTGCAAGACCGCACGACACTCGACCGTATGTGGATCCTGCGTAAGTATATTGCCGATATGAATCCTATCGAGGCGATGAACACCATCCACGACAGTATGCAACGTACGCAAAACAACGAGGAATTCTTACTGTCTATGAACTCATAGACAGTCAAGAAACCCCTTGATTATTACTTTTGTGATAAAATATTTGGTTGGCTACCAAAAAATGTGTACCTTTGCAGTCGGTTTTCAGATACCTATAGGTATGCAATAAGCCTGGTTCCGTAGCTCAGTTGGATTAGAGCAACTGCCTTCTAAGCAGTAGGTCTTGGGTTCGAACCCCAACGGAATCACAAAGATTAAAGGTCTTGGAGATGAAAGTTTACTTTTACATCTTCGAGACTTTTAATCTTTATATAATGACTCGCGCCCAGCGTATGGGGTCGATTAAACTTTAAGAGATTTGTAAAATGTCATGCAATGAGAGATAAAGTTGGAATGAAAACCTTCTTTAGAAAACTTAAGAACCTGCTACTAAAGATATTGATAATAGTCGGCTATGTACTGCTTATCTTCATTATAAGCATGATATTATCCATACTTCAAATATTTCAAGGTGAAAATATATGGTATAGTATTTTTATTACCCTTCTTATTGTATTATGTATTGGTATCTGTATGCATTTCTCTTCAAGATACTGGTTTGAGCATTACGTCACTTTTTTGTCTGGCAATAAATCACCAAACGTATATACTGAACGCGAAAGATACTACGCAATAGACCATCACTTTTTCTATCAATATCAGAGAAAACGCAAATTACTCATTATCAGTATGATTATCCAACCGCCACTACCTGATATTGAGAAAGAATATGAGGAAAGAGTTCTGCGGATGAAACGTTTTAAAAGCCTTCACTCCGAAATAAAAGAATGTCAATTAAAAACGCTTAACATAGTAGGAGAATGTGTCTATCATATATGTATAGAGAGAAAGCAAGTCTCTAAAGAGTTACTTTTAAAGATTAAAGAATGGTTGAAGTCACAGCATATAGCAGTTGCATCATATTTGGGACACGAAAATGCAGAAGGTAGGTTCTTTCTTGAGTACCTTACTCCTAACATACGCCGATGTGTATACATAGACAAACAGGGAAAGATAGAAAGGTATAACCAAGATGAAGATGACTATTATGAATTATCTATCGTAGAGACTGGTGAGGACCTTATTTTTTACGATGAATCGTCTTCTATTGGTACATATATGAATAATATGCGTACAATAATCATTTGTGGAACCGATTATGCTGAAGAACTTTTCACTTCTGAAAATATCATTTCGAAAGAGGCATTCGAAAAGGCATGGAACACATCTAATTGATGATCCATGCCTTTTCTCTAATTCGCAACAAACTCCTATATTATTACGGGTACATAGGTGTCTGGGTATAAATACTATATACTCAACTCATTGAGTACCTTGATCAGTCGCTTGTCAAATGGCTTGTCTGTCCGGATGCACTCGGTGAAGGGCACGAGCACCACCTCATTGTTTCTTACACCCACCATCACATTACGCTGTCCCTGTTTGATAGCCTCGATAGCTCCCACACCAGTCCGGGATGCCAGTATTCGGTCGCGTGCAGAGGGCACACCGCCACGCTGCAGATGTCCGAGAATAGAGACACGCACATCAAACTCGGGGAACTCCTTATTTACACGGTCGGCATAATAGAGGGCACCACATTTCGGACTCTCTGACACGATGACGATACATGATTTCTTTGACTTACGGATACCACGCTCCATAAACTGAGCCAACTGGTCTACATCCGTCATCTCTTCCGGAATGATGGCCGCCTCGGCACCACAGGCAATAGCAGAGTTCTGAGCCAGGAAACCGGCATCGCGACCCATCACCTCTACGAAGAAGATACGCTCATGCGAGTTGGCTGTGTCACGGATTCTGTCCACACACTCCATTATTGTGTTCAACGTAGTGTCATAACCGATCGTGGAATCAGTGCCATAGAGGTCATTATCGATAGTACCCGGCAAACCGATCACAGGGAAGTCATACTCCATGCCGAAGTTACGCGCACCTGTCAGAGAACCGTTACCACCGATGACAACAAGCGCATCGATCTCCTCTCTCACACATGTCTGATAAGCCTTCTCCATACCTTCGGGAGTCATAAACTCCTTTGAGCGTGCCGTCTTGAGGATAGTACCTCCACGTCCGATGATACCACTGACATCCTCTGTCGTAAACGACTTGACCTCACCTTTGATGAGTCCGTCATAACCCCTATAGATACCTTTTACGTTAAACCCGTTGTAGATAGCAGCCCGGGTGACGGCGCGGATGGCCGCATTCATGCCCGGTGCATCACCACCAGATGTAAGAACACCAATCGTCTTTATCTTTGTCATATATTTCTGTTAATTATTTAATTACTTACGTATCACTTTAGCCCCAGGGTATTTGTTGATATCAAACTTGAAGACCGAATCACTCACCCCCACCTTTATCTTCACGGCTGTCATCTTCATCGACACACCACTCTGCTTAGCCGTCATCTCGTGGAAATACCCCGTGTTCTTGTTAATCAGCATGACCGTCTGCTTAGGCATCTCCTTGTCGAGAGGATTGGTGAAGGTTATCTCGTAGTAATCTCCCTTGGTCTTCATCTTGGCCGTCTTATACTCCTTGTCAAGATCCAAATCAATATCGTACTCACTCTTTGGCTTTTTCTTCGGTTTGGAGATAGTCAGCGTGTCAACACCCTTAGAACTAAGTTTGTGTTTATAATTCCACTCGGTCACGCCGTCGAAGCCTGACTCTGTCTTCATCTCTTTTCCCAAAACCTTCGCGGTCATCTGCATAAACGACTTCTCACCCTTACTATACATTTTCACGGCAGTATTGAACTTTACGAAAGCCATGCCTGCAGAGACTTTCATGTCAATCTCGATTCCTGCGGGATTGCTCATCTTCTCATTACAAGTGGCAAGCACCTTTTTCACCTCTTGCGGTATCTGTGCCTGCATGCTGACACATAACTGCAAGAACAAAATCATCAATAAAAAACGAGTCCTTTTCATAATCAGTAATTTTAGAAAATGTGTAATGCAAAGATAAGAACTCTTTTTGACATATGCAATAACAAACCGCAATTTAACATAGCATGACCATCTGACTGACTCTTTAGCTACAATCTTGCACTAAATATACAACAAAAATACAGATTACAACATATACACCCGTCATAATTAATAATCTGTTATCAATTAATCCATTTTAACAACAAATCATTTCTGTAATCAAGCTAATATCAATTCTTCAAACCGTAAAACATAAAATGCAGGTGCGAGTTACCGAGTTACCGAGTTACCGGGTTACCGCAGTTGACGAGTAGACAAGTAAACGAGTTATTAACTTTAGAGTTTATGAGTTGTGGGGAAAGTGGTCTGTGGACGGTTGTAACACAATCAGTCCTGCTGGTAACCAACAGCCGGCAGACACCGAAAATATTTCTACTCTTGGTCACTTTTTAACTGATAGAGATTATATAATCTCATAAGGATAAGCCGGCAAAGGATTTTATTCTACCGGATGGACATCCAAAAACTGGCGTAGTTTTTTTGCCAACTCCTCAAGACTTTTTACCTCCTCTTGTTGTAGAGGATAATCCTTTTTTTCTTTTTTGTTGTTCATCTTCATAACCTTCATTATTTACCCCCGTTCTGCCGAATATGTTATTCGGCAGCAGATAGAGGGGGATTTGAAATCCCCACTTACATACATCGGGATTGCAAATCCCGATGAACAGATTATATTTTTAGTTTTACATTGTTAAGCATTGCTCCTTATTTACGACCCTATCCCTATACAACTGCATATTGTTAAAACTGCGGGAAATATTCTGCACTATGTCAAGGTAAGTGTCTGTACCATCATCCCAAATATGATAGAAGGGCTTTATAGAAACGCAGTTCTCGTGCTCAAAGACCGTGTTAAGCAAAGTACGATCTGAAATGCCGCAAGAATGCCCTATGATAAACACTTGAAATGGTGCTTCCTGAATAAATTCCAGCATTTCTCTATAACGTCTTGTCTCAAGGTATTTACCGGATTTTGCATGCCTCAGTATTTCATTATTATTCATGTCGAGGATTTCTTTGTAATCCTTATCCAGTTCATCACCATAACCAAAGATAATATTCTGGGGATTATCTAATTTACCATGAATATAATTGTGAGTTATATTGAAGTTTCGGATTTTTTGAACTGTATCAGTGTAATTAAAACTTAACAGCATAATACGTTTGGGAATCAGCTTCATGCGCTCCACATCACTTATTCTTTCTCCATCATATTCTGTCAAATCAAGTCCTATACTATCCTGTGCTTTTTGTCTTCCTTCTGTAGAAAAATCTTCAGGTTGAAAATAATCTATTATTGCATCATGAAAATCATTACTGACTTGATTTGTTGATTGTGTTTTTAGATACTCCACTAATTTTTCTTGGATATATGCCAATTGATCATTCAAATCTTTCACAGTATAGTCACATTTAGGATCTTTAATGCACTTCTTAAGATGATGGTAATAATCACACTCAATATCTACCCAGCCCTTTGTTTCAATCGATTGTAAAATTGTGTTGAAGAATGGGGTGCATTCAAACGTAAAATCTTCTGAATTGTTTTTAATCTCTTGAATAACATTATATCCTGAAACGACTCTATTACGATTAAAGTCCCTAAAGCCGGAATTCTCACAAAAGAAAACATTCCAACAACTTAGTTTTGAATTATCTTTAATAATAAATTTACATAAACAATCCTCTGAAACTTTCGTCACGTTTCCACAAAAAGCATCAACAAGATGATTACAATACCAGTTAATAAAATCCTTGTAACTGGTTTTAAGGCCGTGAGCAATATCAAAACCATTGCCTATGATAACAAGTCTATTCATAATCACTATTTTATTAGATTAAAGAGTTCTTCTATCTTCGCCACAATGCTTTTTTGCTCGGAAAGAGGAGGGACTGCGAAAGGAAATTGTATTATCTTTTCTCTTGATATATTAGGTTGAGCACCACCTTCCCCTAATTCAATGAATGACTGTTTGCTTGCCAATAAATACCACATCAAATATTCATTGAATATCTGAATTGGAGTACAAGCACAACAGGCTTGATTCGTAGTTAATTCTATTCCTGCAATAGCGACTTTTCCAATGGTAGCTCCATACATTGCAATCAGAACATCACCTTTTCTACACATCCTTAAAGAGCAATTGTCAAGGGCGGTCTGAGTTACTTTTATTTCAGAATCAAAGACATAACCATTATTTAACTCTCCTGTCCTAAGCCAAGGTATATTGCCGTTTTTGTAATATTCTGGTTTAGCTTTTGAAGGTGTCGCTCCAGCCCCCCAAGAACCAATATTTCCTAACCTCACCCACTCCCAACTCTCAGGAATCTCAAACGGTTTTTCATCGTCGGAGATAGGTTTCTCTTCGAGATCTTTCTTTTTGAGCTTTCCTTCTTTCACCAGCCTTTTCTTCTCCTGACGAATCTTATCAAGAAGTACACTTGCCGGCTCGTCGTTGGGATCTTGCGGCACAAGTTTCCCTTGAATGGCCTCTTGAAGGATACTCTTCTTCAAGGCTTCTGGTAACTTTGCGTTTAGATCATCCAGTTGTGCTTGGGCTTTATCGTATTCTTCGACAAATGGCATCAGTTCCTCAATCTTCGCCACAATGCGTTGTTGCTCGGAGAGAGGAGGAAGAGGGATGACAGCCGTTAGTAAATCTTCCCTCGAAATTCCCGGTATTATACTTTTTGCTTTTTTATCCAATTCATAAACAATACGCATTAAGTAGTATTTAATATACTTTATATTTATAATATATGGTGAGATAGCCATTACTTGACGAGCAATATGAATATTTCCCAATTCGTTGTAGGCCATTGTCCCAATAGTTCCTTTACATGTAATTAGCAAATCGCCTAATTTAGAAATTGTTATCGGTTTCGAAGTCCAGCGATTAATTTGTAAACTACCATTTAAAAAGTTACTTGCTCCTGTTATATATGGAATACCATCTTCTTCACTATTGTATTCTTGTGGTGTTAAATCTCTTCCAGATAACAAGTTAATTACACTACCAAGTCTACACCACTCCCAACTCTCCGGTATCTCAAACGGCTTTTCATCGTCGGAGATAGGTTTCTCTTCAAGATCTTTCTTTTTGAGTTTGCCTTCTTTCACCAGCCGTTTCTTTTCCTGACGAATCTTGTCAAGAAGTACACTTGCCGGCTCGTCATTCGGATCTTGTGGAACAAGTTTCCCTTGTATCGCCAGTTGGAGTATGGAGTTCTTTAATTGTTTTCCGTTCATAGTTTCATCTTTAGAAATCTTCATCTTGAGTCTTGACCTTCAAATAAAACTGATATAGTTTCTTACCAATCTTATCCTTTTTGAAGGTACGCTCATGATTCATCGGCGTCATTGACAATCTAACTTTTGAAATACCTACACTAATTGCTTCAAATTGTTCAGGTGTAACGTTGAATTGTGCTGTTGAATATATTGATGTAATGGGAATCAATATATTGCCAGATACAATACCTGCAGATTTACTTTCATTGTCTAATAGAACCCCTGAAAGCGTAATAACTTCATCATTGAAGGTTCGTATTTTCATTGTTGGTTCATTTAAGAATCGCATTCTGTCGGATCTTACCGTGGCAATAATGAAATATGACGAATCTTGTTTTGCCACACTATAATTCATCGTACAGCCTTCAGGCGCAAATATCCTATATGAATAGCTGACTGTCTGTGCTGACAGTTTTGGAATAAATAACAGACAGAAAACTAAGCTTAGTAAATTGTAGTAAAAAAACTTCTTCATTTCTCTATCTCAATTCCTAAAATCATTTGTATTTTTGATAAAGTCGTATCTATCTTATGGTCAAGTGCTTCCCGCTGTTTCCAATAGTTACGTAGCAGTTCATCAGGTGGAAGTATTTGTTCATCCTCTTTTGGGAACTTACACTGGTCGAAGTTGCAGTCCATATCCAGAAGTTGCTGGGCTGTAAACACCTTCGACTTCTCACCCAGTTCATCACTGATGATTTCCTTGCGGTCATTCCACCAATCGATGATGGGCTGACAATGCTCTAATTTCATGGGTTTCGTCTTCGAGAAGTGCTTGTAGCCCTCAGGCATATCCAGGCGATAAAACCATGTCTCTTTTGTATGGAAACCTTCTGCTGCTCCCTCAGCGGCCTCATTGTTGAAGAACAAAATGTTTGTAGCTATGCCTGTGTAAGGAGAGAAGATACTGCCTGGTAAACGAATGACAGTATGAAGGTTGAATTTACGTAGTAACGCCTCCTTGATTGCCAACTTTGCCCCATCCGTGCCGAAGAGGAATCCATCAGGGATGATCACGCCACAACGGCCACCCGCCTTCAAGCGATACATGATGAGGGCAATAAATAGATCTGCTGTCTCGGATGACCGATAGGCAGTCGGGAAATTGCTTTGCACGGATGTGCCGGTACTCCCGCCATAGGGGGGATTCATGCCGATGACATCCAACTTGTCTGTATCCTTGAAATCACTTACGTTGGTACCCAGTGAGTCACAATGCCGGATGTTCGGGGCTTCTATGTCATGAAGTAAAAGATTGGTGATACTCAGCAGATATGGCAGTGGTTTCCATTCCTGACCGATCACGGCACGCTGTAGTTTCTCGCCATCAGCAGCCGACTTCACTTGTAATGCCAGATGATTAAGGGCAGAAGTCAAGAAACCTCCGGTTCCGGATGTGAAATCACCGAATGTTTCACCCAACTGGGGGTTGAGCATCTTCACAATGAAATCCGTAAGCGCACGTGGGGTGTAAAACTCACCGGCATTACCGGCCGACTGAAGATCTTTCAGGATGGTCTCATAGATATCGCCGAAGGTATGACGGTCTTCTGCATCATCAAACTCTATCTCATTGACGATGTTCACCACCTGACGCAGCAGTGTGCCATCTTTCATGTATTGGTTCAGATCGGCAAAGGTCTCTTGTACGATACTCTTGGCGCGTGGCGTGTCGGCAGTAACGGTTATGCCCTTGATCGTTTCGCCATTATACTCAGCATCCTGCCCCTTGATGACGGGAAACAAGACATTGTTGATGAACATCAGGAGGGCGTCACCTGTCAGGGCTTCCCCATCCTTCTCATCAATAGCCCAGTTGCGCCAACGGAGTGGCTCAGGAATAATGCTCTTGTATTCCTTCTTCTCTTTATAGGCTTTATACTCCCATGTTTCCTCCTGGGTATCATAGACTTTCAAGAAGAACAACCATGTCATTTGCTCAATACGCTGGGCATCGCCATTGATACCCGCATCAGAGCGCATGATGTTCTGTATGCGTTTTACTATATTGTTAACTGCCATAATGTTATACTACTTTATATATTTGTTCTTCAAGTTCCTTGATGGCTTGCTCAAAGCCCGCAGGACCGCCGAAGAGCTTGATAATCTTTGTTGGTTTGCCGATAAGGTTAAATGGTGGTATTTCAAGTATATTGGCACGCTCAAAGTCAAGGATGCCGTTTTCTGCGTATTTGTCAAGCAGCGCCTCAAGCACCTCACGCGCCTTACCCTCATACTTACCGAAGTAGTTGCGCTTCTTCACGTTGTTGGCTCGTTCCTTACGCGTGAGAGGTGGTTGGTCGAAGGCCACATGACAGATGATGTCAAAGATGTCAGCATCCTTCAGGGCTTCATTCTTCTCACGGACAGCATCAATGAGGATGGCGTATTCCTTCAACTCGTCAAGGATAGCTTGTTTGCGTTCGGCCTCACTCCATTTCTGTACAAACTGATCAAGAGTCTCAAAGCGGCGTCTGATCTGGTTACGGGCAAAAGTCTGAACGCTCTCTGTCTTCATGGTCTTACCATCTTCGTCCAATACACTGACAATCTCATGGGCGATATGGATATCCTGCCCCTCAATGACATATTTTTGACGTTCCCCATGTCGCTTATCAATATTTTCATGAACCATCTGGGAAGAGCCATTATCAGAAGGCTTGTCATGTTTTTGATACTTCCAGATGGGCGGTTCGGGATCACCATCGAAGGCAGGATCTTTAAACTTTGCTGTTGCATTGCGGAAATCAAGAATCTCCAGATGCCACTTGCCTTTATCTTTGCGGAGACGGGTACCACGACCGATGATTTGTTTAAACTCTGTCATTGAACCTATTTCCTTGTCTATGACGATAAGTCCACAGGTCTTACAGTCAACACCTGTAGAAAGCAATTCTGAGGTGGTGACAACGACGGGATAAGACTCGTCAACCGATATGAAATTATCAAGTTGTTTCTTGCCTTCTTTGTCTTCACCTACAATGCGAGTGACATAGTATGGAGATTTACGACACATATCTGCATTCATGTTGACGAGCAGAGTACGCATCTCGGCAGCTTCATCAATATCGGGACAGAATACTATCGTCTTCGTCATACGACCGATGTCATGAAGCATACGTGTGATGCGATGAGCCACTACCTTACGTCTGAGTTTGATAGCAAGATCCCTTCCGATATCCTGACGTTGATATAACTTCTGCTCAATCTCCTTACCCAGCAAGTCTTTTTCGCCTTCCTCTGGTGTCCATCCCTGGAGATCGATATTGATGAAATCGGCAGTTACACGATAGGGAGCAAGGAAACCGTCATTGATACCCTGGAGCAGGGAATAGGTATATACCGGCTCTCCAAAGTAATCCAGATTGTTTGCTCCTTCCACTGCCTTTGGCGTGGCTGTCATACCTATCTGGGTGGCACTGTCAAAGTATTCAAGTACTTTACGCCAAGCTGAATCATCCTTTGCACTTCCACGGTGACACTCATCAACGATAATGAGGTCGAAGAAGTTCTTCTTAACTTCAAGGAATGGATCGGGCTTTCCTTCAGTGCCGACCAACTGGTGATAGAGGGCCATATATACCTCATACGAAGTATCAATTTTCTCTTCTCCCTCGCCCACCGACGTTATCTTGGTCATGAACTTCTTGAATGGCTTAAAGTCCTGGCCCATCGTCTGGTCAATCAGGATATTTCTGTCTGCAAGATATAGTATCTTCTTCTTTTTCCCGCTCTTATGCAGACGATGAATAATCTGAAAAGCCGTGAAGGTCTTACCGGTACCCGTTGCCATCACCACTAAGACACGCTCTTGACCTCTGGCAATGGCCTCTACTGTCCGGTCAACGGCTATCCGCTGATAATAACGGGGTTCATGGCTATAGGCATCATAATAGTATGGCGTCTCCACTATTTTCAATTCCTCTGGGGTATAATTCTTGCTGTCAAGGTATCTTTGATACAGCTCCTCTTCCGTAGGAAACTCGTCTAACTTCAGTTCTGTCTCTTTACCGGTAATAAAATCATGTTCTAAGAAGGCATCACCATTGCTGGAATAAGCAAACTTTAAATCAAGGATAAGAGCATAGTCGATAGCCTGCTGCATACCACCACCCACCGTATGATTATTGTCCTTTGCTTCTACCACAGCAATAGGTTTTCCGTTATGATAAAGAAGATAATCAGCTTTTTTGCCTTCTGCAACAGAGTGCTGGTTACCAGCAACTATGACACGACCATCCGTAAAGTAATATTCCTCACGCATATTCTTTATAACCTCCCATCCCTTTTCTTTCAAGGCTGGAGTAATGAACATAGTGCGGATTTCCTGTTCCTTCAGTTCCTTTTTATTGACATTCATCATGGGATAATACTTTATAAGTCGTATGATCTGTTTGAATAAACTGTTTCCTTTCCGCAAAGATAGCAATTTGTTTTCAAAATCAAAAAAAACGGATTATTATTAACAATCTTTTCTGCATATAACACTTTATCCATCGCATGTATTTACAATGCGTGTGATGGGGAAAGTATAGTCTTATTTCTCCTGATCTTTTCATCTCGTCACCCATTCCACAGCCATGGGGAGGGGTGCTTGTAGCTGGAAGTGGCATGTAAAACATTTTACATGTTTGGCGGTGTGTGGAGTGTTATCGTGTTGTGGAAAATTCTTTACGTGAGAGGAGGGCGAAAAATCGTCACATCTTGGGACAAAAAGACACTGAAACGGGACAACGGGACAACGGGACAACGGGACATTTAGAGAGTTTGAATATGATTATACACTATGTTGAATTGTGATTTTTTCTTTACATTGTTATTGTCTAAATATTGAATCTATACAGATTCGGTTGACAGTATTCCGATACAGTAACGAGGTTGAAAAGTAAAGATTATATATTATATTAAAAATTATATATTATAATTATAATTATAATATATAATTTCATAAGAGCCCCATTTTTGGAGTTGCAAAAACGCTATTTGTCCCGTTGTCCCGTTGTCCCGTTGTCCCGGTATTTGATAAATTTATTTGACAACGGAAAAACACACAGTTAAAAATGCAGCTGCTTGAAATGCGAGGGGCCCGCAGGGCGTGTAAATGATGCCCGCAGGTCGGGCCAAAGGGGCCTTTTGGCCCGACTGGCGTTTTTTGCCTTTTTGCTATTGCAGGACTCGAAAAGTGTTTGTATCTTTGCATCATCAAAACTGCTGTTGCCGGCAAAATGCAGTGATCTACTGAGCAGAGCTCGCTACAGTGAATGTATTAACCAAATGTCTAACAAAAAACTAAACAAGTATGTCAAAAGTGAATGGTACTCCGCTGCTTGTATGCAGCAAGAAAAATGTCAACAATATGAAGTACAATCACTGAGGAGGGGGTTGAGGATCATTGAACAGCGATCTTTGAAAACAGGATTTCTAACGGTAACTACAGGTCTTTCAGCAGGATGTTTCTTTGTTCCCGGAGATAGAGCTTACGGCTGTTGATGACCTTGGTAAGCTGCTCGCAACCGAACGTCTGCAGGTCGATGTCCAGACGCCAGCGGCCTTGCGACTCGAGGCGGTCGATGAGGGTCCCCACCGTTAACCGCGACAGCGTCTCCGCCGGTTGATAAACCTTCTCATCACCTTTCTCATCATGCGCCATCTCCGTCAACATATGCACCTGGGTGAGCTGATACAGCAGATCATGCGTGATACGGATGGGGATGCCCGTCTCCAACTTCAGTTGCAGGGCAGTGTACGGTTTCTTCCCTTCGTCAAACCGCTTGCATATCAGTTTCATCAGCAGGGCGCTTAGCAACAGGCGGTAACGATGACTCAGGTCGTCGGTCACGGCCCGGAAGGCAAAATCCTCCAGGTTCTGGTTCGTATAACAGAGTTCTGCCCCGAAGAGACAGATCGTCCAGGAGATCTGAACCCACAACATAAACAGCGGCAGGGCGGCAAACGATCCATAGATGGCGTTATAACTGCTCACCCATATCTGTGAATTGATATACACGAACTGGAGTCCCTGCATCGCCACACCCGCCAGGATGCCCGGCATGATGACACTCTTCAGCTTCACCTTCGTATTCGGCATGAAGACATACAGGAGGATGAACATCAGCGACATCAGGATATAAGGTGACAGACGGAGGACGATCTGCATCGCCGGCCCTATCAACACCCGTTCGTTGACCTCATTGGCGAAGGTGGTCACGAGCAGCGACAGACCCGACGTGACAATGATCAGGATGGGAGCCATGACAAACATCGCCATATAGTCGGTGATCGTCCGGAAAAGACTACGTGGCTGGTTCACCTGCCAGATATCGTTGAACACCTTCTCGATATTACTGATCAGCATGATGACCGTCCAGAGCATGAACAACAGTCCGATACCCAGGAAGATGCCTTTCTGCGTGTGCACAAGATACGAGTTGACAAAGCCTACGATAACCTCGGCCGCCTGTGGCTGCGACGACAGCAGGTCCATGAACCATTGCTCGATATATTTATTGAAACCGAAACCGCGGGCGATGGCAAAGAGGACGGCCACCACGGGGACGATGGCCAGCAACGTACTGTACGTCAGGGCGGAGGCAGCGGCAAACATCCGTTTGTCTAAGAACCACTCCACGGCCAACAGCACTTTCTTGACGATATCCAGAACGAAATACCGCAGCGGTGAGACATCTTCGCGCTTGATCTGCCAGATGCCTGTCTTGATAAAATAAACCCATTGATCGATATATCTCATCATACGCTGAGAAACTATTTCGTTATAAAAATCAAAAAAAGGAAACAGTGCCCCTATAAGCCGGGTTCTGTCATGACTCTCGTCAGTGCCTGTCATTTATCTACGCTGAAGGTCACCCCACAGCTCTAGCGTTCTACCCTCCGTCGAAGTCGATCCCGAAGGATGACGATCGGGCAGACAACCCTCAAACGACGGTATACATGAACTTGCAGCCTCCAGATAGCACAGCACACAGATCACCCTGTGCCTGGTGGTCTCTTACACCACCTTCTCACCCTTACCTCACCCTAATGCTTCCACCTTGCAGTGGGTTCTTAAAGACAACGAGGCGGTTATTTTCTTCTGCATCTCCTATTGTCACCAACAGCTTCTATTTTCGGAAGTGGAGCGTCTTATGCTGCCCGGACTTTCCTCTCGCCTGAAAACAGGCCAGCGACAAGCCGAAACACTGTTTCGGGGACAAAGGTACAAAAAGTCGAGCGGAGGACAAAATAAATTCATTTATTTTTCATCCCGAGACGCAGTACCTTCGATGAAATCAAAGGTACGGATAAACGAGCGAA
>JAEEGL013685504.1_pt1 | contig 15695 bp, 10 predicted proteins | sample 9134231 | NCBI WGS metagenome assembly JAEEGL01 (sample SAMN16246548, study PRJNA631951) | gut metagenome | biome: gut microbiome; feature: rumen; material: fiber-attached | host: Bos | place: Iran: Karaj | collected 2018-10
CGGCAGCGTATGTTTTCATACCAGCCGTTTCCGGTATTACAACGGCATAACGGGAAACTGGCTGTTCTTCCGTATCAGATGTGGCAACATAATCATCCTTCACGCTTGTTCTCCCTTCGGTCTGCCTGGATCCGTGACCGCTGTCCCGGCATGAAAACATACAAAACGCAACTGTCAAGCAGATAATCGTTCTCCACAGCTGTTTCCGGACGGTTAGTTTCATTAAGGCAATTCCTCCGCCGTTACGGCGTAAATGAGCAGACAGTACTTTTCTGCCAGTGTACGTACCGTCAGTCTCTTTATCTCCTTTTCCTTGTCAGTCACGATATCAAATCTGTTTATAACGTAATGTTCGCAATCATAGTCATAGGAAAAAGATATCGCACGTGGCGCAAAAGCCGTTTTCGGATCGATACGGGACGGGCCGTAAATTGCAAACGCAGTCGATATTTCGTAACCGTTTCGAAGAGGAATCGTCACGTTATCTCCGTCTTTATATGAGATAATATACTCCGCTGCTATTTCACCATACTTTCCGAAAACAGGAAATGCATACGGAAGGCTTACGTTCCCGAGAATAATAAGTTTGGAAGCTTTTTTGTATATTGGCAGAACAACATCGCTTTTCCCGGCAACAAGCGGATCTGACAAGCAGTTGAAAGGAATCGTTCCCAGATTAAAAATGTTCTCAGGAAGAACCGGGCCGTGTACGGTTTGTCTTTTCCCTTTTGTTTCGTTTGGGAAACGCGGTATCCTTTCTGCACAAAGAGACTGCATATACTGATTCGCCGCATCTTGCTCGTATTGCTCCGGAATAAGCGGAACCGGGCAGAAAGCGCCGGAATCTCCGAATTCCGTTTTGGATATTTTGTATTCGTTTTCTACAGAATGATACAGCTTGTCAAATTCTCTTTTGAAAACCGCAAAATGTGAGTGCGGTCTGCGGAAAATGTCAGTGAGTCCTTCAAACAGTACGCCGTCATGACATGCCGGTTCCATACGCGAGAACTCGTATATATCCGACCAGCACCAAAGTGCCGCACCTCCAAGGACCGGTTTGTCTTCGGAATTTCGCCACATTTTCACCATATCGCGTATGAATCTGGCAAACAGATCATCGTTCTGCCATATCATATAGCCGCCCCATTCTGTGAAAATGATCGGCTTGTCATCAAGTTTTGTTACGCTTTCCCACATGCGATTTGTATTATCCGAATAAGGATGCATGGTATAAAAATCGAAACCGTTTTCGTTGAAAAACTGCTTTGTCATTTCTATGCTCATGCAATTAGCGCCCGATACCAGACGGGTCGGGTCATTCTCCCTGCACACACGGCCCGAATCCCGGATGAATTCGGCAGTAAAAACGCATTCGTTGAAAGCAAGCCAGAAAGCTACACTTACATGGCTTCGATCCCGAATTACTGTTCGTTTAAGAACTTCGAGACTGTCCCGGCAGAGTATCGGATTCTTCATATCCGACCACCAAAGCCCCGGTTCCTCGGAAACCAGGAGTCCTATTTCATCGGCAATTTCCAGAATACGCTTGTGATGAGGATAATGGACAAGCCGGACATAGTTCACGCCCTGAGCCTTGATAAGTTCCATATCGTATCGCATCTGTTCTTCTGACATCGTGTGGCCCTGATTCCCCCACGTGTCGTGCCGGCAGACACCGACAAGAAAGACAGGCTTGCCGTTCAGGTAAAAACGTTTGCCTCTGGTGATCAGGGATTTTATTCCGACTTTTTTTACTTCACGGTCAACTTCTTCTCCGCATACTGTTACTTTCACAGTCAGCGAATAAAGATTCGGCATTTCGGGTGACCACAGCAGAGGATTGTCGAGATCAAAAGAAACAGATCCGCCAGAAACGGTCCCCGATGAGCAAAGGCGACCCGCGGGGTCTGTCAATGTGTAGCAAATATCGGCATTCGGCGTCTGAATTGAGGCTTCGACCAGAATTGTGCATGACGCGGAAGTCAGCGTCTCATCAGGCTCGGCACGCCAGACAACGTCAGTAAGATAATCAGCTGCAGTATATTCCAGCCGCACCGGACGAATAATTCCGCCGTAGTTCTCCCATCCCTCTGAAGGTCCGAAAACCGGATCTATATCGCGAATATGAACCGTCAGATCGTTGCCGGTTTCCTTCAGCATATCTGAAATGTCAAATCGGTACTCGCAATAAGGAAGCATATCGCCCACGGCCGCGCCGTTAAGTTCGACCGATGCAGAGTAAGTAATCCCCTCAAAAATCAGAAACGCTTTTGCTCCTTCGCCCGTACGATCAAAACAAAGGTGACATTCCGATTCTCCCACAGGACTGGCTGAAAACGGAAATTCCCTCTTTTGCCAGTTCCCTTTTCCTACTCGGTAATCCCAGATGCCGTTCAAACTCTGGTGTTCTCTCACAGCCATTTCAACACTCCTTTTCGATTTTCAGAATACGATTTATCATACGATATAATTCTTTTGCCATAATCATAAATCCGTAGTCGTTCGGGTGACACCCGTCAACTGTTGTTTCGTATTCTAAGCGATGACCGTCGAACGTCTTTTCCCCTCCTGACCTCAGAAAATACATATGCGGATCACCAGTTGCCATATTTCTATATATATCTTTGAGCAGCCTAGCCTTGGCTTCGTTTGATCTTTCGCTGTCACAGCCGAAACGATCGCACGGACGCTTGGGCAGCGAATAAACAAGTATCGGCGTCTTTTTGTATTTTTCGCGAAGGATTGAAATGAAGCGCGGAAAATGATCTTTCAGATATTCACATCCCGGACAGTTTCCGGCCGTATTGATGATAAAAAACCCTATATCCGGTATTTCCCTAATCGCCATTGCGACCTCGTCCTCAGCACGTCCGCTTCCCGAATAACCGAGATTGATAAATTCCGCGTCAAGCCACCGGGAAAGGATGTTTGAATATGCCATACCCGGTCGTGAAGCACATCCTCCCTGATCAATCGACCCTCCGTAAACTACAAAACGGCCGTTTTTATGCGGATGCGGAGGCATGATAACAGCGTCATCGTCAAAGCCAATTTCAATAGTTTTCACGCCTTTGTAAAGAGGAAAATTTAATATCACATCCTGATCAGCAGGATCCCCCTGATATAGGCAAGATTCATAAGAAGAGGCATGATCGTCGTTCAGATATACCGAGGAGAAATACTCCGGTTCACGGTTGTCACGACCTAAATAGCAGTCAAAACCGCCCTCGCCCACGGTTGTCATATGATACATTTCGGGCGTTGCATTAAGCTCGACTCTTAGGCAAAGGGTCTTAAAACGGCCACGGAAGCGAATCTGTCCCCCCGCGGTATTCCAGTTAAGATATTCGACATCATTCGGAATACAAACCGGAGGATGCAACATCATCCTTCGGAACTGCCCTTCCTGTTCAAAAAACGGAAAGCCCTCTATTGTGAGTGGCGCTTTGCCCGGTTTCAACCATTTCATACAAGACTCTCCTCAATAAAATGTCTGCAACACGTTCATTTTTCTTTTGATTATATCACACCATGACATGCAATAATTGTATTATTTTTTCGTTTTATAGGTACAAAAATGGTTTTTAAATCATCCGATGATATAACATTAATTCTTCTATCATCTGAATTTGTTTTGAGAAAACAGTCTACCTGAACTCTTTCCATACAGTCTTTATCATTATATCTCTTGTTTATTTTTTCTCATAATCTGAATTATCAAGCTCAGAACATGACCCTTTGTTGACATTTTTGTCAGTCTCTGATATAATTATTCTGGCAGGTGATAACACAATGCAAGATTATCAAAAACAGAATTCGGCGCGAAGCCAGACAATCAAAAACATATATATGGCTATATACCGCTCCGGCCACATTACAAAGCGAGGATTGCAGTCCGAAACAGCGCTCAGCTGGGGGACCGTAACCTCAGTTGTTGATTTGCTTGTAAACAGCGGCTTTGTTGTACCGGTTGGCAAAGCCTTTACAAACGGCAGGAGCGCCACATATTACGCTATAAAAACAGATATCGACTACATTGTAGGAATCGATCTCAACACGACAGGCCTTTCAGTAATTTCATCTGATTGCTATGGCCGCATAAAAAAGCATGAGCAGGCACCGGCCGACTGCATTAATGCGGACTCATTTTTAAGACAGATGATTTCCCTTACAAAATCTGTCATATCAAAAACTCCGGGACATCCTCTTGGCATAGGAATTGCTGTTCAGGGAGCGTTAGACATAAACCGCGGGCTATCTTCAAACACGTATCAGATTCCCGACTGGAAAAACATTTGTCTTAAAAGAATTGTCGAAGAAAACTTTGATACAAAAGTGTTTCTTCTTCATGACCCTGACTGCATAAACATAGCCGAGCAGTCCCTTGGCGCAAACAAGGAATATTATAATCGAGGCAATGTCGCAATAATACGTGCCGATGCAGGTGTCGGAATTTCAATGATGATAAATGGCCATCTAAGTACAAACGGGTATTCAAGTGAAATCGGACATATCTGCGTTGAAGAAAACGGGCCAAAATGCAAATGCGGTAATGCGGGTTGTCTTGAGGAATATGCTTCGTTCGGCGGCATTTCCAGCAGATATGCCGAAAAAAGCGGAGAACATAATATCTCCGCGTTCGAAATCGCGGAACGCTCTTTAAACGGCGACGGAGCGGCTTCTGAAGTGATTGACGCTTTCTGCGAAAAGATGGCTCTTGCAATCAGTTCGGTTGTAAATATGTTGCCGATCGATACGATTATTGTTCACGGAAAACTGTCTGATATTCTCGAAGAGAACGAAGAAAAGCTCAAAAGTGCGCTGACTTCTCATGTTTTTATGCACCGAAAAATAAACATTTGTTATTCCAATCTCCCTTCATATGCGGCTGCGATCGGAGCGGCTTTGTGGGCTACAAGGAATTTACAAAAAGAAATGGATTTTTCCGATCTATAATTAACACCAAATGTATCAGGATCTGGGATGATAAAAACCTTCGTTTTTGACATAGGCAACGTTCTTGTTGACTGGCACACTATACCATATATAACCGGCATGCTCAAATGCTCTGTGGAGCGTGCCCGCGAGCTTGATATGAAGGTGTTTGCAGGTGTCGAGTGGAAAAACGGCGATAAAGGGGTTTTCAGCAGAGCCGACATAAAAGCAACGCTGCTCGAAAGATATCCGGACGACGCGGAAGACATTGTAACTCTGCTCGATCACGCTGACAACATACTGAAAGAGTACTCATTCAATACTGATATACTGCGGAAGTTGAAATCAGAAGGCTTCGGGGTTTATTATCTTTCAAACACAAATCCTCAGGCGTTTGAGCAAATGAGCGAAAACTGCGAGTTTATTGATATCATGGACGGCGGAATCGCTTCTTTCAGAGAAAAACTGCTCAAACCGTCACACTCTATATTCGAGCTATTCGCCGAAAGATATGACAAAGACCCGGATGAATGCTGTTTTGTTGACGACACAGCGGTAAATACCGAAGCAGCCGCAGAAATCGGATATAAAACCATAACACTTCAAAAGCCGGAAGACCTTAAAAATGAGATTATTCGAATTCTTGGCGCAGAGTGTTTAACATCAAAAAACAATACAGTTCAATCTAGTTGATGCAAATATGAGCAATAAAATAATGGTTGCCGCGCATCAGGGCGTAGTGTGCGGAGGATACATTCTCGGAAATACGCTCGATGCTTTTGATATAGCACTTAGAGACGGAGCTGAAATAATAGAACTCGACGCAACGCTCTGCGCAGACGGAACCGTATACACGTTTCATCCTGGAACTGAGCGGGCGCATCTCGGAATTGAAAAAAACTCGCTCAGCCACATGACGCCGGAGGAGATTGCCCCTCTCAGACGGATTTTCCCCGACGGGCACAAATCTCCGTGGCCGCTCTACACCCTTGAGGAATCTCTCGATCACCTGAAAAACCGCTGTCTTATAAACGTTGACAAGTCGTGGACCTGCCTGCCGGAGATAGTGAAGGCGGTAAAGAAAGTCGGCGTGGAGGAGCAGGTCATTTTCAAGAGCAACATCCGAGGCGACAACTGGATGAACGAGCTTAGGGCGGAGGAGGAGATCGCTCCCGAGTTCAAATATATGCCTGTTTTTTACGAAGAAGACATCGCTTCCGAAATCGTCAGAAAGATGAATATAAATTTCTACGGTGCGGAAGTGTGCTTTAAAACCGAGGACAGCGAACTCGCGTCAGACGCGTTTATCGAAAAGATGCACCGCATTGGCGTCAAGCTCTGGGTCAATTCAATTGTATTTAATTACAAAACGGTACTCAGTGCGGGTCACAACGATAACGTTTCGCTGCTCAATCCGGCAGCTGGCTGGGGATGGCTAGCCGCAAAGAATTACGACATTATCCAGACAGACTGGGTACTTCACTGCAGGCAATATTTCGATTCTATAATGCTGTGAGCATAACAAACTGCATTATATTCGGAGTTGTTGAACTGTGATTAAAGATTGGCCAATGCAAATTGATTCACCATTCACCCGTGATATCGTTAGCGGTTTCTAAGCAAAGCTTCCAAGTAATGATAATAATTCACTCTATAAAAGGCGGATCAACAATGGACAGAAAAATTATTAAAAACAAAACAATAAAATTCGGCCGATATCCTCAGGGAAGAAACGGTGAAATTGAGGATATTGAATGGATTGTGATGGACGTTCAGGGCAGCAAAGCGTTTCTTCTGAGCAGATTTGCCCTTGATTGCCCGAGATATGACACCTCATGGTCTTGTGTCACATGGGAAACATGTTATCAAAGAAGATGGCTGAACGAATCTTTCTTTGATCAAGCATTCACTGCAAATGAGAAAAAACTGATTTTGAACACATTAGTGCCAGCAGACAGAAATCCGTCGTTTGATATATCCTCTGGAAATGATACAAACGACAAAATATTTTCTCTCAGCATAGTTGAAGCAAAAAAGTTCTTTGAATCTGATGAATACAGATTATGCGCGCCGACTGATTATGCAATTTCCCGTGGCGCTTGTACAAGTGCTAAGTGGAACAAAGATTACAAAACCGATGGTATAGTTACCTGCTGGTGGTGGCTTAGATCGCCCGGCTACTTTTTAAATTATGCTTCATTTGTTTTCATTGACGGATCCGTCAGCGACTACGGTCACGGTGTTGGCGACGGCGATGGAGCGGTCCGCCCCGCTTTGTGGGCAGATTTTCAGATGTGATTTTTTCAAAACGCCGAGAATTGATCTTTCAAAACACTGACTCTCTCCTGACAAAATCTGGCAAACGGCATTCCGATGCCATAGAATGTCAAATTTCTTTTTGCTCTTCTTCCTTTGTAATTCATCCGTTTTTTCTGCACTCTCCGCTTTCGGCTTGATTCGCCACTTTTATCCTGTTTTTTACATCCTTCTAAAAGCGAAGCTTCTTTTTGGCTTCGCTTTTAATTTGTTAGAGGCAAACTCGGGTGATATCACCCTGGCGATAGTTTGTCAAGCACGTTTTGAAAAATGTCTTTTTTAATCGTTGTAGTGACTCTTTTTCTTTAAAGACATGATCCCACATGGAACACACATAATGCGTGTACGAACGTTTGGCAAACAATCCTTTACTCGGTTCAATGCGAAATAAGCATTAAGCCGGAAGCTCCGGGCTTGCGGGGAAATCAAAGCATTTTTTATTGCCGACTGAATAAGTCATGCATCAGCAGTCTCTTAGTCAGATTCGCAGTGCCGAAAAAAATAAATTATCTGACTTGACAAATTAAAGGCATTATGGTATTATAATTATGCAGAATTGGTAAATTAAATTCGAGGCATTATGATGAAGATCACCGGAAGCGAAAACGAAAAAACAATACTGATCGAATTAGGCGAACGTATCAAACAACACCGAATTTCACTCGGCATTACGCAGGCAGAGATGGCCGAAAAATGCGGAGTGTCTTCCAGTACGGTGACGCGGGTCGAGAGCGGCGCCGATTCCATGGCTTCAAACTATATCAGAATACTATCGGGGCTCAATATGTTGAGCAATTTAGATGTGCTAATTCCGGAGGTTCAGCCCGATTTCAAATCTCTGTATGAGAAAAAGAAGCCTCGTCAAAGAGCAAAGTCGGGCAAGTCAAAGCCGAAATCCGGCTGGATCTGGGAAGAAGACAAGTGAGAAATAAAAAATGGATGTCAGAACAGTAAAAGTCAATCTTTGGGGAACGCCTATCGGTTATCTGCATCGGATGGATAACGGGATTATAGGTTTTCAGTATGATGACAATTTTTCAAATAGCGGAATCGAAGTGTCACCGTTGATGATGCCGCTTTCCAAAATGACATACTCGTTTCCTTCTCTTCCGGAAGAGACGTTCAAAGGGCTTCCGGGCATGGTGGCGGATTCGCTTCCTGATAAATTCGGTAATATCGTTATCAAAAAATATCTTGAAAGCTTAGGTCGCGGCGCGGACTCTATCTCTCCTATTGAAAGATTATGCTATACCGGAAAGCGCGGCATGGGTGCTTTGGAATATGAACCGGCAGTGGACATCGGGCAAGCTTCTGAGGAAATTGACATCGACGCGCTGACGAAGCTCGCGTCCGATATCCTGTCCGAGAAGGAAAATCTGCACGTAAAGCATGACGAGCATATGATCGCCCAGTTAATGCAGAGCGGATCGTCTGTCGGCGGCGCAAGAGCCAAAACTCTGATCGCGTGGAATCCGGAAACAGACGATATCCGGTCAGGGCAGGTCAACGCTGGACCGGGATACGAATATTGGATTCTCAAGTTTGACGACGTAAAAAACAACAAGGATAAAGACGCTGAACCGGACGGCGGAGAATACACAAATATCGAATTCGCCTACTATCTGATGGCGCGCGCCGCAGGGATCGATATGAGCGAATGCCGCCTTTACAACGAGAACGGCAGATCTCATTTTATGACGAAACGTTTTGACCGCATCGGCAAAAAGGGCGAGAAGCTCCATATGCAAAGCCTGTGCGCTATCGCTCATATGGATTTCAATACGCCGAGAGTATATTCTTATGAAGACGCATTCCGTGTAATGCGCGAACTCAGATTGCCGCGTAATGATTTTCTGCAGTTATATAAACGTATGATCTTCAACGAATACGCGAAAAACTTTGACGATCATACGAAGAACGTCGCGTTTCTTATGAATAAGAAAGGCGTCTGGTCTTTAGCGCCGGCTTTTGATATGACCTTCTCATACCGAAAGGGCAGTATGTGGGTAAGCGAACATCAGATGCTGATCAACGGTAAATCCGGAGAGATAACAAAAGACGACATTTTGACAGTGGCGGAACACGCCGGAATCAAAAAAACCGATGCGCTGATCTGCGAGGAGCAGGTCTCCGAAGCGGTATCAAAATGGGCATCTTTCGCCGATGAAGCCGGGCTGTCAAAAAGAAAAGCCGAAAATATCAATAAACAGTTGAAGAGATAAACGCCTTGTCTCAAAAGCGGAGCTGACACCGGCTCCGCTTTTTTAAGTTTAATACGATTTTTCTGGTTTCGATGACATGACAAAGGTTGGTTTTTTCAAAAAGCAGCATTTTATCTTGGTTGAATACGGCAAAAAAGGATGAACTATAACCCAAAAGCTCAAAAGACGGGAAAGGACGGGCTCTCAGCCCGTCCTGACCAAAACCAAAAATGATATTATAATACCTACAGTGGTATTACTAACGGGGGCCCGCCTGTCAACCGTTTTTTTGTTGATTCTTTTGTATTATTCATCCGTGCCGTCAGGTTCCGCAGTTTCGCCCGGAGACGTGTTTCTCTGCGCAAGCGTTCTTCTCGCCGACGGACGGGCTTTGCCGCGGAAGCGTTTTCTGATCACCTTTGCTGGCACTTTCGAGACCGTCGCCCCGAGAAGCGCCGCTTTGCCGGTCTTAGCGGCTTCTTTCACGGGAGTGAACGGCACTTTTTCCGGCTCCGGAGCCGTTTCTGTTGCGTTTCCTGCCGTTTCAGGTTTTTCATCCGGAGCGTCGCCCTCAAGTTCGGCAAACAGCGCAGCTATGTCAAGCTCGCCGTCGTTTGCGTGCGGCACTATTATCGTATCTCCGAAGGCGTCGGCCGCCGTATATCTGCGCTTTGACGCTTCCTCAACGTCGTTTATATATTTTCTCCGGATCAGAAGCGCGACGAGCAGCGCCAGCACAGCGCACAGGAGCACCGCAAGAATTATTTCGATTATGAGAATAATATCCGTACCGTGCGTCGGCTGTTCATCAGTTCCGGTGGTTTCCGCCGGCTGCGTTTCCCTGCTGTCCGACGTCACGACGATTTTTGTGTAAATGAAGAGAACGTCAGCTCCGGCGCCGTCTATAGTTCCGTCTGCCGAAGGGCTGTCAGGAGAATATCCGTCCACCGAAAGCGCGCTGATCGAGTAGTGAGCTCCGTTCGTCGCGTAAACAACGTATTCATCCGAGACGTCTTCACCGTTGTCGTAGCAGTTTTTTACCGTGATCGGATAAAGCTCCGAGAGATCGGTATTGCTCAGAATGAGATCATCCATCGAAGTGACGGAATAAACGAATCTGTTATCCTCGATCTCAAACGAGATCGGCTCAAACGAGCCGCCAGAGGTCCTGCGGTACAGATGGGCGGACAGCGGCTTTACACCGTCAGGGATAGGCACGCTGAGCTTCGCGCTGCCGTCTATGCGTACAGGCGCGCCTTCCAGCGTAAGGGTTATTCCGTAAATCAGACCGTATTCTCCGGATGCGAGGAAAACGTCCGGCTCAAGCGTGTTCGCGGCAAGCGCGACGCTGAAAACGTATGATTCATCCTCGTTCCCGACAAGGACTATCTCCGAGCCCGAAACGGGATCAGTCAGCGTCACGTATCCGTCGACGCGGAACGTGATGCCGTTTTCCGCCGCGTAGTTCTGCGCTATCGAATCCGAAGCTCCTTTGATAAGAAAATTGTTCACGACGGAGCCGAGGGCGTTGTAACCAAGCGCCTCGTCGCCGATAAATTCGACGGTGTCGGGAACGTAAACCGAGCGTATCCCTGTCCCCTTGAAGGCGTTCACACCGATCTGCTTCACTGACGACGGAATTGAAAGCGAGCTTATGCCGCGACAGTTTTCAAACGCGCAGTCGCCTATGTCGGTCAGCCCTGACGGAATCGGAGCGGACGATATTCCAGTGCCACGGAAAGCGCAGTTTCCAATGGTTTTTACGGTTCCGGGTATGGAAACTGACGAAACCGCGGAAAGACCGTCGAAACACCCCGCGCCAATATTTTTCACGCCGCTGAAATTGACGGCTTTAATGTAATCGTTGTAAAGCGCCCACGGCGTATCGTCAGGCCCTTCGTAATCCGGGCATGTCCCGTTTCCGCTGACCGAAAGAAGACCCGACGGAAGTTTGACGGTCCACTTCAGCCCGTCGGCAAACGTTCCTTCGTCGGACGACACGTCGCCCGTTGAAACGAACAGGAATCCGTTGTCCTCGGCGTATTTTTTCGCGACGGACGGCGTCGGTGCCTTAATCTCCATCGTAAACTCCGAGTATTTGGCGTACGCCTGCGCAGAGGCGTCGGAGCTCGAGAAGAAATAGTATCCTATCGAATTGTCGGCAATCTCGCGTACGTTCTTTGAAAGGGTTATCGTTCTGAGGGACGGACACGAAGTCAGGGCGCGCACGCCGACCGACTTCACCGAATCCGTCATTGTGACGGCCGAAAGCGAATCGCAGCCCTCGAATACTCCCTCGGGAAGCGACGAAATGTTCGAATTGAGCATAACCGTTCCGAGCGAGTCGCACTCGGAAAAAGCGAATTTTCCTATATGCCTGAGTTGTGAAACAATTCTGTCGGACGTCAGTGCTCTGCACGCGAAAAACGCTCTTTCCCCGACGACCGTAAGCACGGTGCTTTCAAACTTTTCAAGCAGAACGCAGTTTTCAAAAGAGGAGATGCCGACCCTTTCGACGGACGGCGATGCTACGGATAAAAGTCCCGAGCATCCGAAAAAAACCCTGTCCGGGATCTCGGCGAGTTTTGCGCCGAATACGCAGTTTGTGACAGAAGATCCCTCAAAAGCGGAAGCTCCGAGGCTTTTGGCGGAGCCGAAAACGGCGCTGTCAAGCATCGGAAGTCCTTTGAACGCCGATTCACCGACCGATTCCACGGACGAGGATGAGACAGAGACCAGTCTGACGCACCCCGTGAACGATTCCGCCCCGAGCGTTTTTACTGTCTGTCCGAGTTCAAACGATTCTATCGCGTTTTCGGCCGCGAAGGCGCGTTTTCCGACTGACGTGACTCCGTTTTCGATAACGACGGACATGATTCTGAATCCGTCTTTTTCGGAATAATACTCGGCCCACGGGGCATCTGTGCCGTTAGCGAAATCCGGCATCGCGCCGTCGCCGCTTATGTGGAGTACTCCGTCTTCGGAAATAATCCAGCCGAGACCGCCTGCTTTGCCCTCAGGCAGAACGACCTTTGAAGCCGGAAACTCAAATCCGTTCTCCGACGCCCACTGTTCGGCATATGAACCGACATTTCCGATCACGACCGGACTGCATATCTTTGTGTAAACCTCGTCTATCAGGCCGTATCCGAACGCGTGCTCTCCTATCGACACGACGCTGTCAGGGACAGTAATCTCGCTTATATGATCGAAATTTATGAACGCGTCAGGGGCGACCGACGTCACGCCGTCGGTGATATAAACCGACGTCACGCTGTCAAAAAGCTCCGCCCATGGCGCCCCCTCCGCCGGAAGCGTCATGTCACCCTCACCGGAGAGCGTCAGGACCCCGTCGGCGACAGAAAATGTTATGTTTTCTTCTACCGGAGGAGGAGGAGGAGGAGGAGGAGGAGCGTCAGTTTCGCTTTCCTCGGCAGACGCGGCAAAAAGCGGGATAAGGAGAAGAGCCGCGCACGTGAGAATCGCCGCGAGGCGAACACCCGCGGCTGATTTTTTATTCTGTTCGCGCCAGATTTCACGCACCAACTGCCCGGCACTCCCCTTTTCCGGATAAATTACAGACGGAATTATACCACCAAAAGGAGTCTTTGTCAATACAGAGCCGTGAACGCAGGTTTAACCGCATGTAAAATCATTTAAAAAGTAAAAAAACTTTTTTGTTCTCCGGTATATACAAATCGGGCGGAATGTGCTATAATATAAGGGATTGTAAAAGCCGGTATGCTGTTTTGCCGGACGGGAACGCAATGGAACAGGAATTCAAAAGAAAAAAATCCGGGAAAAGCCCTGATTACGGTGCAAAAAAAGACCGCGAAATCCGCGATTCCGGCGAAGGATCGCTCGTTATCGGACGTAACGCCGTGATAGAACTTCTCAGAAGCGGGCGGGCAGTCAACAAAATATACGTCCGCAAAGGCGACATGACCGGCTCTCTGTCGATTGTTATGGCGGAAGCCCTCAGGCGGGGCATCCCTGTTTCCGAGGTCGATACGGCAAAGCTTGACAGAATGACGGGAAGCGCGGTGCATCAGGGCGTCGCCGCCTCGGCCGCAGTTAAGGAATACGCGTCCGTCGAAGACATTCTGGAGCTCGCCGCCTCAAGGAACGAAAAGCCGCTCATTCTTATGCTTGACGGCGTGGAAGACCCGCAGAATCTCGGCGCGCTGATCAGGACAGCCGAATGCACCGGAGTTCACGGCGTGATTATACCCAAGCACGGCGCGGTCGGGCTCACCTATGCCGTCGGCAAGGCGTCAGCCGGAGCCGTTGAATATGTTCCGGTCGCGATGGTGACCAATCTCGCCCGCACAACCGACGAACTGAAAAAGCTCGGGCTTTGGGTATTCGCAGCAGATGCCGGCGGGGATGACGTTTACAAAGCGGACTTTGACTGTCCAGCGGTCATCATACTCGGCAGCGAGGGATTCGGCGTCTCTCGTCTGCTGAAAGACAAAAGCGACTTTACGGTATCGATACCGATGTACGGAAATATCAACTCAATGAACGTTACGGCCGCAGGAGCTGTCATCCTCTGCGAAGCCGTAAGACAAAGACACAAAAAATAACGGGAGCGTGGCATTCCATGGCTGATAAAAACAAGGAACAGCTTTCCGCCGACGAACTTCTCAGACGGCTGAAGGAAAATATCGGAGATGACGAGGTGTCCGGCGCTGGTTCAGCAAAGAAATATAAGTTCACCCGGGCAAAAAAAGAGATGACGGACACTCTCGAGCCGCAGACGTCCGATTTTGAATACGAAAGCCCAGCCGCGAAATCAAGCGTCGAGGGGCTCGATATCGACGCGCTGATGAAAATGTATCTGTCAGACGAGGATTACGAGATCGCGTCGGGCAAAAAGCAGACGGATCCTCTTCCCGAAACTCTCGATTCCGCGGATCTCGAGGGAGCGACCGGTCAGCCGACCGACTACGAGGCCCCGGATCAGGATACATATTCGGAGCTCAACATCGACGGAAAGGTCTGCGACGTTCCGCAGCTCGGAACCGTACAGGAAAAAGCCGAGCCGGAGAACAGCGGAGAACCGGCTGCCGTGACCGCTGACGGTGACGAAACGATACGAGTCGAGGATCTCGGAAAATATATCCGCTCCTCGTCCCGCGGGATGTCCGACACCGAACTCGACGACGTTTTCAGCGAAGTTCCGATCGTTCCTCTCAACATTCCGGAAGAAAAACCGGAAGAAGAGCAGAAGCCGGCCGAAGATGAACCGGAATCAGCCGTTGAGCCGGAGATCCCAACTGACCTCACGGTCGCATATCCGGTTAAGAAGATCGAAGATGAAACCGGTCCTGAGATTGACGGCGGGGTAACTGAAGAAGACACATTGCCAGACGGCGACACCGCCGAAAGTATTCTTTCCGAGGTTAAATCGCCCGTTTCCGAGACCGACACGAACATCATGCTCGCCTTCGGCCTTGACGACGAACTTGAAAACGCCGTCGGAAGGGACAAGGCCGACAAGCTGCGCGAAGCAAACGAAAGCGAAGCAGACCGGATGACGGCCGAAAAACCTGCCGAGTCCGCGGAATACACCTCGCAGAACGATACCAAGACTTTCGCCGCTGCGTACAGAAAGAAATATCTCAAGAACGCAATATCGATTTTCGGAGTGATCATCGTCACGATCGTTCTGTTCTTCTATGAAAACATAATCGCGATGGGCGGTTCGCTGCCCACGGCGCTCGATCCGTCGTTCTACCCTGTCGTTAATACGATGGTAGGTCTTGAGATACTTTTCGTCGCGTTCATTTTCACGCTTCCCTATCTTTACAGAGGTTTCAAGGCGCTGACAGCCAAAAAACCGACGGTCGAAAGCATTCTCCCCGTGATTCTCGTTATGAACGTGCTTTACGCGCTGATAACGCTCACGTTCGTTTCGGGAACCGTGCACCGGATATATTTCCTTCCCGCTTCAATCGCTATCCTCTGCGTAGCAATCAGCAGAAGATTCGAGCTTATGCGCGAGACGGCTTCCTTCAGCGTTGTCGCGTCAAAGAAGAGCGGAAAGTTCGTGCTCGAAAATCTCGACCTCGGCTCGGCCGAGCTTGAGACGCAGGCGTTCAACGAATACCTGCCGAGCTCGCCGGACATTTTCCGGATATCAAAAGTTTCGTTTGTCGACGGTTTCGTCAGAAGAAACAAAAAATACCCGTCCATCAAGGGTCTGATCAGTTTCTTCATCCTCGGAATGCTCGGCGCTTC
>JAEEGL013701167.1_pt1 | contig 15695 bp, 10 predicted proteins | sample 9134231 | NCBI WGS metagenome assembly JAEEGL01 (sample SAMN16246548, study PRJNA631951) | gut metagenome | biome: gut microbiome; feature: rumen; material: fiber-attached | host: Bos | place: Iran: Karaj | collected 2018-10
ATTGTTACCTCTCTACCAGAAGGATAGTACACCATATTCTCCCAATCTACTGTATTTCCTAGATAAAATGGATCGATATAAGAACTCAAAGCATAAAGTTTATTATTCTTAAGAATATAACGAGAATTCGCAATTTCTATTTCATCACTTAGATATGTACCTTCCTTTGGTGAAATTTTTATATACTCATCATCTGATTTACAATATTCTTCAGAAACATTATCCTTATACTTCTTGCAACTTTTATAATCTGAAAGCTTATTATTAGTATCCAAAGCAACGATTTCTGACTCCTTATAACTTAGGATTCTTTTGGTGTCAAGCTCATTCAAAACTTTATTAACACTCACTGTCTTATTACTATAATCATTCTTGATTTTATAACAAACATTACTATCACACAATATATTATCACTTAAATAATCAATAGTTTTTATGTCCACAGAGCCATCAATTTTTACAATCTCGTTATTTGAACGAGTTTTATAAGCATATAACTCTCCTGAATGAGTTAATATAAGGTAAAAATAGTATTTGTCAATAATATTCATCTTCATTGTAACTATTTGCTTTATATTTCCAGTAAGCTTGTTACAAATCTCTTGATCATCGCACTCTAACGTATATTCATCCATATCCACTTTCAGATTTTTATTAATCTTTGAAGATGATGAATCGCTTTTCTTCGTATTTAGTAAAAATACACAAGCTGCAACAATAGCTGCAATTATTAGTAATATCACTATAATTAATCCTAATTTACTTTTCTTAGGTTCTTGATTACTACTATTAGTAGTATAACTGTTATCAACTGGTACTGGTTGTGGCTGTGGCGTTGGTTGTACTGGCTGTTCAACGCTTTCTTGCTGAAAACTATTATTCATAGGTTGTGTATTCATCTGATTAACTGTTTGTGGATTAACACCCATCTCTTGATTAAAATTTTGATTATTTATTAGTTGATTATTAAAATTATTTTGATCATTATTAAAGTTTGGATCCATATTAACATCCCTCTCTATTATGTATTAATTATATCATATTTTTTTATTTATTACTACCCATTGGTCAAAACCAACGGAAGAAGGCATATTTTGAAATATTTATAAAGTGTATCTAAAACGTATCTAAATACAATTTTTGTTTGAATTTTAATAATCTCAGGATCTTTCAATTCCTTGTAAATCCTTATAATTAAAGGGATTGTTGCAAACAAAACGAGGCCTTTCGGCCTCTCAGGGGGTTTTGGTCGATCTCTCTCTCACATAAAATCGTAAGAGGTGATCTGCATGACATCTATCATGCTATTATAATATTATCGTATATTTTTTTTAAAGTCAATTGGTTATTTAATTTAAAAATTTTAAGTCGTCAATTACCTGTAAATAATACTTATTATCTTTATAGTTTTCACTCTTTATATACTCTTCTGAATCTTTTTGAGTCTGTAATAATATTTGGTAGTCTCTTTTAATATCGGCGATTTTAAAGACCATATCCCCACTCTGCTTTGTACCAAATAAGTCCCCTTCTCTCCTCTCTTCAAAATCTTTCTCGGTTATGTAGAACCCATCATTACTTTCTTCCATTACCTTTAGACGTTTATTATCATAATCACTTATTAGAAAACAATAACTTTGGTCCTCGCCTCTTCCTACTCTTCCTCTTAATTGGTGGAGTGTAGCTAAACCAAATCGCTCAGCATTATAAATCACCATTACCGTAGCATTTGGAACATCTATACCTACTTCAATAACAGTTGTAGATATTAATATATCTATCTTTTGATTAACAAAGTTATTCATAATTGCATCTTTTTCTTGTTGTTTCATCTTGCCATGGATTATTTCTATACTACTATCTTTAAAAGCCATAGATAACTTGTCTTTTAAAATTGTAACACTGTTAAGATCACTTTCTTCATTTTCTATTAATGGAGAAACTACAAACACTTGGTGATTATTTTTAATTTCTTCAAATACTTTTCCTAAGACTTCTTTAATATCTTTTTCTTTATATACTTTAGTTATTATTTCTTTTCTTCCTACTGGTTTAGTTTTAATTATAGATACATCAGTATCACCATAAATAGTTAGAGCATAGGTTCTAGGAATTGGAGTCGCAGATAAATAAAGTACATCTGGTCTTACCCCTTTATTTTCTAATGTGTTTCTTTGTAATACTCCAAATCGATGTTGTTCATCTGTAATTACTAAGCCTAGATTATTAAATAAGACATTATCATTAATAAGGGCATGAGTACCAATTAAAAGATTTATTTCTCCACTTTTTAAACGACCATAAACAGCTTCTTTTTCTTTTTTAGTCATATGTCCCGTTAATAATTCTATTGTTATATCTGTACCCTTAAAAAGCTTATTTAATGACTTATAATGTTGGACAGCAAGTATCTCGGTTGGTGCCATAAAGGCAGTCTGATAACCAGATAAATAATTAATGTATATAGCGTATGCTGCAACTGATGTTTTACCACTTCCAACATCCCCTAAAATTAGACGATTCATTCTACTATCACTAGTCATATCTTTTTTTATTTCTTGAATTGTTTTTTCTTGATCTACAGTAAACTTAAATGGTAGTAATTGGAAAAATAAAGAATCATCTCTAATATCTCTTTTTATTCCTAGTGCTTTTTTCTCAGTTATTTTAAGATAATTAATCTTAAACATAAATTTAAAGAATTCTTCATAAATGAGTTTGAGTTTTGCTTGTTTTACTTCATTAATACTACTGGGGAAATGAATATCTTTAATTGCATCATATTTAGAAATAAATTTATATTTTTCGTTATATAACTCCGGTATTCTATCTATATAAGTTTCATTTATATTAATGGCTTCCTTTATTAATTTAGATATGGCATTTGATGAAATCCCTTGAGTTAAATGATAGATTGGCTCGATAGTATTATTTGGTAAGTTAAACTTAATGTCTGATGCCGTAAAAGTGTTTTTTAAACGGTCATATTTCCCCAATAATATTAACTCTTTATTAATCTTAATATTGTTCTTTAAATAAGCCCGATTAAATATAACAACATTAAAATCTATATTATAAGCTTCAGCTAGAAATGTAAGTTTATTAAAATTCTTCTTTATATAAAATGCTTTAGCGTCCGTTAAAACATGACACTTTAAATAACCAGGTTCACTTTCTAATTCATTTATATTTTTATACACGATAAAGTTATATCGATATGGATAATATTCGAGTAAATCTTGAATAGAATTGATGTTTAAATTAGCTAATGTTTCTCTCATTTTAGGGCCTATACCCTTGATATTTTCTAGTTCCATATTGACCTCAAAACAATTATAGCAAAATAATTGTAAAAAATGTTAAAAAGTTGTTGACAAAACAACCCAAATCGATTAGGATATAAATCACCAATTCACTTACAGAGGCGAATTGGTGCTAGTATCACACTAGTCAACCCCTTTTTATTCTTTGAGACTATAACGCAAGTTATAGTCTCGTTTTTTTATAATTGATTTTTAGATATGATTAGGATATGATATTCCTTGGAGGTTACACGATGTATATTTACAAGAAAGATAATGATAAGATTCTCGTTTATAAAGTGACAAGAGATAGTGAAAAAGAATCTCAATATAAATGGGATAATATAAAGTTAATCCATGGGGATACTATACTATATAAAATAAATATTTCTCCCCGAGATATTGTAAGCCAATGTGGTGAAGAGTTAGTTTCTAATATTGCCATGTATAAAACTTCGCCGGAACTATCTATATATAAAAAAGTAAAATTTTCCCCTGAACAACTGAGTGATAAAACTATGGATATTATAAGAAACTATTGTGATGGAAATATTTCAAGTTTTTATTATACTCCAATTAGAGTTAATAATAATGAATATCCTGAATTGCATTATATTCTAGTTCATGTTTCCGGCGAACGTGAGCAAGTAGATTATAATGTTATAAACATTCCTAAAAAGTTATATTCACTTGAGATGCTTAAACGAGGCCGATATGAAACTCTAGATCAACTATCTAATAATGAGTTAAAAGATTTAATGAGCATATACTCTAATTTAGATTTTATCGGGGATTTTGATTATGAAAGTTTTAATAATTTAAAAGCATTACAAGTAATAGATGAGAATAATAGTGTTAACTTTAATAGAAAGTTAAGACAGTCTTCTAGAATATTATCTTTAATAAAAAAATAGCATGGTATTTAATCTACCATGCTTTTATAATGCTCATATCGCGTTTTAGCATTTTCTATTTGCTTTTCTAATAATTTTGTTGCTAATTGTTTATCTTTAATCATAAGGGCATTAAATCTTACTTCATTGTTTAGAAAATCCCAATACTTAGAAAAATCAGGTTCCTTAGAATCAATATATAGTTTATTTTCGACAGGATTATATCTCATTAACATTGTATAGCCACATTCTACTGCCAGTTTTTCTTCGTGTATAGAACATCCCATTCCAGTTTTAATACCCTGTTCTACACATGGACAGTACGCAATGATTATTGAAGGGCCATCATGCTCTTCTGCTTCTTTAAACGCTTTAATAGCTTGGAACATATTAGCTCCAAGAGATATTGATGCTACATAACAATTAGGAATTCCCATTGCTATCTTAAATAAATCTTTTTTATTAGTCTTTTTACCCATATTGGCAAATGATGCCACTGCGCCTATATTTGTGGCTTTACTAGATTGACCGCCTGTATTTGAGTATACCTCAGTATCTAATACTAAAACATTAATATTTTTATTTGAATGTAAGACGTGATCTAAGCCTCCATAACCTATGTCATAAGCCCAGCCATCACCACCGACAGCCCAAACGCTATTGGCATTCATATAAGTTAATAATTCTTTTAACTCATTTGGAATATCTTTACTATTTAATTCACTAACTATCTTAGAAGTAATATCATAATCATTTCTATTATCTAACCATCCTTGATATAATTCTTTAATATCTGCACTAGATTTATCTATATTATCTTTAATAATGGTTTCAATTCTATTATGCTCTTCTTCTAAAGATAATTTCATACCTAAGGCAAATTCCGCATTGTCTTCAAATAAGGAATTAGCCCATGGGACTAAGTATGGGGTTGCTGGGGCGCTGCCTCCATAGATAGAAGAGCAGCCAGTAGCATTAGCTATCATTAACTTAGGCCCAACAACTTGGGTTAATAATTTAATATAAGGCGTTTCTCCACACCCAGCACACGCTCCAGAAAATTCAAATAATGGTTTTTGTAATTGAGATCCTTTAATAGTATATTTATTTATAACATCTGGATTTTTATAATCATCAAAGTATTCTTTGACATCACTTGAATAATAATCTTTCATTTCTAATGCTTTATTACCAGATTTTCCAGGGCAAATACTTACGCATAAGCCACAACCGGTGCAATCTAGAGTGGATACCTTAATTGTGTAATTATATTCCTCATTACCAAGTAATGGAATGCCTTCATTTTTATCTTTAGTTAAAAAACTTCTAATTACTGCATGAGGACATACTAAACTACATTGGCCACATTGAATACAGTTTTCTTTATTCCATGCTGGAACCTTAAGTGATGTATGTCTTTTTTCTAATTTTGATAAATCACTTGGAAATGCTCCGTCTTTAATCGCTAAAACATCCGAAACTTTTAGACTGTTACCTTTACGGTTTTCAATTATATCAAAAATATTTCTTTCATCGTCTATTTTCTCATCAATTGTTAGTTTTAAACTAATCTCTTTAATACTTGTTATAGCATCGTCTAAAGCTTCAATATTATTCTTAACAATATCCTCGCCTTTTGTTTTGAACTTTTCTTGAATTCCATTAACTAAAGCATCTTTTGCTTCATCATGACCTAATAAATGCAAAAGAGCCATTTCCATAATTTTACTAATTTTACCAGATAAATGATGTTTATCCGCGATATCATCGGCATTTATAATCATTACTTTGATATTATTTGTAATAATTCTTTCCTTTACCTTATTTGGAATTATATTATTTATAATTGTTTCATTTTGATTAGTATTAATTAATAAGATTCCATTTTCTAATAAATCATCAACCATGTTATATTTAGTAAAGTAATTTAACTTGGTAACTACCGTTACCTTTGGATTTTCCACATAATAAGGCATGTGAATAGGATTCTTACTAAATCGCAAATGAGAAATAGTAACGCCACCACTTTTTTTAGAATCATATTCAAAATAACCTTGAGCATAGTCATTAGTTTCACTATGAATTATATTTAATAAATCCTTTGAGGCACTTACCATACCATCAGAACCAAATCCAAATACTTTAATTTCTTCAGTTTTTGAATCTAGTTTAATTGTTTCGCTTGGAATACTTAGATTAGTAACATCATCAATAATACCAATGGTAAAGTTATTCTTTGGATTATCCTTTAACATAGTATAAATTCCTGCGATATCCCCTGGGGTTACATTTTTACTAGATAAACCATATCTACCGCCTACTACTGTTATATCCTTATTATCTAAGGCTGCTAATACATCTAAAAATAATGGTTCTCCGTTAGATCCTGCTTCTTTCGTGCGATCTAGAACCGCTACTTTCTTAACTGACTCTGGAATTACATCTAATAAATATTTTCTACTAAATGGTCGGTATAAATGGACCTCTATTAAACCAAATTTTTCGCCATTGGTATTTAGATAATCTATAGTCAGTTTTATGGTATCACAAACACTTCCCATAGCAACTATAACGTGTTCTGCGTCCTTTGCTCCATAATAATTAAAAGGTTTATACTCTGTGCCTTGAATAGCATTTATTCTATCCATATAGTCAGCCACTATATCGGGCATTGCATCATAATATTTATTTCTGGCTTCCATACTTTGGAAATAAATATCCTCATTTTCTGCTAAACCAAATTGTTTTTTAGATCCAACAGATAATACTCTATTTTTAAATTCATTTATTTTTTTGTGATTTACTAATTTTAAGATATCTTCCCTATTCAATTCTTTAATTGTGTTTATTTCATGTGAAGTTCTAAAACCATCAAAGAAGTGAACAAATGGAAGGCTTCCCTCAATAGTTGATAAGTGGGCTACAGCAGCCATATTTTGAGCATCTTGAACATTAGTTGAAGCAAGCATACAAAAACCAGTTGGTCTTATGGCATATATATCTTGGTGGTCGCCAAAAATAGATAAACTATGAGTTGCTAAAGATCTTGCAGCCACATGAATTACTACTGGAAGCATTTCTCCTGCTATTTTATACATATTAGGAATCATTAACAATAGTCCTTGACTAGCAGTAAAAGTACTTGCTAAAGAGCCAGTTAAAGCAGCTCCATGTAGTGCTCCAGCAGCTCCTGCTTCTGATTGCATTTCAACTAGACTAGGAGTTGAATTAAAAAGATTCTTTTCACCACTCGTGATTAGATTATCAACATTTTCTGCCATTGGTGAAGACGGTGTTATTGGGTATATACTACATACTTCACTAAAAAGATAGGCAATATTACTACAAGCTGTATTTCCATCCATGATTTTCATATTATCACACTCATTCCATTAAAATTATATCATTATACCAAAATAAAAACTAGCAAATGCTAGTTATTTATTTTCTAATTTTTCCTCAATTTCCATTAGACGGTTATATTTAGCTATTCTCTCGCCTCTACTCATAGATCCTGTTTTAATAAACTCTGTTGGGAAACCAACTGCCAAATCCGCAATAAACGTATCAATAGTTTCACCACTTCTATGAGAGATAATACACTTATAGCCCGATTTCTTTGCTAATTCAACTGTTTTTCTCATTTCAGTGAACGTTCCAATTTGATTAGCTTTAAGTAAAATAGCATTTCCAGCATCTTTATCAATTCCCATTTTTAAGTACTTAGCATTAGTAACAAAGTAATCATCACCAACTAACATAACTTTATCCCCGATTGCCTTAGTTAATTTAGCCAATGAATCAAAGTCATCTTCAAAGAATGGATCTTCAATACTAATAATTGGGTATTCTTTTACTAGGTCTTCATAATATTGTACTAATTCATCCACGCTTATGTCCAAATCATCGATATGATACATCATTGTTTTTTCATCGTAAAACTCTGAAGCTGCAGCATCAAGCGCTATAAAAACATCTTTTCCAGGTTGAAAACCACTCCTATTGATAGCTTCCATTATTAAGTCTAAAGCTTCTTTTGTCTTGGAAATAACTGGGGCATAACCACCTTCATCGCCAACGCCAACAGCTAGTCCCCTTTCTTTTAATACTCCTTTTAAAGTATGGAATACTTCAGAAGCCACTCTAACTCTTTCCTTAATTGTTTTTACTACTGGCATAATCATAAATTCTTGAATACTCAAACCATTCCCAGCATGAACGCCACCATTTAAAATGTTAACCATTGGCACAGGCATACTAACTTCACCCTTGGAAACAAATTCAAATAAATCCTTATTTTCAGATTTAGCCATACATTTTAAACAAGCAAGTGAAACCCCCAACATAGCGTTTGCACCTAATTTACTTTTATTCTCAGTTCCATCAAGAGCAAGCATTGCTTCGTCTATTTCTTCTACATTTGCTTCATGGCCTAATAGAAATGATTTAATAGTGGTATTAACGTTATCTACGGCTTTTAATACCCCTTTACCTTTATATCTTTTTGTATCTCCATCACGTAATTCTAAAGCTTCTCTTGAACCTGTTGAAGCTCCTGATGGTACAGATGCTGTTTCTCTAATACCATTTTCTAGTTCCATTGTTACTTCTACAGTAGGGTTTCCTCTACTATCAAGAATTTCTCTTGCAAAAATATCTTTTATTTTCATTTTTTTATTCTCCTCACTATATTCAATTATAATATAAATAAAATAAAAAAGCCACATATGTGACTTTATTTACCAAAATATTTTAACTACTTCCGATAGCCTTTTTTTAAGTATTATATCGTTTGTTATACAAAGCACCGCAGATAACATTAGGAATAAGCCAATCACTTGGGTAACTTCTAAACTTCCAAACGGATTAATAATGGTTAAAATACCTAAAACTACGATTACTGCACCCGTTACAAATGTAAATAGCCAAGATTCATCTCTTCCAATTAATATCCATACCCCGTGGGATATGTTTAAAACCCCACGTAAAATATAATATAAGCCCAAAATATTAGTTACGAATTGAATTGAATCATAAGGTATTGCGATTACTATCAACGCTAAGACAAAAAACAGAATGGCAAAAACCGAATCCAGCGCATATAACTTCGCACCATCACGTAAATAAAAGCGCAAAAGTGATTCTAACCCATGAATTATAAATAGAATTCCAAGTATTATTCCAATCATTTTATTGGAAAAAACTGGCCAAACAAATAAAACTAATCCCACAACTGCAAATAGGGCATTCATAAATATTGAACCCGACAAAAAAAGATTAAACGTTGGTTCCTTTCTATTACCTGTTAATTTCCTTGCCATATACTCACCTACTATCATTATACTGGGTTTAAAAACTTTGTCAATTCTTTTGCTTTTATATCCGAGCTATGGTATAATCACAAATTGAAAGGAGCCATTATGCAATTAAAAGAATTAACATTAGAAGAGTTTCAAAACTTCTATGATAAACATCCATTGCGTAATTACTGCCAAACCATTAATTATGCCTTAGTTATGGGCCAATTTGACTATAATTATGAACTTATTGGATTAGTGGATAATGACCATATTTATGCTGCGTCTATAATACTTATCAAGCGTGTGGGCTTAAAATCTTATTTTGCATACGCTCCTAAAGGATTTCTTGTTGACTATACAGATGAAGAACTATTTACTAAATTTATAGATTTGATTAAAAAGTATTATAGTAAGAAAAACTGTATCTTTATTAAGATTAATCCTGAGATAGCAGTTGGCGAGTTAAATAGTAAATCTGGTAATATAGACTACAATAATAATTACCAAATTAATAATATTTTACAAAAAAATGGATTTATTAATGTCGGTGTGAATCAGGATTTTGACGAAACATTATTTCCATCATTTACTGGTATAGTTCCTCTTAAGGATTTTGGCATTTCGAAGGTTAGTAAAAACACTCGAAATAAAGTGCGTAAGGCAATAAGAATGGGATTAACCTCTAAGATAGGCGACATTAATGATTTAAAGATTATTAAAAGATTCATGCCATCACTAGATGACTTTTATTACGAAGACTTCTATAATAGCTTTGCTAAAAATAATCTGGTGGATGTAATAACAGTTTCTATTGATCCAGAGACATATTTATCAAATATACAACGTGCATTTGAAAAAGAGCAAAGTATAAACGCTAAGTTAGCACAACGAATCATTAATAATAATACTAATCGTAATATTAATAAAAAAATGAATTCCGATCGAGCATTACTATCCTACAAAAACGAGATTGTTGCGGCAACAAATATGCTTAAAGAGAATAAGCCCGAGATTATAGCAGGTGCAATCGTTGTTAAAGACGGATCTAGAGTCCAAATAATTGCAAGTGGATTCAATAAAGAATATAAACGATTTGTGCCAAATTACTATTTATATTATGCAATATTGAATTACTATAAAGATGAGTATCTATATGCTGATTTAAACGGTATATCAAATAATTTTAGTAAGGATAGCAAATACCATGGTTTAAATAGATTCAAAATGGGATTTAATCCCAAGGTATATGAATTAATTGGCGAACACGATTTAATTCTATCGCCAAATAACTATCGAATGTTATTTGATGACAGCTTTATATCAAAAATATATAAATCATTAAAATAATTATTAGGAGAGTTTTAAAATGGAAAAAATCAAACAAATTGCTGAAAATTTTAAATTTCAAGGGGAATTAAAAAATATTGTGAGTAACACCCAAGGCAATATTAATGCAACTTATATATTAACGTATGATAATGAAGGGATAGAAAAAAAATATTTATTACAAAAAATAAACGCTAACGTATTCAAAGAACCATACTTAGTTATGAAAAATATGGAAATTGTTACAAGTCATATTAGGAAAAAATTAAAAGAGGAAAATGATCGCGTACATAAAACATTGCATATCATTAAAACTGAAGATGACGAAAACCTTTATACTTGTATAAATGACGCCGGCGAAAAAGAGTATTACCGCGCATTCACTTTCATTGAAAATTGTATATCATATGATAGTCTTAAGGACACTGAGAATCCCGAGTGGACTGCATATGAGGTTGGTAAGAGTTTGGGCCAGTTCCAAAGATTACTAAGCGATGCTCCAATAGGTCAATTAACTGAAACTATAAAGGATTTTCATAATACCCCAAAAAGATTTCAAGCATTACTTGAAAGCATTGAAAACAAAGTTACTTTCCGTGCTTATAATCACCCTATAGAGATAGTTAATTTAATTTCAATGATTAAAGAGTGTTCTACTATCATGGACGCTTTAGGAAAAAGCGTACCAGTAAGAGTAACACACAATGACACAAAATTAAATAACGTCATGATAGATAATCGATCTGGTGAAGGAATAGCTTTAATTGACCTAGATACAGTAATGCCAGGATCTGCTTTATTTGATTTAGGAGATGGAATTAGATCTGCATGTAGTAGTGCTTTTGAAGATGAAACCGACTTAAGAAAGGTTTATTTGGATTTAGATTTAACTAAGGCATATCTAAGAGGCTACTTAGAAGAAATGGCGGATAATTTAACTCCTGATGAGATTAATTACCTTGGTTTATCTATAAAAGTTCTAACATACGAGTTAACAATTAGATTCTTAACAGATTATCTCAATGGCGATACTTACTTCAAAGTTAAATATCCTGAACATAATCGTGATAGATTTTTAAACCAATATCATTTGCTAATGGATATTGAATCTAAACTGCCTGAAATTAATCGCTTTGTTAACGAAACCGTAAAAGAAATTAAAGGCAAAAAAAGAACCTTAAGCAAATAGCTTAAGGTTTTTTATTATAATTAAAATACTTTACCACATACTGGACAAACAGTTGCATTAATGTCTACTTGGCTACCACATTGAGAGCAAAATTTAGTTGCGGGTTGAGCAGGCGCTTCTGGTTGTGCAGGCATTGGTTCAGCAACTGGCTGAACAGGCGCCTCTGGTTGTGCAGGCACTGGCTCTGGTGAAACAACTGGGCTTGCTTCAACTGCTGGTGCAACTGGAGCAACTGGTTGAACAGGCTCTGCTGGTGCAGCTGAAGTAACTGCTGCGGCTGCTACAGCATCAGGTTTATACAAGAATACATGAGCAACTAATAGTACAGCACCAATCCAAATCATGTAGAATCCTGCACCAAATTTAATGTATTCCTTATACATACTTAACTCTTTGTTTGAATGAATAGTTAAGTATAATATTAGCAATACGATTAAAATAATAGGCACTAGTACTAGTTTTGGATTAAGCTTACTAATGAAACCGCCGAATGGAGTTTTTTGTACTGATGGAATGTATTTTTCAATAAAGTCTCTAAATATAAATAATGTAATTGCAATAAGTAAGACTAATGTTACAATTCCTTCCCAGTATTTGATTAACGTTATTGTTTCTTTTACCCATAGTACTTCAATTTTAAAAAACGGTAAGAACAAACCAATAAACGCAATCAATAGCCCTCCAAGTGCTACATACCTCTTCTTTCTTAGTATTTCCATAATCTATTCTCCTTTCTTCCTATTTTCTATTCCTTCTTTTACTATACTTGCCACCGGATTACTATCCGCAATAGCATTTACGACAGTATTTTTGGTTAGATTGCCAAGAAATCCACTATTATTAGTACTTCCTTGAACGTTTAAATTATTTGCTCCCGTCATACGAGAGTTTTCTAATCCCCTTTTAGTTTTAATAAATGTATCAACTTGTCTTAGGTTAGTCATATTCTTCTTAGTTTCTGTCTCATAAGTATGTCTTGCTGAGGCATTACGATACTTAGCATAGAATATAAAGAAGAAGACAAAGCCTAATACTAAGAATACATATTTATAATCCCAGTCTACAAATATTACTCCAAGCACTCCTACTAATTCTACAAGTCCTGAACAAATAAGTAGTTTTGGCATATGGATAGGAACACTACCCATCGTTTCTTTGGTTCTTGCATTAACTGCAACGTAATGTAACAATTTCTTTTCACCATTTACTTCTTGGTAACTGTATAGCCATACTGGTAAATACGCTGATTTCCATTGCTGACCTTTAATAGCCAAATCCTCAGTTTCCCACTTAACTCCTCTGTCATAATGAGTTAATGTTTCATTAGCGGCAAATCTTGATATATCTTTTGATTGAGTATAAACAAGAGGCCTTAGCTCATCTATGTTTGTATCTCTCTTTTCAGAAGTATATCCTTTTAAGAAATTAGCATTATACTTAACACAATTTTCAATATCAAATGGCATAATAGCGTTAATTACATTATTTGTTTTATCTGAAGCAGAGTTATTTCTTCTATCAGAACTAGATTCTACTGAAAGACCACTAATAGTAAGATCATACTCTCTTTCTACGTGATATAAATCCGCATCATAATAAGTTTTTTGGCCGTTGTTAGTATTTACAAAATACCTTCTTTTTAAGTGTTCCCCTTCACCTGATAGATTAGCATGAGCGTTAACATCTACAAGCATATATGGAAAATATACACCCATTACATTTTCCGTTGTAAACTCAGCAGTGAATTTAGGATTTGCAAAGAATTTCCTTTTACCAACAAAATCCTCAATGCATTTCCTTGCTTCATCTTTTGTAACCCCAAATGGAAGAACCGTATCAGGTACACTTCCATTTGGAATTTGCTCATTTATAGATAATATATTACGACACCAGTGGCACTTTGCGTTTACTGACGATGCAGTATCTATTACAACTTCCGCACCACAACTAGTACATTTTAATGTTATGACATCTTTAACATCAGCTTGGATATTTGATGCTCCAGAACCCATTACTTGTCCTTGCAACTGACTGATATCCTCGACCATTCCTTCTAGCTTTTCAGCTTCAAACTCATTACGGCAATAAGAACATCTTAATTTACCTGTTTTAGCGTTAGTAAATATTTCAGTTGCTCCACAGTAAGGGCATCTATTTTGACCATCTTTAGCTTTTGAAGATGTATCGACTACAGCTGGTGAACTCACACTACTCTCAGGAGAAACAGTATTCTTTTCCTCCTCTTTCATACACTATAATCCTAAATATTTCTTTTTTAATTCGTTATATTCTTCTTCGGAAATTGCACCAGCATCTAATAGTTTTTTAGCTTCCATTAATTTTGCTGAAGGATCTTCAGCAGCAGGTGCAGCTCCCACAACAGCTCCGGCAACAGGTTGTGCAGCAGGTTGTGCTGGTTGTTGTGCAGCAGCGCCCATAGCGCTAGCGCCCATATTTGAAGCCATATTCATACCCATGAAGCCCATCATTGCGCCATTTGGATTAGCAGCAGCTCCTTGCATTGCTTCACCAGTAGCAGCAGCCATCATACCAGGCATGTTGTTTGCATAAGCTTGTCCCATACGAGAAGCTCTTCTAACAGCCACGTCATCAGCTTTAGCTTGTTCAAGCAATTCTTTAGTAGCTTCATCATAGTCAAGATTTGTAATGGAAACATCAGTTATTTCAATACCAACATTTTCTTTCCAATGATGTTCTTGTTCTATAGCTTGCATTAATGCAGCAGCTACTCCAGATTTATCACTTTGAATTTTAGTTATTCTATTTCCATGACTTGGATCGTTTGAATATATTGATAATGCTGTTTGTAATGAATCTACTACTTGACCAAATAATCCCTCAGCATTTGAGTTATTATCGATATCAGCAAAATCATATACTTTTCCAGCCATTAAGTATTCTTGTGGAATAAACTTAACGAATGTCATTGGGTCAACAATCTGTAATGTATATACACCATGTAATGCAGCAGCTACTTGAGTTTGTAAGAATGCGTCATCCCAATAAATTGGACCTCTAGTTCCAAACCTATTATTAGCAATAGGTTTCATATTTACATAGAATGCATTATGTTGTGCAGCAACTACGTTTCCATGTTTAGTCCTATCCCAAGTTGATTGAAGTAACCCTTTTAATCCTTCTCCAATACCTTCGCCAGCAAATAATGACTTGGCATTTGGATCATCAGATGTATATGTATAACCGCCTGGTTCTACTATACATCCAGTAATCGCACCATCACACATTGTGATTAATGCTGTGCTATCAGGAACAATTATCTTTGTACCATTAGTAATGATATTATCACTACCTTTAGTATTTTGGCCACCAGAAACTTTAACAGCTGGATAAACTGCTACAGTAGCAGTACTTCCAATACTTTCAAAGTCAGGTTTCATGTACTCAAGCCATTGATCAGCAAAAGTTCCACTTAAAGCACCTGTAAAAGCTTTAATAAATCCCATACTCTACCTCCTATTATAAAATTTATTAAGAATAGCTTCTAGCATATTCAATATAATTATATCATAAAAAATAAAAAAAATAGCAAAAAATGTTATTTGCTATTTATCTTTATATTCTAATGGGTTCCTACAGTATTTACATGTTCCTATATTGGATTGAATTACATTACTTGCTCCACATGTAGGACACGTTATAAAAT
>JAEEGL014756645.1_pt1 | contig 15695 bp, 9 predicted proteins | sample 9134231 | NCBI WGS metagenome assembly JAEEGL01 (sample SAMN16246548, study PRJNA631951) | gut metagenome | biome: gut microbiome; feature: rumen; material: fiber-attached | host: Bos | place: Iran: Karaj | collected 2018-10
CAACCGCCTCGTCTTCCTGCCCATCGGCCTCTTCGGCGTCACCATGTCCTCCGTCTGCCTGCCTGCGCACGCCCGCGCCCACGCGCGTGGCGACCAGCAAGGCAGCGTGGAAGCGCTCGACTACGCCCTGCGCACCATCCTCTTCCTCGCCATGCCCACCATGGCCCTCCTCATGGTCTGCGACCGGGAGATCATCCGGCTGCTCTTTGCGCGCGGCGCCTTCAACGCGGAGGCGATCGCAGAGTGCCACTGGGCCCTCATGTTCTATCTGACTGGCCTGCCCGCCTTCTGCTGCGCCAAGGTCGTCACGAACCCCTTCCATGCGCGGCTGGACACGGCCACGCCCGTGCGCGTCGCCTGCGTGATGATGGTCCTGAACACGGCGCTGAACTTCGCCCTGATGTGGCCGTTACGGCAAGGCGGCCTGACCCTCGCCACAAGCCTCTGCTCCTGGCTGGAAATAATCATCTTGCTGAAACTCAACAAGAAGGCGTTGCCGGATTGGTCGCCAACGCCATTTGTGAAGGCACTTTTGGGTTTGGGAATCGCCGCCGCCATTGGCGCCGTCGCCACCGCATACGTCATCCGCCTCTGTGACGGCTTGCCGCGCACATTCGGCTGGCAGGGGGCGCGCGTCGCCATCGCAGCCGCCGCACTGGGCCTTGTCTATCTGGTCGTCTGCCTCCTCATTCGACGCCCTGAGCCTGTGGAACTGCTTGGTGCCTTCCGAAGGAGAAAGAAGGGCTAGTTCAACGGCGGGCGCTATATGCCGATGCCCCCTTGAGGGCGTAGCGAAAATCGTGCCATTGATCCTTCCACATAAGGGTGCCACTCTGGCACCACTGTTGTGTTTTTGGAAAAGCCTGTCCCTACTCTCCACGGGCGCACTGCGGAATAGAGTTCAGGAAGACGCGGCCGTAGCGGGCGGTCTGGAGACGGCTGTCCAGCAGGACGACGATGCCGCGGTCGTCGCGGCGTCGGATGAGGCGCCCGAAGCCCTGCCGAAACTTGAGGACGGCTTCCGGCAATGAAAAGCACTTGAAAGGAGAGTCTCCGGCAGCCGTGCAGGCCTCATCGCGAGCCTGAACCAGCGGATGGTTCACCTGCGGGAAAGGCAGCTTCGTGATAATGACGCTGGAGAGGTCGTCGCCGGGCACGTCAACGCCCGTCCAGAAGCTGTCGGTGCCGAAGATGACCGCCTTGGGGGCCGTGCGGAAGCGCCTGAGCATGTAGGCAGGCGAATCGCCCTCCCCCTGCATGAGCAGCGTATAGCCGCCTTCCCCCAAAAACTCCCGCAAATCCTCCGCCGTGGCGCGCATCTGGCGGTAGCTGGTGAAGAGGACGAAGGCGCGCCCCTGCGTCATCGGCAGGAAACGGCGCAGCTGTTCGGCCAGCGCGGCACCGTAGCCAGGACTGTCCGGCGACGGCATGGGCGGCATGTAGAGCGTAACCTGTTCACGGAAATCAAAGGGCGTCGAGAGAACGAGTTCCTCTGCGTCTGGGCAGCCCAAATTCCGCTTGAAATAGGCCAGATTGCCGTTCACGGCGAGCGTGGCGCTCGTGGCAATGACAGGAACGGGCGGCTGAACGACGACCGCTTCGGCGAGATCCACACCCTCCTGCGGCGGTGGCGGCGGCGCAAAGAGCATTTCATGCAAAAGCGGCGCGATGTCGATGGGAACGGCGTTGAAGAGGACATCCATCTCGCCACGGCTTGAGCGGCCGCCGCCGGTCTCCAGCCAGCGCGCATCGCCAGGCTTCTGCGGCGCGCTGTCTTCCTGCACATCTGTCGGGCGCTGACCTGCCTGTTGAAAGAGCGAGAGAGCATCAGCGAACTCGCCGAGTTCCTGCGCCGCAACGAGGCAGGCCTGCGCCTGGGGGGGAGCTTCGCCACGGAAGTCGTCCGCCGCATCCGCAACGGACGACTTGAGCGACATGACGGCCTCCCGCAACGGATCCGCCTCCGCCAGCGGCGAGGTGCAGCGCAGGGTCTGCCGTTCGCCGCCCATGCGCTCCACCAGATGCGGCAGCAACTGCGCCATGACGGCGCGCAGGCCATTGGCGCGGTCCACAATCTCGCGGGCGCCTGGCGCGGCGCAGCACTTGCCGCCAGGCATGAAGTCATGCGTAAGGCGGTTCAGGTTGAGGCGCAGATCAAGCGTGTCGGCGTGGACGCCCAGCTGACTGGCGGCAATCTGCGGAACGGTGTGCGCCTCGTCAAAGATGAGGGCACTGTAGGTCGGCAGGAGTTCGCCGCCGGCCTGTCCGTCCATGCTATCTCCTAGAGCGCAAAATAGATATGCATGATTAGCCACAATGAGTTGCGCCTCGCCGAGGCGTTGGCGCGCCAATCTCATGAAGCAGCTGTTGAAGAAGGGGCAGACGCGCCCAACGCAGTTGTGTCGAGAGGCACAGACATCGCTCCAGAATCGTCCGTCTATGCCGCCGACGATTTCCATGCGGTCGCCAGTCTGCGTCTGGCGGCTCCACTCCATGAGACGCGCAAGCCTGTCGCCTTCCAGCAAAAGGGCGGGCCCCTCGCTATGGCCGATAAGCGACATCTGCCTCTTGCAGAGATAGTTGCCACGCCCCTTGGCGACTTGGCAGTTGATGGGCGTGTTCAGCAGACGCGAGAGCAGCGGCACATCGCGCCCCGTGATTTGCTCCTGCAGATTGATCGTATTGGTGCTGATGACGACGGGCCGTCTGTGGGCAATTGCATGCTGGAAGGCGGGCACCAGATAGGCGAAGGTCTTGCCGACGCCCGTCGGCGCCTCCACGCAAAGATAGCCGCCGCTGTCAAGGCAACGCGCCACCGCCTGCGCCATCGCAAACTGCTGCGGACGAACTTCATAGCGCGGCCCGCCAAAGGCCTCCGCATGGAGCAGCGGCGAATTCTCGCCAAAGAAACGTTCGGTTTCAGTTTGGGACACGGCGCCTCACTCGATATTCATCACTTGCTCGCGGATCTTCGATATCTCGATTTTCATGGTCAGGGCGTTCTCCGCGATGCAGAGGTCGGCGGTCTTGGAGGAGAGCGTCGTGATCTCGCGGTTCATCTCTTGCCCCAAGAAATCGAGTTCGCGGCCAGGCTCGCCGTCGCTGTCAAGCAGCGTGAAGTACTTGACGAGATGGCTCTTGAGACGGATGACCTCCTCCGTGATGTCCGCCTTTTCCGCATAGAAGACCAGCTCGCGGGCGAGGCGCTCCTCGTCCACGGCCAGCTCCTTCGACAGCTCCTGCAAGCGGGCGCGCAGGCGCTCCTGCAACTGGACGAGCGCCTCCGGGCCCCGCGCCTCGATTTCGCCGATGAGACGCCGCAGCAGTTCGCCGCGCTGCAAGAGGTCCTCACGCAGGCGGGCGCCCTCCTGGTCGCGATCGCGCATGAGGGCGTCAATGGCCTGATCCAGCGCCGTCTCCGCCAGCGTCTTCATCGTCTCGCCGACGCCATTCTGGCCGCCTCCATTGACCACGCCGGGCACCGAAATGATGTCCGCCAGCGTGGGAGACGGCAGGTCGGCCTCCTTCGCCAGAGCGCGCAGGGCGGTCGCGGCGGCCAGCGCCAGCGGCATGTTGAGGCGGAGGCCATTCCGCGCGGCGGCGTCTTCGTCCTGCTGCAGCGTCACGGCGACATAGAGGCTGCCGCGCGAGATGCGCTTCTGGATGGCCTGGCGGAAGAGCGGCTCCAGGAGCCCCAGCTCCTTCGGGATGGAAAAGCGGAGGTCCACCTGCTTGCGGCTGTTGACGGCAGAAACCTCCACCGTCAGCGCGCAGCCTTCGCCAGCGGCCGTGCCGCGCCCGTAGCCTGTCATGCTCCTCATGGCAATCGACCTCCTGCGTTAGACGGAGAAACGGACGAAGCAGCAGTCGCCGTCCTGCACGACGTAGTCCTTGCCCTCGATGCGCAGCTTGCCGGCCTCCTTGGCGCCGTTCCAGCCGCCGTAGGCCATGAGGTCGTCGTAGGAGACGACCTCCATGCGGATGAAGCCGCGCTGCATGTCGGTGTGGATCTTGCCGGCGGCCTCGGGGGCGGTCGCGCCCTTGGTCACCGTCCACGCACGCGTCTCGTCGGGCCCCGTGGTGAAGAAGGTGAGGTAGTTGAGCATGCGGTAGCCCGTGCGGATGACCTGCTCCAGGCCGCTGCACTTGGCGCCGATCTCGTCCATGAAGACCTTGGCCTCCTCCGGATCGAGTTCCTGCAGCTCGACCTCGTATTTGGCGCAGACGGGAATGACCTCCATGCCGCGGGCGGCGGCGGCGGCGATGAGCGCCTTGGAAACGTCATCCTGGCCGAAGGAGCGGTAGGTGTCCTCATCGGTATTGGCGACGACGAAGGCGGGAATGAGCGTGAGCAGCTGCATCGACTTGGCGATGCGGCGCTCCTTTTCATCGTCATGGTCGTAGGTGGGGATTTCACCCTGCGAGAGGCTGGCCAGGAAGCGCTCCGTCAATTCCGCCTCCAGCTTGGCGTCCGGATCCGTCGGCGCGCCGCCACGGGAGGACTTCTTGGCACGGTCATGCTTCTGCTGGACGAACTCCAAGTCGGCCAGCAGGAGTTCCGTGACGATGAGATCGAGGTCGCGCACAGGATCCACGCTCTCCTTCACATGGGTCACGTCGGGATCCTTGAAGAGACGGACGACATGGCAGACGGCGTCCACGCCGCGGATGTTGCCAAGGAACTGGTTGCCAAGGCCTTCGCCTTTGCTGGCGCCTTCGACGAGACCCGCGATGTCAATGAACTTCATCGTCGCGGGAATCCGCTTGGCGGACTTCTCCAGCTCGGCCAGCTTGTCGATGCGCACGTCAGGCACGGGCACGATGCCCGTGTTGGGTTCGATGGTGCAGAAGGGGAAGTTCTCCGCCGCCGCCTTGCCGTTGGCCAACGCGTTGAAGAGGGTGGACTTGCCCACGTTGGGAAGTCCCACAAAACCGCATGAGAGTGCCATGGTCTATGTAAAGTATTGGGGTTCTATTTCTTATCGTCATCCCCGCCGAAGGGGTTGAGCTTCTTGAGGCCCTCAACGGCCGCCGCGCTGGCGTCCTTGACGGCACTGCCTGCGGAGCTGACGCCATCCGCGATGGCGCTGCCTGCGCTCTTGGCGGCATCGACGGCAGCCGCGCTGGCGTCCTTGACTGCGCTGCCTGCGTTCTTGGCGGCGTCCACGGCGGCCGAGCCGGCGCTTTTGGCGCCGTCCAGAATGGCATCGCCACCGGCCTTGGCGCCGTCCAGGATGGCCTTGCCGCCGGCCTTGGCGGCGTCCACGACGGATGTGCAGACCTTGATGAGGATTTCGCAGGTGGCCTCGAGGATGGTGATGCCCTCTTTTTCGTCCACGTCGGCGGTGGCCTCCTTCTCGTCAGCCTTGCCCAAATCATTGAGTGTGACCGTCGGCAGGGGAACCGGCAGGGCGGCGCCGCCCATCAGTTTGGCGGAGAGGTTGACCTGCCCGTCGGAGACGACGACCTTGTCGATGACGACGCGCTTCTTGGCCTTCTCCTCGTCGTCACCGTTCTCGTCATCGCTCTCCTCTTCCTCCTTCTTCAACTTCTCCAAGTTCTCCAAGAGCTTGCCCACATTGGAGTTGCCAAGACCGACCTCGTAGGTGATATGCGGCGCCTGCACCTCAACAGTCTCCACATGGATGACCTTCGAGAAGACGGACAGCGGCTTGAGCTTCACATACACCTCGTCGAACTTCATGAGGGAATCCGTGTTGTAGCCCTCGGGATTGCCGAGTACGAAGTCGTTGATGCGCAACGAGCCGCCCAACAGCGACACATGGATCTTGCCGACCGAGAGCGGCACGCCCATCATCTTGGGGCCAAGCGTGTTGATGCTCTTCTTGAGTGTCGGTCCCAAATAGAGCGGCGCCGCGATGACCAGAATGAGGAGCACAGCCACGATGATGGCCAAAATCTTCAGCAGGCGCTTCGCCCACTTGCACTTGCAGCAGCATTTCTTCTCCGCCTTCGGCGCATCGCCGCCACAGCAGCACTTCTTCTCTTCTTTTTCAGTTTCGGACATCTTTGTTTCTCCTATGAACTTTTTGTTGAATTAAAAGTCATTTGATGAATCTGCGGTCAAGACTCTTGCCCAAGTTGCAGAGGACCTCGTAGCAGATTGTCTGCGCATTGGCGGCGATCTCGTCCGCCGTGATGCGGTTGCCGCCCTGCGTGCCCAGCAGGACCACCTCGTCGCCCGCCTGCACGTCGGGAATGTCGGTGACATCCAGCATGATCATGCCCATGCAGACGCGCCCGCGGATGGGTGCGAAGCGTCCTCTGACGAGCATGCGGCCCTTGTTGCTCTGGAGGCGCGGATAGCCGTCCGCATAGCCGACAGGAACAACGGCAATGCGTTGCGCGGCAACATCTTCCGGAATGCGATAAGTCATGCCGTAGGAGATGTACTGTCCGGGCTGGATGGTCTTGACGGAATAGACGAGGCTCTTCATTTCCATGACAGGCTCAAGTCCTTCCATGCCATAGCCATAGATGGCGACGCCCGGCCGCCCGAAGGGGTATTCGAGGCCGACGCCCGCCGCCAGGCCTGGCAGCGCCGCCAGATGAATCTCCCGGCACGAGGGCGGCATGAGGCGCGCGATACGGCCGAAGCAGGCGTGCTGCGCCTCCGTCTGCGAAGCATCCGGCAGGCCGGGCGAGGCCAGATGCGAATAGAGGCCCACCAGGCGGATGCCCTGAAGCCCCTCGATCGTCTTGAGGATTTCGGGAACTTCAGCCTCGAAGAAGCCGAGGCGGCTCATGCCCGTGTCCACCGCCAGATGGATTTCCGCCGTGCGGTTCAGCCGAACGGCCGCCGCCGAAAGGGCGACCAGCTTCTCCTTCGCCCAGACGCCGACGGCCACGTTTTCCATCGAAAGCACGTCCTCCACCTCGTCCTCCAACGCGCCGCCGATGATCCACAGGCGCACTTTGACGCCGCCCCTGCGCAACTGGAGCGCCTCGTCAACGGAATAGACGCAGATGCGCTGCACGCCAGCGGCTTCCAGACAAAGGGCGCTTTCAACCGCGCCGTGCCCGTAGGCGTCGGACTTGAGGACGGGCGCCAAGGTAACGTTCGGATAGAGGCGCTTCAGCGTCTCGAAATTGCGCTGAAGGCGGTCCAGATGAATTTCGACAAAGGAATGCGATGACATTTTAACTATTTGCAGTTAAACAAGTTATGAATTTTTCCACTTTTTGTGGAGCATGGGCATGAAGAGGCCGCCCTGGACAGAGCGGGCGATGAAGTGCATGTAGGCGCCGGTCTTCGTGTCGAACCAGTCGCTGAAGGGCACCTTCGTGGGCGTCTCGGCGAAGAACTTGACGAGCGGCTTGCAGAACTCGTCCACGACGGCGGGGTCCTGCGAGAAGGTGACCGCCCACAGGATCCAGTCGGACTTCGTGTAGGCCTTGCGCGAATCCAGCGGGACGCCGTAGGCGTTGGTCTCCTGACGGTAGCGCTTGATCTCGTCGGCGAAGAACTTCTTGTCGAAGAGGCCGAAGTTGAAGAGGACATCCCAGACGGCGTTGTACTTGAGGCTCCAGCCCTGCCCGTCCATGGTCAGGCCGGTACCGTTGCCGTTGCGGGCCGCCTTCACGACTTTTTTCGCCATCTCCTTGGCGGCCTTGGCGTAGTGGTCGGCCTGCGCCTGGTCGCCCAGACGCTTCACGATATAGGCATAGGCGGCCAGGCCGCACACGGCCTTGAAAGCGAGGTTGACGTTGTGTGCCAGATGGCCGGCGAAGTCGTCGGTGCAGAGCTGCTCTCCGGGATCCGCACCGTACTTCTCCAGATACTTGACCCACTGGGAGAGCAGCGGCAGGTTCTCGCGGACGAGCGCGTCGTCGCCATCGGCCTTGAGGGCGGCGGCCATCATGAGAATCATGTTGCCCGACTCCTCGACGGGCATCTGCATCCGCTCCACGAACAGGCCGCGCTTCCTGCCGTAGAGATAGACAGGCGGATAGACGTCGGTGGCACCCGTCGGATCGCACACCTCCGTGTCAAGGCTCTCCATCTGCGAGAGGCCGTAGACCTGGCCGGTGGCGTGGGGATAGCGGCCCACGTCGTGCGGCGCGAAGTCGAAATTCCACGCGGGCAGTTTGGCGAACTTGAAGACGGGGCGGCACATGCCGCGCACAAGCTCTGGATTGTAAAGCAGATAGAGCGGAATCGACGGATAGCTGACATCCACCGTGCCGATGCAGCCGTTGGAGTCGTTCTCCTTGGAGAGGAAGACCACGTTGCCTTCGCGGTCGGCGACCAGCTTGTGGGCGGCGATGGAGTGGCGGTAGGCGGCGATGGCGACCGCACGATAGGCCTCGCCGCCGGCGGCGAGCGCGTCCGCCTCCAGCTGCGCATCGAACTTCTCCATCCGCCTGAAGAGGGCTTTGCGGTCGAGGAAACGCGCCACCATGGCGTCAGGCAGCGTCTGACCGTTGCGCGCATACCACGCCTTCGCGATGTAGCCGAAGTAGTCGATGGAAGCGACGTCGTCGTAGCCCAACAGAAGCGTCGCCTCGGTCGTGTCGCGGCTGTCAAGGCGTGTGAAACATGTCAGCGCCCAGTGTCCGCCGACACGCTGGAAGCCGACGGCCGAATCGGCGATGTCGGCCAGCATGTAGGCGTAGCCCCAGTCGATGGTCGCATGGTCGGCCGAATGGCAGAGCATCGGCTGCCGCTTCTTGCCCATCCACGCCAGCGACAGGGAGTTCCCTGCGGGAATCTCCCCATGGCTTCCCCCCGCCATAGGCTCCACGGCGGCGCCGTCGCGGCAGATGTCGTCATGCCATTCCAGCGTGATGGTCGCGCGGCGGTGCTTCACGCCCTTCTTCCAGCGGGCCTTGTACTGCACGAAGGTGATAGGCGTCGAGGCCAAATCAAGGTCGTCCAGCAGCAGCGGCGCGCGGAAGGCGACCGACAGCGTCAGTTCATCCATGCGGAAGGTGTAGATGGTGGCGGTCGCGGTCACCTCGCGCTCCACCAGTTCCGCCACCACCGCCTCAGGGGCGGTCGGCCGCCCGACAAGGGCGAAGGTCTCTCCGTCCACGTCGGCGGTGACTGTCAGGCGCTTGCGCGGGCCGGACCAGTGCGTCGTATCGGATTTGGCGGGATGCTCCGTGCGGCTCCAGACGGAAATGTAGGGGTCGCTGGTCAGCAGCGGATAGGCGGGAAGCGTGCTTTTCATCATCTAACTTCTTGCAATTCAACAAGTTATTACTTGCGGCCACCGGTAATCTGCCTGAGAACCTGCAGGCGGGGGACGCCATTGAAGGTCTTGGTGTAGTTGAGGGTCTCGTAGAGCTCCACCTCGTCGATGGCGGGGTTGTTCCAGAGGCGCTCCGCATCGGCCTTGAAGTCGAAGGAGTCGTCGTAGGCGCCGCGGTCGCTGGGGCGTTCGCGGTAGAGGCCGATGGTGATCTTGCGGCCGCCGGTGACCTCGGGCGTGAAGGCCTCGGGGAAGTAGGCGCTGTTCATCATGACGCCGTCGATGGACTTGTCCTCAGCGATGAGGCGCCTGTAGAGCCACGGGATGTGGGCGAACATGTCGAGGCTCATGCCGCGCGTCTCCCACTGCGTGGCCTGGTTGGCGCCGGTCAGCTTGCCGCAGATGGGGGCCTTCTGGCCGGCGGGGACGGGCTTCATGCCGCTGATGAAGAGGGGGCGTCCGCCGATGAGCTTCTTGCAGCCGGCGAGGAAGTCGGCGATGCCCTCGGCGCGGATGGTGTTGAACTTGGCGGGGTCGGCCTTCTCCTTCCAGATGTCCACGCCATATCTGTCGAGGTAGATCTGGCGCACTTCGGGGTTGTAGCCGTATTCCTCCGGATGGGTGGAGCGGCTGTGGGTGCGGTAGTTCATCATGTATCCGTCGAAGGGATAGGCGGCCAGTTCGGCGAAGCGGGCCAGCTGGTGCTCCATGGCCTGCGGGCAGTTGAACTCGAAGGTGCCGGCGAAGTAGCGGATGGGCTCGTCGTCGGCCAGGCCGCGCATGAAGCCGGTCATGTAGAAGGTGTAGTCCCATGCGGCGGGCTCGAACTTGGCGAAGTTGAAGCCGCCCTTCTCCTTCTGCGCCCCCTCCCTGAAGATATTGCTCCACGTGGTGACAATCTCCTTTCCGTTGGTGTCGAATGCCTTGCAGTCGCCGTTGGCGTTGCGGATCCCAAGCGCCCACTTCTTGTCCTTGTATTCAGGATGCGCCAGCTTGACGTAGCGCTGCAGGATGTTCAGCCCCGAAATCTCAACGCAGGTGCAGTTCTTCTTGTCAACGAACATCTTGCAGCTGAAGGGCTTTGTATAGCGCGTGTAGGTGTAGTTGTCGTCCGAGACGTAGATTTCGACATCGGCGGGCGTGATGCGCGGCAGCTTGCCGGTCGCGTTGGAGTCGACCACGACAATGCGGCCGATGGCCCCCTTCTGCGCCTCCGCGTTGACCCGCGCAATCCTCTCCTTCGGCATCATCAGCTTGGGATCGCGCCACGCATAGTATTCGGGATGAGCGACATAGAATGGATCGCGGAAAGGGTTCCCGTCGTGCTTCCTGTGCAAGTCGGCGTACTTCTCGATGGCGCCGATGTCGGAGTAGCCGCGGCCGCCGCCGTCGCAGAGGCTCTCCCAGCACCACGCCTCCATGCCGTACTTGTGGCAGAGGCGGATGGTCTCCGCGCAGACGTCGTAGGCGCGGATGGTCTTGGAGAGGCGCATGGCCCCATATTCGCTGTCCCAGTGGAACTGGCCGTTGTCGCCGTACATGATGGAGACCTTCGTGGGGTAGAGCGTCAGGCCCAGGCAGTTGACGCGCAGATAGACCTTCCTGATGCCTGCGTCCGCGCACTCCTTCAGGCGCTTCTCATAGACCTCCAGCGGGAAGAGTTCGTCGCCGCCCTCCTTGTCGAAGAAGCAGTAGTCGAGGAAGTCCAGCGTCGTCGAGAAAATGGGGTGCTTCTCTTCGGCCGGAAGCCACAGCGCCGCCAGGGCAAAGGCCAACATGCAGATGAAAGTCTTCTTCATTGGGAGTCTCCTATAGTGGTGGATGGGTGGAAATTTTCAGGGCCCCAGACCGGCGGCTTGCGCCGCCGGCACAGGACAAGAGCGGGGAAGAACCGCAATGGGCTTGTCCTGTGCCCGAGGCGCGAGCCTCGGGGAAGGCGCTACATCAGCAATTCCGCGTAGAGACGGGCGGCGGCTTCGCAAAGAGGCTCCGCCTGCGCTTCCAGGGCGAGGCGGTTGCAGCTACTGATCTGGGCGACCGCCCGCTGCGCCGTGAAGGCGCTGCGCAACAACTGCAACGCCGCCTGTCGTTCCGGCGGCAAGGCCTCCCAAAGCTGCTCCAGCCGTGCGTCAAGCGCATGGCGCAGGAGGCCTGGCAGGGCGGCGGCGTGCTGGAGTTGCGTCGTGCCTTCGTAGAGGGAGGTCACGCGCGCGTCGCGGTAGAAACGCTCCACAGGGCAGCCAGCCATGTAGCCGATGCCGCCGCAGACTTGGACAGCGGCATAGCAGACATGGTTGCATGCTTCGCTGGAAAATGCCTTCGCCAATGGCGTCAAAGTTTCTAGCAAGAGGACGCGCGCGCGCGAGGCGTTGCCGCCGTCCACCTCGTCCATGAGCGCACTGTTTTCGTAGAGGAGCGCGCGTGCGGCGTCGGTTTCATGGCGCATTCGCTCAAGCATCGCCATGACGGCAGGGCGCTGGTCGATGGGCTGCCCGAACTGGCGGCGTTTTGCGGCGTAGTCAATGGCGTAGCGCGTGGCGGCTTCGGCAATGCCGACCGCCTGCGCCGTGATGGCCAATCGCGCATGCAACAGCAAATCAGGTACATAGCGCACCAGCCCACGGCGGCGTTCGCCCAACAGTTGCGCTGGCGCGTGGTTGAAGGCCACTTCGCATGTCGGCGAACCGTGAAGCCCCATCTTGTCGCAGACCGCCTGAACGGCGACCTGCGGAGAGGCTTCAACGATGAAAAGGGAGAGGCCGCGCCCGTCGGCACTGCCCTCCTCTGAACGCGCCAGCACCAGCATCAGGCCCGCGCCGCCGTTGGTGACCCAATGTTTGCGCCCATCTAGAAACCATTGGCCATCAGCATCTTGCGTCGCTTTCACCTGAACGGCCTGCAAATCGCTTCCGGCGGCGGCTTCGCTCAGGGCCATCGCGCCGCCGATTTCGCCCTTTGCCAGCCGCGGCAGAAAGCGCGCCTGCTGCTCAGGCGTGCCGTGGCGCGCGATGAGTTCGCCAATGGCTTGGAGGCCAAAGAGATTGTGGAGGGAGGCGTCTGCCCGCGCGACCATTTCGGAGAGCATCGCGTAGGTGGAATTGGAGAGGCCGCGACCGCCAAAGGCGACGGGCAGCGTGATGCCGCAAAGCCCCTCGCGGCGCAACACCGCCAGATTCACCTGCATTTCGGACGGCAGGACGACGCGGCCGTCTTCCAGACGCGGCGGCGTGGCGTCGATCCTCGCCGCGCGCGGCGCAAACTCCTGCGCGGCAAGGGCGCCGACGCGCTCCAGAAGCGCCCGGTCCCCGCCATCCGCCGCCAGCCCCAGCCGTGCCGCCTGCGCCAGCAGGGCCGCATTGTCCAAAAAGAAATTGCTGCTAGGCACCAGTCTTCTTCTTCACGTTCATGTCGCGGGAGACATACGTGTACATTGACGGGAACTTGTAGGGGGCGCTCTGGATGTCGTCGAACATCGAGAACTCGAGGATGGTGCTGTCGGGAATGTCCTGCTTCGCCTTGGCGCCGATGAGATTGACGTATTGCATCGGACTGACGCCGCCCAAGTTGCCCGGCCGTTTGGCGGTCAGGTCGGCCTCCTCGATGACCTTGCCAGCAGGAATGGGACGCGCGGAGACAAGCACCTTGCGGCGCACCCAGCTCCATTCGCTCTCCTCGTTCTCGCGGTTGACCACGATCTGATTGAGGCCGCCGCCGATGGCCTGCTCTACATAGCGCACCTTCTGCACCATCGCCGAAAGGTTGGCGATGTCCACCGAGATGGTAGCGTCGCTTTCGTTGTCGCTGGCCTTGATCTGGATGTGCTTGGAGATGAGGGCGGGCTTGAAGGCCGCCACGGCGTAGATGAGGAAGTCGCTGGATGTGTGCTCCACGCAACCGGGCAGGACGCCCGTGCCCGTGAAGAGCTGGCGGTAGCTGTTGATGACCTCCAGGTTGGCGGAGGCATACTGCTCTGCCAGCGTGCCGCTCTCGTGGGTGGAGTGCAGGATGATGATGTCGCGGCAGCCATTCTCCTGCAGGGTCTTGACCGCCATCAGGACCTCCGGCAGCCCCATGGCGATGTCATGGAAGGTGACAGGCACGCCTAACGTGGCGGCCGCCTTCAGCATGAAGTAGTTGTTGGCGTCGTCGCTGTTGATGTTGATCATCTCGACGCCTAGACGGCGGCACAGCTCGATGGAGGGCAGGTCCAGCGGCGTCGGATAGAGGATGATGTCGAAGGCCTTGGCGTACTCAAAGAGTTCAAACCATTCCGCCTCGGTGAAGTCAAGCCGATGCAGCGTCTCCATCATCCGCGCGGTCTCGGGGTAGCGTTCGCCGTGGACGAAGAATGATTCCGGATTGGCCATGAAGATGTCGGCGCCGTCGCAGCCCGCCTCGGCGGCCGCCTTGACGAGCATTTTCGCGTTCTCCAGCGAGCCATTGTGGGCGGAACCGATCTCGCCCGTCAGGAAGATGGGCTGGCCTACGCCGATGGTGCGGTTGCGGACCTTGATGGTCCGATTGGCGAATTCGCGGAAACTCATGGCGTACAAAGAGTTAGATGATCTACGCAAATGGGGCGCGCCTGGAAGGAGGCGCGCCCTGGAGACTAGCTAATTACTTGTCCTGCTTGAGGATGGGCATGTTGATAGTGCTCAGCGTCAGGCCCTGGCACTTCTCCTTGGGCTGATGCGGGCAGAACCAAAGGATGATGAAGGAGCCGATCAGGTCGATGGGCAGATGGAAGGCGAAGCTGCGGGCGATGGGATGGTCCACGATGTACTTGTTGCTGAAGAACCACCACATGATCATCCACTGGCCGATGCCCAGGAAGATGAGGCCGAAGGCGGCCGAGATGAGCGTGCTGGTCTTCTTGCGGATGGACTTGAAGCACCAGGGCAGGCACAGGATGACGAAGAGGAGCATGGAAACCACGGGCAGCACCCACGTGATCTTGCCGCCCCAGCCCATGCTGAGGGTTTCGGGCTGAAGCAGGTGCAGCTTCTCGCCGATGGCGGCGGGCACATGGATTCCGGAGAGGGAGATGTTGTAGTTGCTCGCCGCCTCCATGGCCTTGTCATAGGCATTGACAAGCTCGAGGCCCTTTGAATCAAGGAACCTGTTGACTGTTTCGAGGACGCTCTTCTGGTAGAACTGCTCGGCGTTGCGGGAGAGGATGTACCAGAGGTTGCCACCAATGGTGGCGCCCAGACCGAAGATGGTGATGCCCCAGATGAGGGTCGAGTTGGCGCGGTCGGAGAGCACCGCGAAGAGGAAGGCCGGCAGCACGCAGGCGCCCAAGACGCCGAAGATGGTGCCGACCTCCGCCACGGACTGGCTCAGCCATTCGCCGGAGAAGTTCAGCGCCAGGCCGAAGAGGATGACGAAGGCGCCGATCCAGAAGGTCGCCTTGCGGGAGACGTTGTACTCGTCCCGCGCGGTCATGTTCTTGTTGATGAAGCGGGCGTGGAACTCCTTGAGCCAGACGGTGGCCATGGAGTTCATGCCGCTGGAGAGCGTGCTCATGATGGCGGCCAGCATGCCGGCGATGAAGAGGCCGGGGATGGGCGTGGGCAGCTGCGTGGCCACGAAGTGGAAGAAGGCGCGGTCACCCTGGTTGAGGGCGAGGTTGACCTCGGGGTCGGGATTCGTGTTGTAATAGGTGAAGACCGCCATGCCGGTGAACCACAGGAAGTAGGCGAAGAGCATGCCGAAGCCGGTCGCCACGATCTGGGCCTTGAAGCCCTCCTTCCAGTTCTTCGTGCTCAGCAGGCGCTGGATGGAGATCTGGTCGCTGCAGGCGCTGGTCAGCGGCGCCGTGAAGGCGCTGATGATCATCAGCCAGAAGAGGAGGCGCACATAGGGCGTGATCGTGTAGAAGCTGGGCTCGGAGAATTCCTTGAAGCCGTGGCCCGCGTCGCAGGCGCCCTTGATGGCGCCCCAAGCGCCGCCGTCGATCTTCATGCACAGGAAGACCATGACCAGGAAGAAGCTGCCGAAGAGGACGAAGAACTGCATGACGTCCGTCCAGATGACCGCCTTGGCGCCGCCGGTGATGGTGTAGATCATGCCGACCACGCCGACCAGCAGGATGGAGAACCACGCGGGCCAGTGGTAGGAGGCCTCGAAGATCTTGGCGGTAGTGAAGACGACCATGCCCAGATACATCACGCGGCTGTAGAAGCCGGAGATGGCAACGATGGCGCGCACAGAGCCGTCGTAGCGGTATTCAAGGTATTCGTAGGGGGTGAAGGAGCCGAGGCGGAAGTAGAAGCGCGTGAAGAGGAGGTAGCAGGGGATGCCGAGGGCCAGGCCGAGGGTCTGGCTGATGCTGAAGAGGGTCACGCCGTGGTTGCAGTTTTCGCCGGGCACGACGACCAGCGCGACGGAGCTCAGGAGCTCCATCATGCACGCAATGCCGATGGCCAGGAAGTGGACGCGGCGTCCGCCCATGAGGTAGTTCTCGGAGGTCTTCTCCCC
>JAEEGL015409134.1_pt1 | contig 15695 bp, 14 predicted proteins | sample 9134231 | NCBI WGS metagenome assembly JAEEGL01 (sample SAMN16246548, study PRJNA631951) | gut metagenome | biome: gut microbiome; feature: rumen; material: fiber-attached | host: Bos | place: Iran: Karaj | collected 2018-10
ACTTTTGCTTGCAAAAGTAGTGGTCGTGGCAATCCGTTTTCTCCACACAGGGATTACGGATTCCCACACCAGTGACGTCGGTCACTGGTTCGGAATGACGGGTTCGTGCATTTTGCAACAGGCCCTTTTTGTCCGCCAATTGTCATCCGTCAGCCGCTCCCCTTGCTTTTTCTCTGTTTCTGCAGTATAATATGTTTGAAATTATGTGCTTGCGGGAGGATCCCCTCATGGAAAAGCAATACGATGTGATCATCATCGGCGGCGGAATCGGCGGGCTGATGGCTGCCTACGGACTGCGCAGCGCCAATCCGGCCCTGCGCGTGGCCGTGGCGGAAAAGGGCCGCGCGGTGGAGCAGCGCCACTGTCCTGCCTCCGGGGGCCGGGGCTGCGTCTACTGTCCGGTATGCTCCATCACCTCCGGCTTTGCCGGGGCCGGCGCCTTCTCCGACGGCAAGTTCAACCTGGGCACCGCCTACGGCGGCACCCTGGGCGAGGAGCTGGGCGAGGCCACCGCCATGCGCTACATCGGCGCGGTCAGCGACGTTCTGGACCGCTTCACCCCGCCGGGACTGGAGATCAAAGAATACGGCTCCGACGAGGCCCTGAAGCTCAAGTGCCTGCAGAACAACCTGCGGCTTCTGGACATGAACGTCAAGCACCTGGGAACCGACAACAACCTGCTCATTATGAAGAACCTGATCCGCTGGCTGGAGCAGAACGGGGTGGACCTGCTGCCCAACACCGACGTGCTGGAGGTGCTGCCGGAGAAGGGCGGCTACCGCCTCATGACCGATGGGACCAGTCTCACCGCCGGCAAGCTCATCATTGCCACGGGCCGCAACGGGGCCGAGTTCGTGGGCGAGCTCTGCCGCCGCTTCGGCATCCCCATGAAGTCCAACGCCGTGGACATCGGCGTGCGGGTGGAGATGAAGGACGCCATCTGGCGGGAGTTCTCCTCCCGGATCTACGAGCCAAAGATCCTGTGCCGGACCAAGACCTTCGAGGACCGGACCCGGATGTTTTGCTTCAACCAGGGCGGCATCGTCTCGGCGGAAAACAACGACGGCGTCATTACCGCCAACGGCCACTCCTTTGCCGACCCCGCGAAGAAAACCGAGAACTGCAACTTCGCCATTCTCTCCTCCATCCGCTTCACCGAGCCCTTCAACAACCCCACGGAATACGCCAAGTCCTTCTCCAAGATGGCCAACCTCATCGGCAACGGCAACGTGCTGGTGCAGCGCTTCGGCGATCTGATCCGGGGCCGGCGCACCAACGACCACCGCCTGGGCCAGAACACCGTGCTTCCCACCCTCAAGGCCACGGCAGGCGACCTCTCCCTGGCCCTGCCCCACCGGATTTTGACCAACATCATCGAGACGATCTACGCCCTGGATCGGGTGGCTCCCGGCACCGCCAACGACGACACCCTGCTCTACGGTCTGGAGTCCAAGTACTACTCCCTGAAGCCTGGTCATGACAGCGACTTCCGCATCTACGAAAACATCTACCTGATCGGCGACGGCTCCGGCATCTGCCGCGGCCTGAGCCAGTCCGGCGCCATGGGCCTGTACGTAGCCGACCGCATCACCGGCGGCAAGGGCCCGGTAAACGCATAGGGCAGTCACCCGTCACCAGGGGACGTGGGATGCGTCCGTAGGGGCGGCCATTGGCCGCCCGTGTTCGGTGCGTGCCGGAATAACGCCGTAGGGCGCACATCGTGCGCCCGTGTCGGTACGTGCCGGAATAACGCCGTAGGGGCGCACATCGTGCGCCCGTGTTCGGTACACGTCGGAAACACCCGCATACAAACCGCAAACAGGGAACGCCTTCCCGAAGTGGGAAGGCGTTCCCTGTTTTGTTGTAAAAAGAAAACCACCGGCTATGCCGGTGGACGCGAAGAGTTATACTTATGCGTAGAAAATAAAAGCCTCCTATGATAGAGTAGAAGCAGGTTCGCCAACCGCTCTACAACTACAACAAAGGAGGCCGTCCAAATGGACAGTAATAGTTTAGCACATACGAAATGGAATTGCAAATACCATATCGTCTTTACACCAAAATATCGCAGACAAGCGATTTATAAGCAAATATCAGCAGACATCGGACAGATTATAAGGATACTATGCGCCCGCAAAGGAGTAAATATCATAGAAGCGGCAGCGTTAAAGGATCACATCCATCTCTATGTAGAAATCCCGCCGAAATACAGCGTATCAGAAATAATGGGGTATCTAAAGGGGAAGAGCAGCCTAATGATCTTCGACCGACATGCAAATCTCAAATACAAGTACGGCAACAGACACTTCTGGTGCCGCGGCTATTACGTCGATACAGTAGGAAGGAACGAAAAACGAATCAAGGAATATGTAGCGAACCAGTTACAGGAGGACATAGCCGCGGACCAGTTAACGCTCAAGGAATACAATGACCCGTTTACGGGTGAGCCAGTAAGCAAAGGCAAATAAATTGACCGCCCCCGGCAGGGGGGCAGCCAGTAAAAGAAATGCGATTGGCGAACCTTTCGAGCACCTTAAGGTGCCGCTGTCTTAGGCCCTTATAGGGCCAGTGCAAGCCACCGGCTAAGCCGGTGGTCTTGACTTCCGCTTCCGTCAGCCGGCCATGCGGCTTTCCCGCGCCTTCTTCAGCACATGGTGCAGCAGCACCAGGGCGAAGATCGCCGCCAAACCCTCCCCCGCGGGCAGGGCAGCGGCCAGGCCGTTCTCGCCGAAGAGCTTGTCCAGCAGGATCATCAGCGGAATGTAAATGCCCAGCTCCCGCACCGACGCGTGCAGCAGGGTGGCCTTGCCGTTGCCGATGGCCTGCATACAGAAGGAGGCGTGGTAGTTGATGAACTGCACCGGCGAGGCCAGGCAGCGGATCTGCAGGAACAGGGCCGCATAGGCTACGGTCTGCAGGGCGTCTTGCGGATCCTCCCGGCCGGTGCTGAGGAAGAAGTTGGTGACAGGCCGGGCGAAGAGCTCCAAAAGCAGGATACTCGCCGCCGAGACGACCAGGCCCCAGATCCGGGCGGTGCGGACCGTTCGGTGCATCCGCTCCCGGTCGCCGGAGGCGTAGTTGTAGGCCACAATGGGCATCATGCCCTGGCAGATGCCGATGTTCACCGCGTTGGGGATCCGCTCCACCTTCATGACGATGCCCATGCCCGCCAGGACCAGGTCGTTGTGGGCGGAGGCCAGCTTGTTGACGCTGATGCTGGCCAGGTCGAAGAGCCCCGTCAGCAGAGCCGATGGCACGCCTACGGTAAAGATCTGCTTCACGTGCTCTTTCGCCAGGCCTGCGGCGTCCTTCAAAAGTCGGAGGCTCAGAGGGGCTTTCCGCGAGGCCCTGCGATAGGCCAGCAGCAGATAGGCGACGGCGAAGAGGTTGGAGATCAGGGTGGCCAGGGCCGCGCCCGTGACCTCCTGACCGGGGGGCAGGATCACAAACATAAACAGGGGATCCAGGGCCATGTTGAGGATCCCGCCCAGGGAAAGACCGAGGCTGGCCTGGACGGCGTAGCCCGCGTTTCGCAGCAGGTGGGACAGGGTCAGCGAGAGGATCGCCGGCGTGGAGCCCAGGACGATCACGTACAGGGTATACTCCTCGGCAAAGCCCAGGGTGTCCCGGGAAGCGCCAAGGAATTTCAGCACCGGCTCCATGAACAGCGCCGTCATAAGCGCGTAGCCCAGACCCAGCAGAACGGCCCCGCGGCAGCTGTAGGCGCTGACCTTTCTGGCCTCGGCCTCCCGTTTCTGGCCCATGAGCCGGGCGATGTGGCTGCCGCCGCCCACGCCGAAGAGGTTGGCAAAGGCCACGTTCAGCATGGTAAGGGTCAGGGTGACGGTGGTGGCCGCCATCATATAGGCATTTCCGGTCCGCCCGATGAAGAAGGCGTCCACCATATTATAAATGAGGTTGATGAGCTGGCTGATGATGGTGGGCACCGCCATGGCCATCAGGGCCTTCGGCACCGGCACCCGCTCAAACAGCTCGGTTTTTGTATAATGTTTCATGTTTTTGTTCTACTCCGTCCTGCAGCGGCAAGCTGCAAAACACGTTTTTTCCTCAGAAGAACGGCCAGCGGGACAGCAGCAGGCCCGGTATGACCACGATCAGGAAGAAGATCCAGCTCACGAAGGTGAAGACCTTCACAAAGCGCAGCCCGTTGCCCGGGTATTCCCGAACGTAAATCCGGTAGTTGATCACCGAGGCCAGCGAGCCGATCAGCGAGCACAGGCCCGCGGTGTCGGCGCCGTAGATCAGGCCGGCGAAGTTCTCGGTGAAGGGATGCAGCACGATGGAGGCCGGCACGTTGGAGATGACCTGGCTCAGGCCGATGGCCCACCAGTATTCGTTCCCCGCCACGGCCCGCCGCAGCAGACCTGCGATCTTCTCATTGGCCGCGATGGACGAGGAGAAGATGAAGAAGCAGAGGAAGGTGACCAGCAGCACATAGTCTACCTTCAAAAACAGCCGCCGGTCGGCCAGCAGGATCACCGCCAGCACGATCCCCACCGCCCAGTACCAAAGCCCGGTCCTGGTCACGATCACCGCCAGGATCAGAACAAAGAGCAGGGCATAGACGATGCGAAGCCGCTTCCGCGCCGGGTCCCAGGCCTCGTCTGCCCCGGCGGCGTCGATCTCCTCTCGCGGGTTTTTCCGGTAGAGGAAGAAAACGAAGCCCACCAGCAGAGCCGCGGACATGGCGCAAAGAGGCAGCATGTGCAGCATGAAGTGCCAGACGCTGACGTTGGCCCTGCCGTAGAGGAAGAGGTTCTGGGGGCTGCCGAAGGGGGTCAGCAGACTCCCGCGGATGGCGGCGATGTTCTCCATGGAGATCACGGGCAGAATGTATTTTTCCTTGCCGCCGCTGCGGAAGAGCAGGATCGTCAGCGGCACGAAGATGATGAGGGACACGTCGTTGGTGACGAACATGGAGGAGAAAAAGACGCCGAAGATCAGAAACAGGCTCAGGGTCGTCATCCGCCGCAGCCCCGCCCCCAGCCGGACCAGAGGCCGCAGGACGTTCTCCTGCTTAAAGCCCTCCAGCACGCAGAGCATCATCAGCAGGATGCCCAGGGTCCGCCAGTCGATGTCCGTCAGAAGCTGCTTCGAGGGCGGGGTGATGAACATGGCCGCGACTGCCGCCAGCAGCGACAGCGTCAGCATCAGCTCTTTTTTCAGGAATCGCAGGACCGCCTTCATTTGTTTCGCTCCCTTCCGGTCACCCGGGCGTTCACTTGCCGTTCTTCGCCCGGTTTTTTTGTTCCGTATATGCCCGGACCTCGTCTTTGACGCCCTGGCGGAAGCTGCGGGGGCTGTAGCCGAAGTCCCGGGCCGCGTCGTCGTGAGGATAGGCCCGCGGCTCGCACAGCCGCAGGACCTTTTCCCGCAGGTCCTTTTTGCCCAGGGTCAGGGCCCGGATCGCCCAGGCCCCGAAGCGGGCCGCCCACAGGGGCAGGCTGAGAAAGCGGACCTTTTTGCCCAGCAGCTCCCCGATGCGGAGCAGCATGTCCCGCAGCAGGATCACCTCGCCGCCGGAGAGGTCGTAGTTCCGGCCCGCGGTGACCGCCTCGTTTTTGAGCACGTCCAGATAGGCCCGGGCCAGATCCCCGTAGTGGACCGGCTGCAGCTCGTATCTCGCGCCGCGGATCACGGGCGTCAGCGGGAAGCGGTCCACCAGGGAGATGAACTTCACCACGTTCCGGTCCCGCAGGCTGCCGTAGATCATGGTGGGGCGCAGGATCGTCAGCAGGATGCCGGCCCGGCCGCAGAGCTCCTCCACCTCGGCGTCGATGCGTCGGTATTCCTCTCCGGCGCACTTGTATTTGGAATAGATCCCCGTGGTGTGGACCAGGATCAGCCGGCGCACGCCGGCCTCTGCCGCCGCCCGGACCAGAAGCCGCGAAAAGCGGATGCCCGCCACGTGGACCACGGTGTCGGCCCCTGCCAGGGCTTTGTTCAGAAATTCCGGATCCGTCAGGCTGCCGCGGAGGATCTCCGCCTCCGGCAGCAGCGTCGTGACGCGGCTGACGTCGGAGCTCTGCCGGCACAGCACGCGAACGCCGCCCGGAAACGCGCCGCGAAGCCAGTCCGCGTCAGCGGCCAGAAGCTCGATCAAGGCGCCGCCGGATTTGGGCCCCGTCACGCCGGTGAGGACCAGTCTGCTCTTGTTTTCGCTCATGGTTTTTCTCCTATGCCCGCCGGAGCACGGCGGTTTTCGTCTCATTTCCAGGGTTTTTTGCCGTCAAGCCGGCCTTTGGGGGAGGGATCATCCGCCCGATGCGGTATGTGCTGCCCTTGTGGTTCTGTCCGTGAAGCAAAACGATCCTCACGGCCGCCTTCTGCGCTCGTTCCGATCTGCTCCTATCATACAATTTGTCGGCGCGTTCGTCAAGCACGGCTTTTCCGCTGTCCCCCGTCTGTCAATTCTTTCCGCGTTCGGGAACAAATCGTCTCTTTGTTCGTCCAAAGGCCGAAAAGAGCCCCGCGTCTGCGCGCGGCGCTCTGAATCAAAGGAACACTTTCCGATAAAGGAGGCCAGTTGCCATGTACAAAGCCACTTCCGTACCCCGCCGCCGGTTATCCGGCGCAGCCCGTCTGTTGGTCCCGACGCTTTTGCTCGTCCTTACGCTGCTGGCCCTTACGATGCTGACCGGCTGCGGAAGCGACCCGAAATCCGACGGCACCCAGGCCCAATCCGCCGCGGCAGCGCAGACCGCCGCCGCCCCGGAAACGACCCTGCCCCCGGAAACCGCCGCCCCGGTACAGCAAACCGAGGCGCCCTCTGAGCCCGAGACCGAGCCCGCCCCCGAGCCCCTTCCCGCCGGCTGGACCCCGTCTCTGAACAGGACGGACATCAGCTTCTTCGGCGCGGGCGAGTCCTTTGTGCTGACCGTCCCCGGCGCGGCGGGACACTATGAGATCCTCTGGAGCGCCGAGGACGAGCAGATCGCCGCCGTCGACCAAACCGGCCGCGTCACCGCCGTTGGCCCCGGCTCGGCACGGATCTATGCCGAGCTCGCCGGCACGAAGCTCACCTGCTGGATCCGCTGCAAGTTCGACGCGCCTCCCGCCGAGGACGAGCCCGCTCTGGACAAGACCGACATCAGCTTCTTCGGCGTGGGCGAGAGCTATCGCCTCCGCGTCAGCAACGTCCCCGAGGGGGCGGAGATCCTCTGGTCCTCCGAGGACTACGGCGTGGCGTCCGTGGACGGGAACGGCCGCGTCCGGGCCGTGGGCCCCGGCACGATCCGGGTCCGTGCCCGGGTGGGCGACGTTGTCCTCTCCTGCTGGGTCCGCTGTCATTTCACCGCCCCTGACGTCCCCCGCTGCTCCGTGGCCGACGGCAGCTGGCTTGTGGCCCTGCACAGGAGCAGCGTGACGGCGGCGGACGGGGAGTCCGGCGTCAGCGTGGCGCAGGCCGAGCTGCTTGGCCTCGTCCGGGTCGAAAAGGACGTCCTGGAGGCCCTGGAGCCCTATGACAAGCTCGATCTGTCCGACTTCGGCCTGGGCGCCTTCCGTGTGTCCTCCGTCGAATTCAACACCGAAAAGGATCAGTGCGCCGTCACATCCGGCGAAACGGTCCTGCGCTTCTCCGGGGACGGCAGCGGCCTGTGGACCCTGCTGGACGAGAACGGCCTGGCGAAGTATTACACCGTGGGGACCGGGCGCTTCGTCTTCACCGACGACTCCCGCGTCAGCGAGCAGCCCGACGGCGGCACCCCGATCCGCCGGGCCGACGTGATGGACCTGTTTGACAAGCATCCCGGCTTCGAGGAGACCCTCTCCCCCGTGGAGCTCACGGTCTCCGACGGCCTCGTGACCAACGCCGTCTGGCATTACGCCCCGTAACCGCAGCGGGGGAAAATCAATGAAACTATAAAAAATGAAAGAATGAAAAAATTGGGGTTTGACGAGGTCCGCACCAACGCCTTCCCCCTGGGGGGAAGGCTTTTCTCCCCGACAAATCCCGATTTGACGTTCTTTGACAGTCTGAGACCCTGTTCACAGCGGCCTGTGCCGCTGCGAACAGGGTCTCTTTTTTTCCGGCGCGCGTCTGCCGTCAAAAGATCTTTCGGAACAGCTTTCCCACGTACCGGTTGCCGAAGGCCGCCAGGATGACGCAGGTGATCGCCAGGGCCAGGACCAGGTTGATCTTCTGGGAGAACCGGAAGACCTCGTATTTGTCCAGCAGCTTCTGGACGAAGCCGTGCAGCAGATAGATCGCCATGGTGTTTTCCCCGATGGCTGTCAGCCAGGGGATCCGCCTGTTGGGGACCCACAGCAGCAGGGCCGTGATCCAGAGGCAGGCGCAGACCCCCAGCAGGAGCCGCTCCGCGACGCTGCTGTCCGAGACCTGATAGCCGCACATGCCGAACAGCGTCAGCCTGTGCACGTTCATCCGCAAAAGCAGGTATTCGCAGCCCAGGATCGCCGCGGCGAGCACCGCCCCCACGAGCCATTTGTGCTTTCGCATCCGCTGCAGAACGGGGGCGAGATCCAGCACCTTCGCCGAGTAGAAGCCTGCCGCGAAAAACGGGAAGAACACAACGATCCGGGACAGGGAGAGATAGGAGCTCACCGAAGCGTCGAAGCCGATCAGAAGAGCCAGCACCGCCGCGCCCCCCAGCACCGCCAGGGCCGTGGATCTCCGCTCTGTCCCGATCATCGGCAGCAGCAGGAAGAAGACCGAGGCCGTCATCAGATACCACATCAGCCCATAGGGCGTGGTGTAGTAGAGCCGGAAGGTCCCCTGCCGGTCCTGCAGGACGAACCAGTCGAACAGCAGGTAGAGCGTCTGGAACACGAAATAGGGCAGGACCAGATGCCGCAGGAGCTTCCCCGGCCGGAATCTGGCGAACCGGCCCGTGAGGAACAGGAAGGCCGGCATGTGGAAGGAATAGATGACGGTATAGAGGGCCGACGCCCAGCGTCCCGGGAACATGCCCGCCAGATGGGCGAAGACCACGCAGAAGATCAGGACGAATCGGAGGTTGTCAAATCCCGGCTCGCGTCCGATCCCCCGTCCGAGCGAAGCGGGGCCATCGCGCAGTGTGCGTTCCATGTGTTTTTCCTTTCTGTCCGCCGGGGGAGCAAGGTTGAGCCGTTTCGCTGCGACTTGCGGCTGAATATTTATTCGCCCGTTCAGAGGACTCCGTAAACCTGTCGGCAGACGGCGCGGGATCGGGCCAGCGTCCGGCTGAGCAGCGCCTCTCCCGCAGCACGGTAAGCAGCGGCCTGTTGGGCGTTCTCAAGGCTTCCGAGATTGATCCGTACGTTCATCCACGCGCTCTGGGCGGCGGCTCCCAGCATCAGTGCGGCCACGCCCAGATCGCTGACCGCCGCGGCGTTGGTCTTGCCCGGAAGACGGTCCACCAGATCGATGGCCTCAAGCGAGAGCTCCATCATGCGCAGGGGCGCCGTGATGCAGAGCGTCAGCGCCTGCTGCAGCTCGGCTGCCCGGGCAGCTTTCTCATCCGCTGTCTTCGCGGGCAGATTCATCGTGGCAGAGAAGCGGTTGAAGGCGTCCGCGTCCTGCTGCATGGCGTCCAGAAAGTCTGCGCGGAGGGCCGCGCTTTTTTCCCGGGCAGCCGCGGCGTCCTCCTGGAACTCCGCGTATTGCGTCCGCCCGACGGTCAGCGAGCAGACCATTTCTGCCAGCGCGGCCCCCAGTGCGCCGCCCACCGCCGCTGCAGCTCCGCCTCCGGGGGCGGGTGCGCCGGATCCCAGCAGTTCAAAAAAGGAACGTACAGTCAGATCAGAAAGCTCCATCGTTTGTTCTCCTTGCGTTCACAGAATTCTGCGCGCCATAAAGCTGCGACGGCGTTCCAGGCGATTTTTCTCCTTTATAACCCATCCTGCCGAAAAAAGCAAGCGGTATTTTCGTTGATTCGGAAAAATCTGTTCCGGAAAAAGCCGCGCCGGAAGCCTCTGTGGGCATATTGCAAAGTAACCCCGGGTCAAAAGATCGGAAAACTGACAGAATCCACAATTATTCCCGAACCGCCTTTGGAGGGGTTGACAGGATGTGTCTGGCTGTGGTACAGTAAGGTCACCGAGCAGGAAACAGAGCCTACCGTATTTGAGAGGATTAGCTATGCTGTATCGTCGTTTTATCAGCGATCTTCCCCGGCACGAGGGTCTCATTCCGCTTGTTGAGGCGGGTGTTTTGCCCGTATCCGACCACTGCGCGATTTTTCCCGGCTTTTGCGATGTGCATGTGCATTTTCGCGAGCCGGGTTTTTCTTATAAAGAAACGATTTCTTCCGGCTGCGCGGCCGCAGCCGGGGGCGGCTATACCGCGGTCTGCACCATGCCGAATCTGGACCCGGTTCCCGACAGCCCGGAGCATTTGGCGGTCCAGGAGGCGCTGATACGGGAGCAGGCCTGCGTCCGCGTCTATCCCTACGGGGCAATCACCGCAGGCGAGAAGGGCGAGGCTCTGTCCGACATGGAGGCCCTGGCGCCGCGGGTCGTCGCTTTTTCCGACGACGGGCGCGGCGTGCAGAGCGAGGAGCTGATGCGTGCCGCCATGCTGGAAGCCAAACGCCTGGGGAAGCTGATCGCCGCCCACTGCGAGGACAACCGCCTGCTGCAGGGAGGATATATCCACGACGGCGCTTATGCGCGGACCCACGGTCATGCGGGCATCTGCGCCGAGAGCGAATGGGGCCAGATCCGCCGCGACCTGGAGCTGGTCCGGCAGACGGGCTGCGCCTATCATGTCTGCCATATCTCTGCCCGGCAGAGCGTTGCTCTGATCCGGGCGGCCAAGGCCGAGGGCCTGGACGTAAGCTGCGAGACAGGGCCCCATTATCTGGTGCTGGACGAAAACGATCTGCAGGAGGACGGGCGCTTCAAGATGAATCCGCCGCTGAGAAGCGCCGCGGACAGGGAAGCCCTGATCGAGGGCCTCCTGGACGGGACCATCGATATGATCGCCACCGATCACGCCCCCCACAGCGCGGAGGAGAAGGCAAAGGGCCTGCAGAAAAGCGCCTTCGGTATCGTCGGCCTGGAGACGGCCTTCCCGGTGCTCTACACGAAGCTGGTTCGTCCGGGCATCCTGAGCATGGACAAGCTGCTCGACCTGCTGGTCCGCAACCCGAGAAATCGCTTCGGGATTCCTCTTGCGGAGGATGATTACTCTGTCTGGGATCTGGACGCGGCCTGCACCATAGACCCCGCCGACTTTTTGACCAAGGGCCGTGCAACGCCCTTTGCGGGGATGCGCGTCTATGGCAAATGCCTGGCCACGATCTGCGGAGGCAGGCTTGTTTACCGGGCCGAAAATCGATAGTTGAAGGTTGAAGATGTGATGAAAGACAGTATTTTCACGATCTCATCCCAGCACGCGCTGACGGATCACGTATTTGAACTCCGGCTGAAGGGAGACACTTCCCCCATTCTCCGGCCCGGTCAGTTCGTCAACCTGCGCCTCGGCGGACTGTACCTGCGCCGGCCCGTCTCTGTCTGCGATCTGGAGGGAGAGGACCTGACCCTGGTCTACAAGGCGGTGGGTAAGGGCACGGCTCTGCTCAGCGCCATGGAGCCCGGACAGGCGATCCCGGTGCTGACGGGCCTGGGCAACGGCTACGACACGGCTCTGTCGGGTGCGGCTCCCCTGCTGATCGGCGGCGGCGTCGGCGTCCCGCCTCTGTACCTGCTGGCAAAGCGCCTGCTGGCGGAGGGGAAGACCGTCCGGGTGATCCTGGGCTTCAACACCGCCCGGGAGATCTTCTACGCCGACCGCTTCCGCGACCTGGGCTGCGCCGTCACCGTCACCACCGCGGACGGCTCCTGCGGGACCCGGGGCTTCGTCACGGACGCCCTTCCCGCCACATATACCCACGTCTACACCTGCGGCCCCGAGCCCATGCTCAAGGCCGTCTTTCGGGCCGTCAAAACCGGCGGTTCCTTCAGCTTTGAACGGCGCATGGGCTGCGGCTTCGGCGCCTGCATGGGCTGCTCCTGCAGGACGATCACCGGCTGGAAGCGGATCTGTAAGGAGGGCCCCGTGCTGCAAAAGGAGGAGATCCTATGGGAAGACTGAGCACCACCCTCTGCGGCGTCACGCTGGACAATCCCGTCATCCCCGCCTCCGGCACCTTCGGCTATGGCTATGAATTCGCGGAGCTGTACGATATCAATATCCTGGGCACGTTCTCCTTCAAGGGCACGACCCGGGAGCCCCGCTTCGGCAACCCCACGCCCCGGATCGCGGACTGCCCCTCCGGGATGCTGAACGCCGTGGGCCTGCAAAACCCCGGCGTAGACCGGGTCATCGATACGGAGCTTCCCCGGCTGGCCTCCTGCTTCCGCAAGCCGGTCATGGCCAACGTCAGCGGCTTTTCCGTGGAAGAATACGCGGAGGTCTGCGCGAAGCTGGACCCCCTGCCCCAGATCGGCTGGCTGGAGGTCAACATCTCCTGCCCCAACGTCCACGGCGGCGGCATGAGCTTCGGTACCGACCCCGCCGCGGCTGCCTCCGTGGTCCGGGCGGTGAAGGCCGTGACCGCCAAGCCGGTCATCATCAAGCTCACCCCCAACGTCACGGATATCGTCACGATGGCAAAGGCCTGCGAGGACGCCGGCGCCGACGGGGTCAGCCTCATCAATACCCTTCTGGGCATGCGGATCGATCTGAAGACCCGCAGGCCCGTCCTGGCCAACGCCACCGGCGGTCTGTCCGGTCCCGCGGTCTTCCCGGTGGCCCTGCGCATGGTCTGGCAGGTCGCCCGCGCCGTTCGGATCCCCGTGGTGGGTATGGGCGGCGTCGCCTCCGCCGAGGACGTGCTGGAAATGCTGATGGCCGGCGCGGCCGCCGTTGAGATCGGCGCCGCCAACCTGATCGATCCCTGGGCTTGCAAGAAGATCATCGAAGCGCTGCCCGAGGTCATGGACCGGTACGGCGTCAGGACGCTGTCTGAATTGAGAATTGAAAACTGAGAGTTGAGAATTTTCGGAGTTTTTCAGATCGCGATCTGAAAAACACATTCCTTCTCAATTCTCACCGCTCAATTCTCACCGCAATGCTTATAAAAAGGAGAAACATATGGGTAAAGACGTTATCATCGCCTGCGATTTCCCCTCCGCAGAGCAGACCCTGGCATTCCTGGACCGCTTTGCGGAAAACAAGCCCTTTGTCAAGATCGGCATGGAGCTGTTCTACGCCGAGGGCCCTTCCATCGTCCGCCGCATCAAGGACCGGGGCCACAGGATCTTCCTGGATCTCAAGCTCCACGACATCACCAACACCGTGAAGAAGGCCATGGCTGTCCTCTCTTCGCTGGACGTGGACATCTGCAACCTCCACGCCGCAGGGACTGCCGAGATGATGAAAGCTGCCCTGGAGGGACTGACCCGGCCCGACGGCACCCGTCCCCTGCTCATTGCCGTCACCCAGCTGACCTCCACCAACCAGGAGGCCCTGGAAAACGAGCTGCTAATCCACCAACCCATTGACCAGGTGGTCATGGCCTACGCCGAAAACGCCATGCGCGCCGGCCTGGACGGGGTGGTCTGCTCGCCCCTGGAGGCGGCTGCGGTCCACAGGCGCTGCGGCAGCGGGTTTTTGACCGTCACCCCCGGCGTCCGCTTTTCCGACGGCGAGCGGGGAGATCAGAAGCGGGTCATGACCCCCGCTCAAGCCAGAGAGATCGGTTCGGACTACATCGTGGTGGGCCGGCCCATCACCGCAGCGGCGGATCCCGTGGCAGCCTACGAGCGCTGCATACAAGAATTTGTCGGATAATCCCGTGTGGCAGCCAGCCCTCTGGCCGCTGCGAAAAGAGCCTGTATAACAACGGCAACCAGGCGCCTGCCCGAAAAAGGTACCCGTGGCTGCCCTACGAAAAGGAGCATTCATATGGATCTGTCAACCCTGATCGCAACGGATTTGCTTTCCATCCAGGCCGTGTTCTTCCGGCCCAACGAGCCCTTTACCTGGGCCAGCGGGATCAAGAGTCCCGTCTACTGCGACAACCGCCTGACACTGACGGCTCCCGCGGTCCGAAATGATGTGGAGCACGGCCTTGTGACCCTGATCCGGAAGTACTATCCCGACGCGGAGGTCCTCATGGGCACCTCCACCGCCGGCATCGCCCACGCCGCGATCGTCGGCCATATCATGGGCCTGCCCATGGGCTACGTCCGCTCGGGCAACAAGGATCACGGCCGCCAGAACCGCATTGAGGGCCGGCTGATGCCCGGCCAGAAGGTCGTGGTGGTGGAGGATCTGATCTCCACCGGCGGCTCTGTCATCGAGGTGGTGGAGGCTCTGCGGGAGGCCGGAGCCCAGGTGCTCGGCGTCGTCTCCATTTTCACCTACGGTATGCAGCGGGGTCTGGACCGCCTGGCCGAGGCCCAGGTGGAAAACCACTCCCTGACGAATTTCGACCGCATCGCGGCTGTCGCCGCGCAGCAGAATTATATCAAACCGGAGGACGTCGCGAGGCTTTTGGCCTTCCGTGACAATCCCTCCGACGAAAGCTGGATAGGAGGAACCAAATGAAACGAAGCATCATCGACATTCTGGACCTGAGCACGCAGGAGCTGGAGGAGCTCATCGCCACCGCCGAGGACATCATTGCCAACCCCGACAAGTATGCCCACGCCTGCGACCGCAAAAAACTGGCAACTCTCTTTTTTGAGCCGTCCACCAGGACCCGCATGAGCTTTGAGGCGGCCATGTACGAGCTGGGCGGACACGTCATTTCCGTGTCCAGCGCCATGTCCTCCTCCGCCGCCAAGGGCGAGAGCGTGGCCGACACCGCCAAAACCGTCTCCTGCTACGCCGACATCATCGCCATGCGCCATCCCAAGGAAGGTGCGGCCTATGTGGCGGCCACCAACGCCACGATCCCCGTCATCAACGCGGGCGACGGCGGCCACTGCCATCCCACCCAGACCCTGGCGGACCTGCTGACCATCTGGCGTGAAAAGCATCGCTTCGAGGGCTTGACCATCGGTCTGTGCGGCGATTTGAAGTTCGGCCGTACGGTCCACTCCCTCATCAACGCCATGTCCCGCTACAGCGGCAACAAATTCGTCCTGATCTCTCCGGAGGAGCTCAAGGTGCCCAGTTATGTCAAGAAAGGCAGCCTGAAGAAGTTCGGCATCCCCTACACCCAGACCACCGATCTGGAAGCCGCCATGCCGGAGCTGGACATTCTCTACATGACCCGGGTCCAGCGGGAGCGCTTCTTCAACGAGGAGGACTACCTCCGCCTGAAGGACAGCTACATCCTCACCCCCGATAAGCTCAAAAACGCGAAACCGGATCTCGCCATTCTCCATCCCCTGCCCCGCGTCAACGAGATCAGCGTCGCCATCGACGACGATCCCCGCGCCTGCTACTTCAAGCAGGTCCTCAACGGCAAATACATGCGTATGGCATTGATCCTGAAACTTCTGAAGGAGGCAGGCACATTATGAACATTGATTCCATCCAGAACGGCGTCGTCATCGACCACATCCGGGCCGGCCAGGGCATGAAGCTCTACCATTTGCTGAAGCTGGACGAGACGGAGCTCTCCGTGGCCATCATCCGCAACGTCATGAGCCAGAAGATGGGCAAAAAGGACATCATCAAGATCGACGCGGACATTCCGCTGAATCTGGACGTCATCGCCTACGTGGATCCCGGCGCCACCGTCAACATCATCCGGAACGGCGAGCTGGTGGAGAAG
>JAEEGL010482161.1_pt1 | contig 15694 bp, 6 predicted proteins | sample 9134231 | NCBI WGS metagenome assembly JAEEGL01 (sample SAMN16246548, study PRJNA631951) | gut metagenome | biome: gut microbiome; feature: rumen; material: fiber-attached | host: Bos | place: Iran: Karaj | collected 2018-10
AAAACCACGCGCAGTTGCTGGATGGGCAGAGCGGGATCGGTCTGGAAGTTCTCGCCGGAGATCACGCTGAGTTCAAACGGAACCTCGGCGGACAATTTCATGACTATATTTATATCTCCTTTATATAAAATAACTTGCGATTTATTTTTGACTTCAGCCCTGACCTCTGGTGCCAAGGTGAACTGCAAGGAGTAGTCGTGCGGTTTCCCTGCCTCGATGGTGTCCGTGAGTTCCACGCGGTCAACTGCGCATTGGATGGAACGTGTCCACGCCACGTCACTCCATTCGGACGTGGTGCTGGTCATTCGCGATTGGAAAGCATCGCCTTGCCATGCACCGAATTGCATGGTGGAGTGCGTGTCGAAGCCGTAGAGACTGTAGTTGTGCGAATCCGGTGCGTTGTCCACCAGCAGGGACGAATGGCAGTCGGCCTGCTTGCACTGGCGGAAGCGCGGGTCGTCGTAGTTGCAGCACCCCGGATCGTCCAGCAGAGCCTCTTTTCCTTTAAATAGTACCAGTGCGTTCTTTCCGCCGTGGTAGTGGGAGAACTCGCCAGTGAAGTCGGAGACATCCAGCGCGGCGTAGAAGCCCTCCGAGCGCCAGACCGCCAGACCGCCGTATTCCAGGATAGTGGTCTTCGGCAATTCCGCCACGGCAATCCCAAGCGACTCCAGCAACGGATCGGGTTCCAGCGGATAGGCGTCGTTGAAGACCAGGAGCCGCCCATCGGGACGGCGATAGGAGGCCAGCACCCGTGCCGCAGCACGGAAGCGCTCTTCCGCAGTGGCTTCCATCGCTACGCCCAGCCGCTTGCCCAGAGCCAAGAGGTCGCGGCCATGCCATGTCTCGAAAGCGTGGTAGGAGGGTGAGTTCTCGAAGAGAACGCCGTTGGGATGGAAGTCGTTCAGCGCATGCCATCCACCGCGCTCGACGGCGAACTCCGCCCAGGTGCGTGTCTCCTCGTCCGCCGGAAATGCCGCCGCGGCGTGGATCAGCCCGACCTGCCGCAGCGACTGGTGGTTGCCCTCCCCGTTCGGCAGTTGCTTTTCCTGCGCGAAAATCACGCGACCGTGCTCGCGGATGCCGTCGTTGAGCGTCTGCGCCTCCGTCGGCGTGAACTCCGCCAAGTCCTTGATAAAGTAGTATGCATGCAGGAAGTTGATGACGCGGGAGCCGGGCTGGAAGTCGTACCAGGTGTATTCCACGTCCGTCTCGTCCTTGCTGAACTCCTCGACGGTCTTGCGGTTGTAATCGTATTCCTTGCGGTAGTCCACCCGTTGCCAGTGCGCCAGAATCTCCGCCTCGCCCTGCGGTGGCGGGCAGGTCGCCAGAAAGTGCAGCATGGTCTCCTTGACCAGCTTCGCAAGCTCGCGGTCGCCGTCCAGCCAGGCGGCATGCGCCATGCACGCCACCACATAGCAACGGTTCAGCCAGCAGCTCTGCTCGATGGAGCGCCAGTGCTCGAACCGATGGAAGTCCACGCAGGGGAACTCCGCAATGGCGTTCAGGCGACCAGCGCGGATGCGCCGGACAATTTCGCGGTCGTCCGTGGTCCCCAGAATCGCGCGGTTGATGAAGCCGCCGCCGCCGTCGAAGGTATAGAGTTCCAAGTAGGAATACTTCCGCCACAACTCGTCGGGAATGGCGGGACGGTATTGGTCAATGGCGACGCCGTTGTTCATGGGAAACACGTTACTCCTGGTCTTCGACAAAGGCCTTGTGAAGGACTTTCTGCGCACGCTGGAAGTCGTTGCGGTCCACGATGAACTGCATGTTCACCTGACGTGGGGACTGCACCACCGCCAAGGTGTTGATGTGCGCCTCGTAGAGCGCCTGAGCCGCCTTCGACAGGAAGCCCGGAATCTTCATGTTCGTGCCGATGACGCCGATCAGCGCAACCGGAATGGTGTTCACCGTGGCGGCCGGAATCCGGCGCTTGATGTCCTCCACGCAGCTCTCGATATGGAGCTTCTTGCTGGGCACGAAGTGCGTGATGGTGTTGGCGTTGGTGGTCTTGGTGATATAGCTGATGCGGTGGTCCACCAGGCTCTTCATCAGGTTGTAGTCGTAGCCGACCTTCGAGACCATCTCGGGATCGAAGACCTCGATGCCGATGACGTCCGAGCGTCCGCAGATCATCTCCACGCGCGGCGTCGGCGAGACGTAGTTGCAGGAGATCAGCGTGCCGGGGTTCTCGGGGTCGAAGGCGTTCTTGATGCGGATCGGAATCCCGCACTGCTCCATCTCCTTGGAGGCCTTGGAGTGAATCGCCTCCATGTCCAGGTCGGAGAGCTGGTCGGCAATATCGAAGTTGGTGTTGCCGATGATGCGAACCTTGTCCGTGCCAATCAGCTTCGGGTCGCCCGTGCAGAGGTGGTACTCCTTGTGGATGATGCCCTCGCGCGCACCGGTCAGCACCGCCACCTTGCTGAAAGTGATCTCGCTGTATCCGCGGTCGAAGCGGGTCATGATGCCCTCGTCGTACTTGACATACCCGGTCACAATCGGCATCACCTGACTGAAATCCATGCCGTCGAAGGCGTTGTGGATGGCCTCCTCGAAAGTCGGAATCTTGTCGTTCTTCCAGCCGGTCAGATCCACGAACTGCGCATTGATGCCCTGGCGCTGAAGAATCAACGCGGAGTTGAAGGCGCTCTGCGCCTCGCCGACTGCCGAAAGCATCTCGCGCGTGGCCGGAAGGTAGGTCTTGTGGTCGAAATGGCCGAAGGAGCGAAGGTCCATCAGGTCATGAAGGCAGTCCTCGATGCCGTTCAGACGCGTGTTCACAAACTCGTCCGCCTTCTCCTGGTCCAACCCGATGCTCACAAACGAGCGGTTGTACTCCAGCATCCGTGCGCGGACTGCCTCCAGGGCCTCCTTCCACGTGTCGTCGTTGTGCGCAAAACGCCCATACACGCCAGGAGCGCCATTCTTCTTGTCCTCCAATAGCAGATTCGTAATCCCGCCGTAGGCCGAGACAATGAAAATGCGGTTGTACAACTCCGCGCCCTTCCGCTTGCCGATAATCACATTCTGCATGACTTCGCCAAAACGGGACATCGAGGTGCCGCCTATCTTCTCAACAGTATGTTGCCTTGACATTTCGTACGCTTAAAACAAAAGGGTGGAAAAAATGACAAACATCCTTAATTTAACCCCTGAAATGAAAATCGTGGCTGAAACGGCGAATTTCTCGCCCATAAACGCTTGCAAATCACAATAAATGACTTATATTATGAAACATTACCGACCGAAAGACTATTTTCAGGGGGCGAAACGGTCTCGACTGGAAAGGCTGAGGGCGGGTTGCATGCGGAGGATGATCGTTGGCCTCCTTAATCATCGGTCAAAAAAGTAACTGCGAACACTGAGTACGCACTCGCGGCATAGTTCCGCGACGTCCCGCCCGGGACGCCTGATAACGGGCGGGGCGCAGGCATCAGGCTGGCCAGGGGCGCCGGGCGAGCGGGCGCAACCAGCGAGAAAGAACAGCAAGCTGCTTCCGTTTCCGGCCGGTTCGGCACCTAAGGGGCGGACTAAGACTTAAGCCCGAACTAAGCATGTAGAGGTCCGCAGGACGTCTCTTCAGGACCGGGGTTCAACTCCCCGCGCCTCCACCAGCCTTCGCCCCGAATGGCTTCAAACCATTCGGGGACTACGGCTTGGCAAGCCAGCCACAGCGAAGCGAAGGCGAAAAGCGCAGCCAGGCCGTAGGCAAAGGCGAAGGCTGCCGCGCCGTAATGAAATGAAGGCGGGCGAATGGTCAAGTATTTTCATCTGCTATCTTAGAATCCATACGCAACATAATGTCATTTTTCTATGTATATATCCTAATTGATATCGCCACTGGAACACACCATTATACTGGATGCACAGAGGACTTGTCTGCAAGGCTTGCAAAGCACAATGCGGGTGAAGTCCCCCATACTTCAAAATTCAAACCTTGGCGCATTCAGACGGCAGTAGCCTTTGATTCCAAAGAGAAGGCCTATGCATTTGAAGCATATCTAAAATCCGGCTCTGGACGTGAATTTGCCAGACGTCATTTCTGACATTTGTTCGGTGTGAACTTTGAACACTCTCGGGTACTGGCTCTTTTCTCTCCATCGCCGTTAATATGCTCAAATATATAGGGTTAGCCCCAGTACCGGCGATTTGTCACCTACGTATGCAACCTGCATTTTGGGAGTGGAACTGCGGGTACTGGATTGGAGATTTGATAAAAAAGAATCTTCCCCTGACTGATAGGCACTTATTTTTCATACTTTTCTAATGTTTCCTTGGCTTGTGCGTGTCCTTGCTCTGCAGCCAATTTCAGCCATTTGATTTCCTCGTTTTTATCATTGCAGAGCGTTGACAAAACATATTGAGCTTCTGGATACCCCTGCTCAGCTGCTCTATAAAGTAAATTAAAGGCTAGTTTGTCATCTTTTTCAACTCCGTCACCACATTGATAACATAAAGCCAAGTAATACAAAGCTTCAGGATCATTTTGTTCTGCGGCGCGAGTCAACCATCTGGCTCCTTCAACATTGTCCTTGTCTATATCTTTGCCAGTAATGTATAACATTCCCAATTTGGTCTGTGCCGGAGCAAAACCTTGTTCTGCCGCACGCCTATACCATTTGATGGCCTCTTGCATATTTTGTGGAACATCCTCTCCCATTTCATATAACATTCCCAAATTATGCTCGCCACTTTCTTCTCCCAAATCTGCTCCAGTACGCCAGTTTTCAATGGCCTTTTCTACATTTTTCTCTACACCGCGACCTGTTATATAGCATATTCCCAGTTCAACAAAGGCGTGAGCATATTTTTGCTCGATTGCCTTGCAAAGGCATTCAACCCCTTTGGAGGGATTTACTTCGAAATGGCTATCTCCTTTTGCAGGATTTACCCCATTAAAATAAAGTTTTGCAAGGTAATAAAGAGCCGGAGCATAGTTCTGTTCAGCTGATTTCTTGATCAATTCAATGCTTTCTGTAATATCCGCAGAAGAATTCTCATGCACAGCCAACACATATTCCGCTGGAGCAAAGCCTTGTTCCGCTGATTTTCTCAACCAATAATCGACACGTTGATAAGAAGGGGCATCTCCCCTGTTTATGCTCAACGCAAGATTAAACTGTGCTTCTTTGTCACCATCCTGCGCTCTTTGAATCCATAACATTTCATTGTCAAAATGGGGATTTATGGAGTTTTGCCATATGGAATACAGATAATCAAACAATTCTGGAGTTCGGTCCCGCAGCGATATGTGTTTGCCATTACCAAAAAACACTGTTGTTTTTTCACCAGCAACAATGGAGACAACGTCATTCCATGAGAAAAGCTTTTGAACCTTCTTTTCCCACAGGAAATCTATCCCAAGCCAAAGATTTGTTGGAGTGGCTAAATAATAAGTTCCATGATAGAATCTTAATTCTCTATAAGACCACCTGAAGAAAGCTCCCAAAATGAAAATGCCCCATATTATCGAGGAAACCATGCCAATAATAGGGGATTCTCCTTCTGGCTGGGTTGACTGGGTATCTGTGTTTACAATACTTTCTTCTACGGCTAGAGAAAAACCACAAGCCTCTGCAATAACTATGCAAAGGGGTATCAAGAGGAAGATAGTCAAAAAAAATATGCCAGCGTAGCCGATTATCCATGAACCTGCTGTTTGCGTTTTGTACAGTACTGTTTCACCGACGAGATTATCCCAGCCGCCCATAGAACCATCTCTTGCTAATGTCCCTTCTGGTATTTCTTTGCCACATTTTTGACATTTCATTTCTGGCTTCGAGCCATTATCTTGAATGTCCTTCCAGCAATATGGACATCCTAGCGCAGCATCAGATATTTCCCTTTGACAATGTGGGCATTTCATCAGAGATATCCTCTTAATTGTTTTGCCATTCTATTTGTTTGTTTCCCAAAGACGTTTGAGAACATCTTCAAGTGGAATTCCATAATCAGGCATCTTTCCATCTTCATACCCTAAAAAGTCTTGAGCTGGTTTACAACCAGCTTGGGCAGATGCTTGAAGATACTGTCCGGCCTGTTTAAAATCCTGTTGTGTCCCCTTTCCAGTGTAATAGAGGAGCCCAACATAGTATTTAGCTATTGGCGCAGCAATTATATCTTCTTTGGACAAAAGATTGAAGGCTTTTTCGTAATCGGCAGTTCCAGCCAATCCTTCCGCATAGATAATGCCAAGATTCAATCTTGCTTCTGGATGTCCAAGTTTTGCGGCCTTATCGAAATAATCGACCGCTTTCGCAAAATCTTTAACTTCAAGAGCCGCATTACCCTGCTTCACGCAATCTTCAGCAAATTGAACGTCTTCTTGAGAAATGTTTGATTTCCCTCCTTGCAACGAAGGAAACAATTCTTCTACAAATGCGAAGTTTAAGGATAAGGCAAGAAGGTACATAAGAGGGCAAAAGAACATTGCAGTCCTAGCAAGTTTCCCATAGGTGTACTTTGCGGGGTATTCTTTGCTACCTAAATCGGATTGTTTTCTACTATCCAACACATATTTCAATTCGGCATGCGAAAATGGATTGTCTGAAAAAATGACCATGTTCTTGATGTGTCGATGTACATATAGTACCAAAATGACACTAATGACAACAAACAACATACCACCAGCAATATATCCAGCGCGATATGCATTATTCACGGCATTCATAAGCACCATAACAAAATATATGGCGATGGTTATTCCCCCACATATTGCAGAAAAGACAGCAATATGCGACAACCTTTTTTGTGCTTTGAGCGAACGGACATTTCTCAAGACGTAAGCAGTCGGATAAAGGAATGGCACATAAAAGACAAACAAGAGTAAGCTTGCCATTATCATTTTAGGAGAAAATATAAATGGCAGGATAAACAAAAGGGGCAGCAGATACATAATCATTCCAATACGGCGTAAAACCACCGACGAATGATATGCAGAGGCGAGCTCTGCATCAGGCAATGACCATATTGCAGAAAGATTGTCGGGTAGCGAATCCGGCTTGTTTAATGGTGTCGCTTCATTGGGTGGTTGTTTTGTTTCTATTGATTCCATGGCATTATTATGAACTTCTTGAGGAATATCCTTCCAACAATGGATACACGCCTGTGCATTGTCGGGTATTTCTTTCTGGCAATAAGGGCATTTCATGTTTTAATCTCCTGTGATTATTGCTGGTGACATTTATTCATTTATTTGGGGAGGCAAAACCCTTTTGGGCATTTCTGTAAATCTAGAAACCATTCTTACCATAATAGTGTTGTTATAATGATCATACATAAGCTCGTCATTCGTATTGTATCCAAAACATTGAATAACCTCCGGATGATGAAAAAACTTTTCTGAAATTGGATATTTGGCAAATGGATTATGGTAAACTTGCAAACCAGAAAAGATAGATTCCTCAAAACTCCCTTTTGAAAAGAATCCATTATATAATTCACCGGATGCGGATATACCAACCCTATAAAAACAGCAATTGTCACTTATCAAGTCTTTGCAAAGAGCACAAACTTTCCCCATAGTTGCAATAGGATTAAATATAACAGCACTTATTTCAGGCATTGCACTCGAATTAAAAAGGCCTAATGAAATCTCGGTATCCTCGTTCTTTTTTACAGAACCCAAATGGACAGTAGGAGGACGTTTGTCAGGATATAGATGTGGATTACGCCTCAATTCTGCTTCATCCACATAATAATCATATAATAAAGCCCGAATTGGAACGTCTGCACAAAAATAGCTGTATTGCGTATGAAACGGTGCAAGAGCAATAACAAATGGTTTGTTTTTAAGACAAGCAAGTTTTGAATAAGTATTTATATATAATTTATATTTACTTGTTATGGAGTTTGAAAACCTAATTATAGCCTCTCTATTAAAATCGGTAAAGTCTTGACATAAATCATCCAGTTTTTCAACACGGCCACTCTTTTCCCATTCGGGAGATGTTGTTTGAGCATTATTTGCGGTAACTGCTTCAACTGATAATTCTTCTCCACCTATCTCAAGCCCAAAATCGGGATGCTCATTAAGAGTAATATTGAAACCATATTCATTAAAAAGTTTGAATAAATAAAATTCCCAAAATGATGAATTGAATGTCGTTTGAAACTCTTTAACAATTTTATTATCTCTGTCAACAAATCCCTTTGTCCAATTTTGAATACATTCTCTATGATACCTATAATTATCGGACGAATAAATACACCGAAAATTAGGATGAAAGTCTTTTTCTGCAACTTGAGGAGAAAAAAGATCAAGTACTTTTTGAGTCGAATGCATAAAAAGCTCGTAAAAACGTTACAGTGTTGAATGCCTTATACCCGACACAGATTAGGATAATCCACTCCGCCATTCTCTTGAAGAAGCAAATCAAGAGCTTTGATGCCATTTCTTTTGAAACATTGATATTCACCGTTAGTAATTGGCATAACATATAAAAATGCAACAGGATACTTTCCAAAACGAATACTTGGCAACCCCTCATCCCACAGGAAGGGATCACAAAGATAGACATGCCTCGTCTTGGCAATTGGTGATTCGGGAATAGCGTAATTCACTTGGCTTATGAATCAACTTGGACTTGTAAATTATCAAGTAATATATCTGTTAAGGAAGAGATTAATGAATTTAACTGCTTCTTTTCCTCATCATTAGACATATTTGAATAATTATACATCAGCGTTAATATTTCAATTATCGAACAACATATTTTGCGGATTTCAGGAGATAATTCTTGAAATTTAACTCTACTATCCTTAAGTTCAGCCAGAAAATTGTTAATTTCACTTACTGGCAGTGCTTCCCCTTTTGCCATTTTTTCTAATGGTTCATCTGCCATTCCGAGAACTGATTCAATGGCGTTACAAATTGAACAATCATTTTTCATTTTCTTTATCCTTGTGTTATGTTAGTAATGTAACTGCTTTACGGCTGACGAAGGAATATAGTTTTCAATTAGAACTTCTTGAGAACTTCTTGCATAGTTCATCGAACGTCCTGGAGAGAGATACTGTATAGCAATTTCAGGATTTGTTAAATCTAAAGTTGGACTATGAACTTTATTCAAATCTATTTCAACTATTCTTCCTCCTGTTTTTTGATTCCAATTTTGAGCTATTTCCAAACTTTTAGTTGTTGAGATATATTGCGTTTTACAACGACTTCCGCATAGTACCTGTGCATTTGGGGTTCGATTTGCCATTGGATCTTTGGCAAAAATACCCTGTTTAGGATTCTCATCAGGTCTAAGTACCCGATATACATAATCAGCGTCTCTATTATTACTTTTAAAGGCATTTACGCTACGTGCTAATGAATACCCAGCTGCACCAGCAATTCCACCCATAATTGTTCCTCTGAAAGCAGAATTGCGTGCGGCGGAAAGGGCTGTAGTCCAATCTCCTGTTGCCATATAGACTTCCGTGGCACGTCGCAGACCTCCGAAAAGGCCTCCTGTCCCAGCACCGGAAGCAACACTTTTAGCCAAACCTGCCATCCATCCCGAAGAACTCCCGGAGAATATTCCAAGTCCTCCCGCAAAAGCACCTGCCGCTGCCCCCCATAAGGCTCCTTTACCCGCTGCCACTAACGAGGCTTTAAAGTCGCCTGTACGAATATAGGTAATGCCTCCCTCCATTATTGCGCCGCCTACCGCACCAGCGACTGCACCAGCAAGAATTGGATTCACAGGCAGCAATGCTGCGGCAATTGCACCAGAGGCAGCACCAGCCAGAACACTGACTCCAAACTCTGCCCAACTAAACTCCTCCCCCGATATCCAGCAGTTTAGTGCATACATGCCTCCACCAAGAATAGCACCAATTCCTGCACCTGCAACAATATGTGCCCACTGGCCATCCGGGTCATGCCATTCTAGAGGATTGTTATGGGCATAGGCATATAGGTTATTCCCATCGAAATAGCCTAGTGGATCGGGCGAAATGAACTTATTGGAGCCAGCCAAACGGTAACGGTTAATTTGGTAATAAAGATTAGTCTCCGCATCTAGCCATTGTCCAGCAAAGGAGATTGCGACAGGATTGTTCGGAACTTTGATAACCTCGAATTCGCGGACTTCAATTAAATCAACAGGAGATTTTTCCCAAACAATGACAACCCTGTTGCCTCTTTGATCTCGTAAAGGAATTGTATATGGGTTTTCCCAGTCCAGCGTTTTTTGGATATTATCATAACATCTGTTTTCAACATAGTCCACCACATATTGCTTGGCATTGTAAACCCATTCCGTGAGGTTATTGGTTGTTGATGGAGATGGGCATTCAGGTGGAAGCACAAATACTGCGAATGTCTCAGGGAATTTTGCCCCTGTCCAGATTTTCAATGCAGACAGCTTATCTGTTGTAGCCAAATCCAATTCTATGTATTGAGGTTTCCCGGGTATATTTACCCATTTCCCTGGAATTATGTCATCCAATGTGACATTATACGCCATATTGCTATTATTTGTTCCAAGCGATGACTTAATTTGAGTAATATCCGCCTGGGTTGCATTTTCTCCAAAACCAAAATAGCTCATGGCGGATACGGTCACAAACTTTGAATGCTCGATTTTGGAGGTAAAAATGACATTCAAGTTTTTGTCTTGTTGGAAATAAAAACGCTCTATGGCTTGGCTGGCGATGCCCTGGGCGTAATCCAAAGGCATAGCAGCCATCAGAAGTTCTCGTGTCCCAGATTTCCATAGATATTGTTCTCGTGGCAAAGGTTTATTGTCCTTGACAGTGAAAACAATTGATTGATTATTGCCAGTGTATAGGGTATATGTGGTATCATCTTTAGTCGCATGTTCTGGGGTATAGTCTATGACTTCTTTGCGAATGCGTCTATTCTCCGAATCGTAGGAAAAATGAAGTTCAGCCAGATGATCGTCTTTTTCAATGCCCGCAAAAGAATCCATGGCATAGGCATTCATCAAAACCAGACGGCCTAGCGCATCATACGTCAATTTCCACTTCGCTCTTCTGCGTGTGTTGCCATTCCAGTAAGTGCCATCGTATTCTATAAGACATCCCATTTTGTCGTAAATTTGGGATTCAGCTTTCAACCCCTCATTTTCTGATGCAAATGATGCTTTGGACACATCGCGGTTTGATGCCAACTCAAGCAAATCCAAATCTTGCACATTCCCATTCATTGACAATAAAATAGGAGGTGCAGCAGAAGAAAAGACAGGATTATGCTTTCTTTCGAAAGCAGATAAGTCTGCAGGCATAAAATACCCACCCGAATAGTTGAGCCAGATATTATTGGCCTGGTCATACGCCATTCTCTGGGTTTGCAAGGCAGCCAGATTGCTTTCCGAAGGCACGTCAAACAATTGAGTGGCTCTCTTTTGCCATCCTGCATTAGCTGGCGGTGAAACACGTTCGGTGTTTTGAGCGACAAGACGTCTGAATGAATCAAATCTGGAATATGAAGAGAAAACGTAATCCTTTTGCGTGTTTTCAGTTATTAATTTCGAAGAGGAAAACTCTGGTTGCCCTTGACGTCCATACCCATAGTCAAGTTTTCCCACCTGTTTCCCTTGAATATGATTTGTTATGATTTGCTCTATGGGCTCAAGAAAATCATTGAAAGAGGTAACACTTGTCAAACATGATTCGTTAATGCGTCTGACAGTAGTCTGATTGCCAAGATAGGCCCATGTGGCAAATGGTTGTTTTGCTTTGTCGAGCCTTATTTCCGCGAGTCGTCCTTCTGAATCAAGTGAATATATTTCTTTTTCCCAGAATCTTAAACTTGTTCGATTCAGTCCGACCCACTGTTTTGTTATGATGCCGGCAGTAAGGTCATAGTCAAACTTCTGTGTGGGGAAAGCAATATGAGCATATTGAGTGTTTTCCAAGCGTTTTGATCCAGTAGAATCAAAGGTTCTATTCAGAACAATTTCCTTTCCCCAAAAATCCACATCAATGCTTTTTACACAGTTTCCCATGAGATCGAATTGGTTTTGACGAAGCGTTTTCCCCGTCTTAGCATCCATGATAGCTAGGCACTGCCCCAAATCAGAATAAGTTAGAGTCAGGTCACGCAGAATATTTTCTGGTGATGATGTATGATACCATTTCATCCGTATGGGAAGTGAGTGTTCATTATAAACATATTCCTGAACAAGACCGTCTGGTTGCACACTCTTGTACATACGAGCCAACGTATCATAGAAAACCCTCGTTATCTGAGGTGCCCTTTTCTGCTCTGGAATAACCGCATCACCATTCTGTATCAAAGCCAAGGAATCATTCTCCAGTTCCTTCCGTGCCAGCTTTCCTGATTGATCATAGTAGAAATCAGTTATTATAGGCTTTTCATCGTAAGCATTGGATAACGGCACACGTTCCTCATGCAAAATGTTGCCCAAGGTGTCGTAACGCTTTGTGACCTTAATCTGTTCCGCAGAAATAGTGGAGACAAGTTTACCTACAGTATCATAGGAATAATGAACGCTTCTTTCTCTTGCAAGGCGACCCGTGTTTGTTATAGGAATGCTGACTGTTTTCCGTCCGCAATAATCAAACTCTGTATAGTTTCCAACTCGCTGTGCCTTTCGGCTGTTTTGGTTGTAAACCAAATTTACTGAACAGAATGGGAGGGATTTCCCATAGAATGTGAACGAGAGATTATTCTCTGGTGACAAAGAACCTATTTCTCTATTGAATCCATCATACAGATAATATGTCCAGGCTCCTTCTTTTGCGGTTCGTTTGGCAGAGACATTACCGACATTGTCATATAGGAATGCTTCAGCCTTTATGACTTTTGTTTCATTGTTGTAAATGGAATAAACAAGAACCTCTGAAAGTTGATTCCGGTCATTATAAACATTGTCGGTTCTTGCTAAAACCACATTGTCTTTATGGCTCCATTTACTGACTTCCTGTCCTAATGCATTAACCATCACCTGGGTTACAACACCATTAGGCATTATTTCTGCATAATTATTGCCGAAACCGTCAACGAGATATGTGCATTTGCCCCCAAATCTATCTATGACGGACTTGACAATCCCATCGGCATAATACTCAATGTCAGAAGTCAATGTTACCTTACTGGAGTCTTTTCCCTCCAGCATTTGTGCTTTGAGCAGTCCAGAAACCTCATCGCGAATGTCAGTGCGTTTGATTCCTTCGGGGGAAACGATGCTGCTAACTTTCCCAGAAGGAAACCTTTCGTATACAAATGGCATACGCGGCACTCCGTCATAGGCTGGTTCATCGGTCTGATAATGCTTGTAAAGGTGGCTTAAAGCATCATATTCAAACGATTCAGTATAGAATTGACCAGCAAAGAGGCGATGGGAGCGTCCTTTGAAAATGGCGTTTTGAGCTGGAGCAAATTGATGAAGTGTGCGTGACGGCTTGCCCCATGGAGTATATGAGAAAAGGCTAACACCATTTTCTAACGAAAAAGAAGCCAGGAGATCACCATACACATTATATATGGCCAAATCATCAGCCAGAGACGATTGGGTACGAATAACCTTGCCAAAGCAGTCATATGAGTATTTTTCCGTTTTCGTTACATCGGGCAGATAGCGTGTCGGAAGAGAGACAGGTTTTAAGTTTAGAGCATTGAAAGCATCATTAATAGTCTGTCGAACATTCGTGGTGGTCTTGGCAGCAAGATATCCGCTGCCATTGGCCAATCCATCCTGGAAATCGTAAGGCGAGAAAGAACAGGTATTTGCATATTCGTATAATGTAGCCGTTCCGTTTTCCTGAAGGACTATTGCCGGCTCGCCATATATATTAAACCAGTAACGTGTTGTTTGCCCTGATTCAGTATGCAGATTCAAAAGAAAGTTTCCGTCAGAATACTCAAAATGTTCCTGTTTGAGATTCTGTCTTGTCCCATCTTTGTTGATTTGATAGACAAGTTTGGATATTGGAAAGCCAATCTCTGAATGATATTGGATTTCTTTCCCTTGCTCGTTCCAATCGGAATGGAGGCTCTTGGCTGGATATGACCGTTCTGCAATCAGGTTGCCTCGGAACAAAGCACGTCTGCATCCCTCGTTATACTCAAAGACATCTACGCGTCCAATGGGGGCTATTTGCTTCACAGGAAGTCCATCTTTGTTGTAATCCGTCGAGGTTTGGGATGACAAATCGGGATGTGAAACGATTGTCGGAAGAGATGGATGGACTGGAGAGGCAAATACATAATCAGCCCGTGGCAGAGGGAATGGCGGAATGACTGAGGTTTTATGCCCATCATAAGATAACCTCCATAAGCTTTCTGCATTTCCAGAACGGCTTCCGATTTCGCAAACTTGCTTGCTTGCATTATAGTCAATGACAAGCTTAAAGGGAAGACTCTTGGATTGTTTTGAAATCAGCCAACCGGCTTGATATTCATATTCAATTTGCTGCGAACTACTCTCATCATCTAAGCCTTTGCGTGGAGGATAGGAGCATTGAATCAACTCATTATTGTCGGAATACGAAAAAGTCACATACGAAAAAGGAGTGGAAACTGCTGCAAGATGTCCAGACTGCTCATAAAAAAACTCAATTCGATTCTGGAAAGGATCCAAGACATAGTCTATTCTGTCTGACTTTCCCAAATAGTGGAATTCAAGAGAATTGCGAGACCAATTGTCCTGTCTTGATACAATTTTAACAAGACGCCAGCGGGTGAAATTGGCATTCTGGTCGTATGCCTTTTCAAACTCATAACAGGTTAAACTGGCATCATAAACTTTGATTAAGTTATTGTCCTGTCTATTCAGTTCAAGAAAGTCCCCGGCGTCCGATTGCCAAACATGGTTGATATTGGAAGGTTTGAAATTGACAATATGAGTATTGAGATACAGTGAATACTGCGAGCCATTTCTCTCAAGAATAAATATATCATAATTATGTCGCCAGCCTATGCCTAATCCAAAGTCACTCTTATCATATGAACTATAGCGACGAATAAGCGAAAAACCGATTCCCCCACGGGCTGGAAGCTGCAAATCCTGGTCTTCATTTATTAATTCTCCATTAAAAGGCAAAACCATCCCATTAGGGCCCGTGGTATAGTCAAAAGCAGTTCCTAGAGGAGAGGGGCACTTTTCATATCTTTCTTGAAGGTTGAATTGTGCTTTCCCGTCTTTTTTTTGATAACCAGTCAATGGTTGTGGCAAGGCCACTTGAGTGGATGCGTCTTTAAACTCCTGCAATCTACTGGTTAAAATAGAACCTGACTGGCTAATGGTCTCCTGAATCCCCTGCTTGTCAATGAACGACCGCTCGCTTAAATACGCGTTTATCAACTGTTGCTCATCTGCTTTGCAAAGCACCACAGTCAACAAAAGAAAAAGAAGATGGAATAGCCGCTTATTCATGATTTCAATCCTCACTCTTTTCAAAGAAAACTTCCGGAATTTCAATCTTTAACCCATCATTTGTGCCAGGTTCCATTACCTCATAAGCCTTGCCTATGCAATCTTGTATGAAGGCATCAAGACGCTCTAGTGGGAAAGTCTGGGGATTTCCCTCCATGATGATTGTCATTTTAAACGTGGGATTGCGATCCTTTGCCAATGGATCTGTACATTTTTCATCAGGTTGTCGAACAATAGTCTCAACAAGATACCCGTGCCATAATGCTGACTTACCACGCAGCCCTGTACAGAATTCTGCTTTGAGTTCATCAGGAGTTCTGCTTTTCTGCCAATCG
>JAEEGL011690717.1_pt1 | contig 15694 bp, 12 predicted proteins | sample 9134231 | NCBI WGS metagenome assembly JAEEGL01 (sample SAMN16246548, study PRJNA631951) | gut metagenome | biome: gut microbiome; feature: rumen; material: fiber-attached | host: Bos | place: Iran: Karaj | collected 2018-10
CAGGGTGTAGCGGGAGGCATTGTCTGAAGTCAGGCCGCATCCTGACAGATCAATCAGGGTAAGTCCTTTATCCCTGGCGATTGTCCTGACCATTTCGTTATAGTTGTCCATTGTGAGGCCGAGATTGTTGACGAGCGCTTTTCCGGTAACCGGATCAGTCATCGGGAGATATGTGCAGCAGATAATCATTGTTTCCGGCATAGCATTCCGGATCCATGCAATGGCAGTATTGTAAGCGTCCGCGAAACTGTCCTCCACCATATCGGGATCGGCCGGCTTGCCGCTGTAGTATTCACCAAGCGGAATGCTGTCCTTCATATCGTTTGCGCCCAGTGCAAGCAGCAGGATATCAGGCCGGACGATTTCACCCGACGGAGTTACTTCCATGAGATCGGAAATTCTTCTTGCGCTGCATCCGACCCAGCCGGATGTATTCTGGTATGCGCCTGAGATACGGGATCCGCTCCAGCTGGCATTTTTCAGCAGGACCATTCCTGTTCTGGCTTCCAGAAGTTTCCACCAGGTATATTCGGGACTGTCAACGTCTCCCGCGGGATAATATGCAGGTTCGTATTCCGCGGGAATGTATCCTTTGTAGGTAGATATACTGGCGGCCATGACTGAAAACGTCCTGCCAGAGAGCGGAAGAGAGGATGACGCGGATGCCTCCGGATTTTCATCTGCCGCAGGTTCATCTGCGCCGGCTTCATCCGGTGAAGGAGTATCAGTTCCGGATCCATTAACCGCGGGTTCATCTGCGCCGGCTTCATCCGGTGAAGATTCTTCAGTTGCGTATTCATTAACCGCAGACGCATCTGCGCGGGTTTCGTTCTCCGGAATCGCGGTTACAGGGGAAAAGGATATTTCAGGAAGATCCCCGGCGTCTTCAGAACAGGAGCACAGAAAAAGAGAGAGTGCGGACACAATAGCAAAAAGAAGTAATCGGGCGGGGTGCGGGCTGAATGCTTTCATAAACAAGTAATTATCTCCTGAATATAACTGAACTCTGAATCACTGATATTTCCTGATTTCTGCAGATTATTAAAACTGCTGATAAATGAACGACGCTGATTCGTAGCCGGGGCCGTACATCCCGAAAACGGCAATGATGCAGATCATCGCAATCCAGAAAGCGTATCGGAATACGGGATTCTGCCTGCCGACCCGTCCCCGGAAATTCGCCACTTCCTGAAGCCTGGCGATTGCGAAGCAGATAATCAGGCAGTAGACAAGCAGACGGCAGTTTTTTTCACTTAACCCCAACCTGTACAGGGAGCCGTCGAAAAGGATCCAGGGATTCCAGGTTTTAAACGCCGCCCGGAAAACCGCAAAAGACTCCCTCAGGGAAGGCATCCGGAAAAACACGTTGCCGATGGAGGCCAGGATAAATACGCGGACCGACTGGAAAACATGCCAGCTCGGAGCGTCCGACCGGATTTTCAGAAACTCGTTGATTCTTTTCGTGACCGGTTCGCAGAGTTCGCCCAGCGCAATGCACAGCCAGAACCAGAGGCCCATGCCCAGAACATATTTCCAGGCGCCGCCGTGCCAGAGCCCGATCAACAGCCAGACAGGCAGCATGGCGATACAGGACGTGATCCTGCCGGCCGTGCGTTTGTCGGTTTTTTTACGGAGTACTTTGTTCAGGCCCATGATGGCTTTGGTCCGCATGACCGGGTAAAGAATATAGTCCTTCAGCCACAGGCCGAGCGTTATGTGCCAGCGCTGCCAGTATTCCTGGACAGAATGGGCAAAGAACGGGTTGCGGAAGTTTTCCGGCAGTTTAATGCCGTAGCATTCGGAAGCGCCGATGATAATGTCCATACAGCCGGAAAAATCCGTATACAGCTGCAGCAGGAACATGCCCATCGCCAGCCAGATGTACAGGCCGCTGTATGTTTCGATATCGCCGTAAACTGTATCGACCAGGACGGACAGGCGGGCGGATACGACGAGTTTCTTGAATAATCCCCAGAGTATACGCTGAAGCCCGCGGGTTACGGTGTCCCAGTTGAAGGAATGGGAGACATACAGCTGGTCTCTCAGTTCACGGTGGCGGGAGATAGGGCCGCTGGTCAGTTGGGGCCAGTAGATGATAAACAGCCCGTTTTTCAGAAAACCGTTTTCGGGCTGTGTGATATCCCAGGTACAGTCCAGAATATAGGCAATGATCTGGAGCGAATAGAAACTGATGCCGATCGGACTTACAAACGGTCCGGGGAGCGGTATGAGATCCGGCCGGTTAAAGAGGACGGAAAACAGGCCGTTGACGGAGGATACAAAGAAAGCGGAGTACTTGAGGACAAAAAGAGGCATCAGGTTCAGGATGATTCCCGCAGCTGCGGCCGTGCGCATTTTGCGGGCGCCTCTTTCGGGAGACTGGACGGAAATCCTTCTGGCCAGGTGGATGGAGCGGACGCAGACTGTCGTGACAACGGCGGAAAATACCAGGTACAGGATAGCGGCCGGCTCGGAGAAAACGCAGAAAAACAGGATACTGTACAGAATCAGCAGGATCCACTGGAAAGATCCCGGCAGCAGGTAATAGAGCGCCAGGGAAAGGATAAAGGCTATATAAAAGGGAACGGAAGTAAGAGAGATCATTCTGATACCTCAAACCCTCTCTGACGAAGCATGTCGAGCCTGCTTTCATCTGTTTCCAGTTTCATGAGCGCGCTGCGGAACGCCCGGTCCTCGGTCTGCCAGATCCGGCATGCCTTTTCGCCGCTGTGATCGGGGAGCCCGAAGCGGTTTTTCAGCTGATCGGACAGATAATCGGTAAACTTCAGCGCGCCGTAAACGTTCACGTGTTTTTGATTATGCATGTCGGAACTGAAATCAATACCGATATCCCGGATGATTACCGGACGGTTCATATCCCACATGGGCAGGCCGGCGTCTTCAACGGCCTTTTCCACGCGCGCGAGCCGTCCGAGTTCTTCATCGTCGTAGGCGGCAGGTGTGATGGTGAAAACGACTTCTTCTTCCATACCCGAACAGTAGGAGATCAGTTCCGCCAGCGCATTTTCCCGATGGAGATCCAGCGGGAGCGGATCGAAGTTTTCCGCCGTCCTGTCCGGCCCGGGCGCCTGTATTTCTTCCGATTCATTAAAGATACAATATCCGAGCCATACGGGACCGCCGTCGAAATCCTCCTGTTTCAGTTCTTCCCAGCGGTGGTGATAGGTGGAAAAACTGAAATAAAAATCCCATTTACTGAATTCTTTATCCGGCTGTTCTTCCCGGTAGATGGAAAGCAGACGGTCAATCAGCGCAGTCCGGTTTTTGGAAAACCGCATACTGTCCGTTGTTTTCCGGATGATATTGTCCCATAAGGGCCCGTCGTTGATCAGTTCGCGGATATCTATGAGAAAGAGCCGGGGGGACTGCGTTTTTTTAACTTCTTCAATCAGATAAGGAATGGCGATGGCCGGCTGATTGGTGATGGCGACAGGATAGGCGGTAATGCCGTTCCTTTTGAACGCTTCGCCGGCTATGAAATATTCTTTTACGCCGCTGGAACCGATGTAGACAACATCGACGGTTTTTTTCGGAAGACGGTAAAAATCACGCATGGAAGTAGCCGAGAAGGCGTCATCCCAGAGCCAGAGGGTACGGGTCAGATAAAACAGGACAAATCCAAGGGCACACAGAAAAACGACAGTCCGGAGAAAAGCGCCGGGCATTGTGTTTTTGTCTTTGATGAGATTTTTCCCTGAATTGAAAGCATCCATTGAAATGTGTTATTATCTCCCCGCAGGTTTATTGATAATACTATCATTATCATACCACGGCCGGCGGAACCGCATCAAAAGACGCGGAGAAAACAGCATGTGGAAACCGGAAAACAATAATGACGGAACGGTGCCGGAAAACAGGAAAAATCCTTGACAGGCGCCGCCGCGTTATGTTAATGTAATCAGGCGTCAAATCTTATTTGTGCGCGGGACAACAAAGCAGAGGATTCCACTCTCACCCGGCGGTAACATCATCGGCAGCGGCCGAGGATGATAAATGCTTCCGGTGTTCAGACTTCTAAAGCAGTCCGGTGGACTGCGTTTCCGGGAGATGGTGGATGCTTTGCATCCACATTTTTTTTGGAGGAAAAAGCTATTAAGAACGATAATAACCAGTTCCCGGTAAACGGACAGATCCGGGACAAAGAAGTCCGCGTTATTGGTGAAAACGGAGAAATGCTTGGGCTCATGAGCGCCCAGGAAGCTCAGAAAGCCGCTGATGAAGCGGGCCTGGACCTGGTCATGGTATCCCCCGGCGCCAATCCGCCGGTATGCCGGATTATCGATTATGGGAAGTTCAAATACGAGCGGACCCGCAAGGAAAAGGAAGCGAAGAAAAAGCAGCATGTCGTTGAGGTCAAGGAAATCCGGATGTCCCCGAACATTGACACCAACGACCTGGAAACCAAAATCAATGCAGCGCGCAAGTTTTTAACCCGCGGCGACCGCGTCAAGGTTACGCTGAGGTTCAGAGGCCGGGAAATGGCGCATATGGGCGCCAGCGTCCATATCCTCACGGATTTTGCCAAAGCGCTTGAAGATTGTGCTGTTGTTGATAAAGCACCGAAAGTTGAAGGCCGGTCCATGACCATGTTCCTGACGCAGAAGCGTTAGCCAAAGCAGCGGGACAACTTTCGAAGAACCGACATAAAGGAGGAAAAGACAATGCCCAAAATGAAAACAAACCGTTCAGCCGCCAAGCGTTTCCATGTGACCGGCTCCGGGAAACTGACGAGATTTAAAGCGTACAAACGCCATATTCTGACCAAGAAGTCGACCAAGAGGAAAAGGAATTTGAGACAGCCTACGCTGATCGACCAGACCAACGAGAAGAATATGAGAAAGATCATGCCCTACATCTAAGATAAGGACAGTTTCGACGAGACAGATAATGGAGGTTTGAAATGGCAAGAATTAAAGGCGGTTTGAACGCCAGAAGAAAACATAACAAAGTACTGAAACTCGCAAAAGGTTACCGCGGCGCAAGGTCCAAACAGTACAGGATCGCCAAACAGTCCGTCATGCGGGCAATGGCTTCCGCTTTCGCGGGCCGCAAACAGCGCAAACGTGATATGCGCGCTCTGTGGATCACCCGTATCAATGCTGCCGCCAGAATGAACGGCCTTTCCTACAGCAAACTGATGCACGGCCTGAAGGTCGCCGGTGTCGATATCAACCGGAAGATGCTGGCCGAGATGGCTGTCAACGATGCGGCAGGATTTACCACACTGGCTGATCTTGCAAAATCAAAAATCGCGTGATGAAGAAATATGTATTGGGGATCGATGTCGGCGGGACCACAGTCAAATGTGGTCTCCTCGGCATCGAAGGTGTTTTAATAGAAAGTTTTGAAGTGCCCACGGACAAGTCGGACGGCGGGATGAAGCTGTTTGACAGCGTGGCGGGGGCTCTGGATGCCTGCTTTGCGCGGAGGGGAATTTCCAGAGATGAAATTCTCGGTGCGGGGATCGGTGTTCCGGGTCCTGTACTGGACGAAAAGATTGTCCTCCGGTGTGTCAATATCGGACTCGGTACGACCGATATTTCAGAATTGTTCGGCCGTTATTTTCCGGAGTTCAGGGCGGTTGTGATCAATGACGCCAACGCGGCGGCACTCGGGGAATACTGGAAAGGCAGCGGAAAGAACTATAAGTCCCTTTTATTCATTACTCTGGGGACAGGCGTCGGAGGCGGCGCTATTATTAACGGAAAAGTCCTCGATGGCGCGCACGGAAACGGGCTCGAAATCGGCCACATGACCGTAAATCCCGCAGAACCCCTTTCCTGCAACTGCGGCCGCAAAGGGTGCCTCGAACAGTATTCTTCCGCGACCGGACTGGTCCGGCTTGCTGCGGAACTGCTGGAAAAAACAGACCGTGAGAGCAGCCTCCGGCCGATATACGAACTGGCGTCGAATGACTCGGAAGCTTTAGGCTCGCCGTTTTCGGCACGCGCCGTATTTGACGCGGCGAAAAGCGGGGATGAACTGGCGGAAGAAGCAGTCATGAAGATGTGCCATTACCTTTCCATCGGAATCGGTACGGCGGCAACCATCCTGGATCCGGACACTGTGATCATCGGCGGCGGCGTTGCAAAGGCAGGCGCTTATCTGCTCGATCATCTGGCGGCTAACCTGGACCCGTATATTTTCGGAGGCCGGCAGTTCACGCTGAAACTTGCCGAACTCGGCAACGACGCCGGCATGTACGGCGCCGCGAAACTGGCGGTCGACAGGCTGGGATAATACGGCCGGGCAGCGCAGGATGATGCCGTAAAAAAGAATATAAAGAATACTGAAATATAAAAGCCGCGGCGGTCTGCCGCGGCTCTTTCATATTTTCATATATGACTGTATAACCGGTTTTTACAGTTCCACGTTTCTGAGAATGCCCAGCTGCTCAAGCGCGACGCTCCCGCCGGAAATAAGGAAGCACACTTTCTGGTCCGCCGAAACAGGAATCAGTCCCTGCAGCACGGCGCCCATGCCGATGCAGGAAGAAGGTTCCGCGAGGATTTTTCCTTCAGTCAGGAGAATCTTCATGGCTTTGAGCATCCAGACGTCTTCGACGTCCGCGATCATGTCCGTATACTGATGCACCTGCGGGAAACACAGATCCCCGGGCCTGTTCGCTACCAGGGCGTCCGCGGCGGACGGGCGTTGTTCCACCCTGACGGGTCCGCCCGCGGCGAAACTTGCGGTATAGCGGGGGACAGCGGCAGGTTCCGCGCCATAGACCTTTACGTCAGGCGCTGTCAGTTTGACAGCAGTGGAAACTCCGCCGAGGAGCCCTCCGCCGCTGACAGGGACGACTACCGCATCTACGTCCGGCTGCTGTTCAATGATTTCGAGGCCTGCCGTGCCCTGACCGGCCATAATCAGTTCGTCGTTAAACGGGGGGATCATGACGGAGCCGCGGTCGCTCCGGATCTTTTCAGCGACTTCGAAACGTTCCGATGCATCGCAAAGGACTACTTCAGCGCCCAGCGCGCGGATATTGTTCTTTTTGATTTCCGGGGCAGTCCGGGGCATGACGATGACCGCAGATGTACCCAGCAGTGCTGCGCCGTACGCTACGGCACGTCCGTGATTTCCGGAAGAAGCCGCAACTACGCCCCTGGCGAGGTCTTCCCGGGGGACGGAGAGAATTTTGTTCATTGCGCCGCGGATTTTAAAAGAACCGGTAGCCTGCATGCATTCCAGTTTTACATATACTTCGCAGCCCAGATACCGGTCCAGGTTCTGAAGCCGCAGAAGCGGCGTGCGGACGATATACGGCGCTATGCACTCACGCGCCTGTTTTATATTTTCAAGTGTTACCGACATGAATTCTGCCTCCTTCCTGATTCTTTTCTATCATGGAACGGGAGAACTGTACAGGGAGGAATAATGATATACTATTATTAGAATATGTTCTTTTCACCGTATTCATGTCACGAAGTCACAGGAGGAAAACCCATGAAAAAAATCAGAGTCCTCTTTCTGGCCGCAGCATTGTCCGCGTCGTTCCTGATGAACGGATATATCCGGACGGACGCAGCGGCTTTCGCGCCGAAAACTGTTCCTGCCAAAGAAGAGGCTGAAACAGAAGAAACGGAAGAAACGGTAAAAGACGCACAGCCGGAAGAAACGGAAGAAGTCAAAACCCTCTGGCAGAAACCGATTGAAGTTGAAATCAACGAGATCCCGCAGGAGGCTTACTGGGGGGATAACGAACTCTGCCAGACACTGTCCGGGGACGGCAGGCGGCTTATGTTCTGCGGAGGTGAAAAACCATATCTGTGGGACCGCGAGACCGGGGATGCGACTTTTTTACATCCCGGTGACCAGGGGACGGCGGATACGCTGCGGATCATGGTTTCCCTTTCGCCTGCCGCAAAGGAAGAAGACGTTGAAAAATTCAGCGATGAAGAACTGCTTTCCGCGTACATTAATCATTACGGATGGGCCGGCGGCAAAGGCATGAATTTCCAGCTGTACGCGCCGCTTGCGGTCAGCGGGCCGTATGTGCGGCTGACCGACAGATTCGGAATGTCCTGGCTCCTGAACACGGACGACGGGGCGCTGTACTGCCGGCGCGAGGCGATCGCGTCATCCGCTTATGACGGGATGATGCTTTATTATGCTATGATGCCGCGCTCGGAAGTGATCACCGTTGACCTGGAGACCGGAGAAGAGACGGTTACGGATTTCGGCCTGCTGACCGATTATGAAAAAGGCGCAGCCATGATTACCGCTTCATACCTGCCGGACGGCAGCATCTGCGCGGTGCTCCGGGACCTGGCGTCAGATCCCAGGAAAGGAGCGGACGTATGCCTGGCGGTGCTTCCGACTGAAGGTGAGCCGGAAGTTTATCCGCTCGGGGCGCTGGGCATGTCCATGGAGCCGAACGTCGTCCTCAGCACGGACGGGAACCGGATCGTCCTGTACAATTACAACGCTGCGCTCCGTCTGCATCCTTATATGGTCGACCGGGCGGAAGGGACGGTAAGTTATCTGTCCATGAAGGACGATCAGATTATCAGCACGCCGATTGAGGAAAGCATGGATCCGGAAACGCATATCGCGAAGCAGCCGGCGGAGGATTCCGTTTACTTCGTGTGCCCGTGCGCGGACGGCAGAACCATGATCGCGTATTCCCAGGATACATTCCTGATGCTGGTGGAGATGGAAACGCTGGATTCTTATTATCTGCTCGGCAATACCGAGGCGGCGTCCCTCCCGATCCCCAGGTATTTTTCCGGGAACCGGTACGACCGCTTCCTGATTGGATTCGGAATGGGCGGCGAGGTGCTGGTGGACGTAATCGTGGAGGAAGACCGGAAATAACAGACTGTATAAAAGGAAGAACGGAAATAATTGACTGGAAAAAGGAAAGCAGGCGCTTTAACGCCTGCTTCCTTTTCTGATGATTAATCCGGAAGATCCGGTTATTCAGCGTCCAGTCTTCTCTGAACCAGCCGGTAAAAGTATTCCGCGCCATATTTCAGTGCTGCTTCGTCCAGCTTATATTTGCCGTTGTGATGCGGGACGTCGGCGCCGATGGCGGAATTTCCCGCGCCGCACCACATGAAGTACCCGGGCGCTTTGGCAAGGAACGCCGAGAAGTCTTCACTGCCCATGAACGGCTGAATATCGACAGCGGCTTCTTCCCCGAAAACGTCTGAAACGAGTTTCCGTACATCCGCCGTAACAGCCGGGTCGTTGAGTACGTAATCATATCCCCGCAAATATTTCATCTGATAGGAGCCGCCGGCGGTTTCACAGATTCCTTTTAAGATCTGTTCGATCCGGCCGGGCATGGCATCGCGGACTTCTTTCGTGAAGGTGCGGATGGAAGCCGTCATTTTTACTTCGTCCGGGATCACGTTGTAGGAAGAACTTACTGCGTTCAGCATGCATATGGAAAAGACCGCGGAGTCAAGCGCGGAGATCTGCCGGGAGACAATGGTCTGCAGGGCAAGGATCGCCTGGGCGCTCAGGACAATAGGATCGATTGTTTTTTCCGGGGTGGAAGAGTGGCCGCCTTTTCCGAAGATTGAAAAGTCCACCCGGTCGACTGCACTGGTGACGGCGCCTTCTTTTATACAGAAGGTCCCCGTAGGATAGGCGGAAGTAAAGTGCAGGCCGAAGACTTCGTCAACACCGTCCATGGCGCCGGCTTCCACCATCGGCTGAGCACCGCCCGGCGGCTGTTCTTCGCCGAACTGGAAAATGAGCCGCACATTCCCGTGCAGTTTCTCACGGACATCATACAGAAGTTTCGCGCAGGTCAGCATGACCGCCATGTGGCCGTCGTGGCCGCAGGCATGCATGACGCCCGGTTTTCCGGACCGGAACGGAAGATCGTTTTCTTCTTCGATCGGCAGCGCGTCGATGTCGGTGCGGAGTGCGACCGTTTTTCCGGGGAAAGCGCCGGCAAGATCGGCAATAAGCCCTGTTTTCGTGATCCGCCGAATGTCGAAATCCCCGGTTTCCATGAGCCTTTTTTCAATATATTCAGTTGTACGGAATTCTTCAAACGACAGCTCGGGATTCCGGTGAAGATAGCGCCTGGTCTGTGTCATTTCTTCTTCGAGCGCCAGTACTTCCGGTGAAAACTGCATGATCTGCTCCTTTCGCCTGATAAAAAATACCCCGATGTAAAAACGCATGAACAATATGAAAAAATTCAAGTGTATTGTACCATTTGACAAAAATCATGGTATTATTATTTTCAGTTTATCATATTAAAGCAGCGATGCGGTGATGATCGTTCCGGGACTGCCTGTCCTACATGTTTTGCCTGCCGTGTTTTCCGGTTCCCCGGGCGCTGAAAGCGTATCCCTGCAAATCAATATGAGAGGGGGAGAAATCAATGAGTAACGAAACAAAAGAAAAACCTGTCCGGAAGAGCGGTTTTGACCGGTTCCTGGACGCCATTGAACGGGCCGGCAACAAACTTCCGGATCCGATCACGCTGTTCCTGTGGCTGGCTGCTATCGTTCTGGTCGTCAGCGCCGTCTGCAGCATCGCCGGAGTGGCGGTAGTCAACCCGGCCAACGGCGACACCGTAAAGGTTACCAACCTGCTTTCATGGTGGGGCCTGCGGTATTTCTGGACGAACGTCATCACCAACTTCTCCGGATTCGCTCCGTTAGGCATGGTCCTGGTTGCGGTTATCGGTTCCGCTGTTGCGGAGAAGAGCGGCTTCCTGGTGGCGCTGATGAAGAAATTCTTAAGCAATTCCAAGGGCTGGATCGTCACCATGGTCGTCATTTTCCTGGGCATCAACCTGAACATCGCGGGTGACGCCGGATTCATCGTGCTGCCGCCTCTGGCCGCCGTCCTGTTCATGTCGATCGGCAGAAGCCCGATGCTCGGCCTGTATACCGGATTCGCCTCCGTGGCCGCCGGTTTCTGCGCGAACGTCGTCCTGGGCCTGTCAGACGCGCTGGCTTACGGCTTTACCGAAACCGCCGCGCAGATGATCGATCCGAATTACTCGAGATCCATCGCGATCAACTGGTATTTCCTGATCGTTTCCTGTATCATCCTGACAATCGCAGGCACGATCCTTGTAGAAAAACTGCTGGTCCGCCGTTTCCCGGTTACCCCCGAGAAACTGGAATCCTATGATTATGACGTGGATTCCACCGTTACGGCAGAGCAGACGGAAGCCCTGAAGAAAGCCGGCATCGGCCTGCTGGTCTTCTTCCTCGTCATGATCTTCCTCAGTGTTCCGAAAATCTTTACCAACCCCGATACCGGCCTGAAGCAGGCGATCCTGGCCGGCGCTGACGGCACGATCACAGCAGGGGATGCTCCGTTCACAAAGGGCATCGTCTTCATGGTTACCCTGGCGCTGTTTATCCCCGGCCTGATCTACGGCCTTAAAACCGGCCGCTATAAATCTGACCGCGACGTATGGGCGGACGTCAGCAAAGGGTTCGAAGAGATGGGCGGATATGTATTCATGTGCTTCGCGATTTCCATCTTCACGAACTTCTTCTCAGTTTCCAAACTGGGTACCGTCATTGCCATCGGCGGCGCGAACGGCCTGAAAGCGATCGGCTTCACCGGTATTCCGCTGATGATCGGCCTGCTGATCGTTTCCTGTATCGTCAACCTGTTCATCGGTTCCGCTTCCGCGAAGTGGGCAATCCTCGCTCCGGTTTACGTCCCGATGATGATGCTCATGGGCTATGACCCGGCCATCACGCAGGTTGTTTACAGGATCGGCGACTCCATCACCAACCCGCTGTCCCCGCTGTTTACCTATCTGCCGGTTATGCTCGGCTTCTGCCGCAAGTATGAGAAGGATACGGGTCTCGGCACGATTATCGCCAACATGATCCCGTTCTCCATTACCTTCACGATCGTCTGGATTATCCAGGTAATCGTCTGGGTTAACGCGAACCTTCCACTCGGCCCCGGCGGTGCGATTTATCTGCCTTGATAAATGTTCCCGCACAGAACGGCTGACAGGACAAACAACAGATTCAGAAAAAATAATCGGACACCGGCAATGTGTCCGGCTGGCGGCCCGGGTAATCTTACTCCGGGCCGCTGCTTCGGAAAAGGAGACTTATGAATTTCGCTTCACGAGCCGGGGAACTGGAACCCTGGATCATTGAAAACAGGCGCTGGCTGCATGCGCATGCCGAATTGTCCCTGAAAGAAATCAACACAACGTCTTTTCTTGTCGGGAAACTGGAAGAAATCGGGATCCCGGTGCAGAAATTCGATGATTACTACGGCTGTATAGCGACTGTCAAAGGAACTGCCCCGGGCGCTGAAAACGGGCCGGTAATCCTGCTTCGGGCTGATATTGACGCGCTGCCGATTACGGAAAACAGCGGCGTGGATTTCCCCAGCATGACAGAAGGCGTCATGCATGCCTGCGGCCATGACTGCCATACCTCCATGCTGCTCGGCGCAGCAAGGATGCTTTGGGAAAAAAGAGACGAACTCCGCGGAACTGTGAAACTCCTGTTCCAGTCCGGTGAAGAAGTCTTTATCGGAAGCCATTATTACTGGGACAAAGGACATCTGGACGACGTGGATATGGCGATGGGCATGCACGTATGGCCGAGCGTAGACTCCGGAAAATTCGGAATCCTGGACGGGCCGGTGATGGCCAGCTGCGACAATTTCAAACTGACGGTGCACGGAAAGGCCGCGCACGGCTCCACGCCGCACGTCGCGCATGACGCATTGGTCTGCGCCGCGCAGATCATCATGAACGCCCAGACAATCGTCAGCCGGATGAACAATCCGCTGGATTCCCTGGTGGTAACGTTCGGGACGGTCCGCTGCGGCACGCAGTTCAATATCATACCGGATACGGCGGTCATGACCGGGACGGTCCGCTGCTATACAAAGCGGGCCCGTGCCATCGTACAGCCGGCGCTCTTAAAGATCGCGGAAGACACGGCGGACGCCATGGGGTGCACAGTGGAACTGCAGTACGACGCACTGGAAGAATGTACACGGAACGACGTCCCGGAGCTGACGGCTGTCGCCCGGGAATCTGTAAAGACCCTGTACGGAGCGCAGGATCTGCAGGATACGCCTCCCGGCAGCGGGAGCGAGGATTTTTCCTACATTATGGAACACATCCCGAATTCTATCTTCGTTTTTATCGGCTGCTATGATGAAGAGGCCGGAGCGGTTTACGCGGTCCATAACGAGAAATTCTGTATTAATGAATCTCTTCTCCATAAAGGAAGCGCTCTGTACGCGCAGTTTGCCGCGGATTATCTGGAAAAGAAAAATCCGGCAGGAGATTCTGCGGCGGGATGCGGATGCGCCGGGGAAGGAGGCAGGGCATGATCGATATCAGGGCACTTGCAAAGGAACAGGAAGAATACATCATCGCCTGCCGGCGTCATCTGCATAAACATCCCGAACTGGGACTGCATGAAATCGAGACCACGAAGTTTATCACAGGCGAACTGAAAAAACTGGAAAACTGCGAAGTGATTACCTATGACGGCATTACCGGATGCGTCGCGGTTTTCCGCGGTACCGGGAAGGCTTCCGGGAAAAACGCCGGAAAGACCGTCATGCTCCGCGCAGACATTGACGCGCTGCCGATCCAGGAAGACAGGAACCTGGTTCCGTTCTGCAGTGTAAACGACGGAGTGATGCATGCCTGCGGCCATGACTGCCATACGGCCATGCTCCTCGGGGCGGCCAGGATTATCAACGATCATATCGGCGAATTCGCCGGCACCGTCAAACTGATTTTCCAGATGGCGGAAGAAGTTGCGAAATACGCGGAGGAATATGTCAAACGCGGGGCACTGGACGACGTGGACGCGATTTACGGATCCCATGTATGGGGAACGATCCCGTCCGGAAAAATGAACTGTTCGGCCGGGCCGCGGATGGCCTGCAGCGACCGGTTTACGATCCGCATCAAAGGAGTCCTGTCCCATGGAAGCGCGCCGCATCTGGGGAAAGACGCGGTGCTTGCCGCCGCGGCCGTCGTGGTTGCGCTTCAGACGATTGTCAGCAGGATCAACAATCCCCAGCATCCCCTGGTTGTTACGACCGGCATGATGAACGGCGGGACCAAAGAAAACATCATGGCGGACTATGTAGAACTGGTCGGCACCGTCCGGACGTTTGACCGGGAATTCAGGAGCGGGATGCCGGAGCGGATTAAAAAGATCGCGGAGAACGTAGCGGAAGGCTATGGCTGCACCGCGTCCTGCGATTACTATTTCGGCCCGAGCCCGTTAATCAACGACGCACAGGACCTGGTTGAAATCGGGCAGGGTGCGATGAAGAAGATCGCGGGGGAAGACTGTCTCGTACCGCACGACATGTCGCTCGGAGCGGAAGATTTTTCCGCTTATACCGAGAAGGTCCCGGGCGTCTACGCGTATATCGGGACGGCTGACCATGATAAAGGGACCGACTATCCGAACCACAGCCCGTTCTTTAAAGTGGACGAGGACGTGCTCTGGATGGGTACCGGAGCGTATGTGCAGTTCGCAAAGGATTATCTCGAAGCGTAAGCCGGAGATTTTCCGGGCTTTATAAGACAGAACATGAAAAACGGGACTGTCTGTACGGCAGTCCCGTTTGCTTTGTCTCGGAGTGACAAGATTCGAACTTGCGGCCCCCACGTCCCTAACGTGGTGCGCTACCAGCTGCGCTACACCCCGACAGCAAAGATTATTATAATCGCAAGCAGACAAATACGCAAGAACGAATTCTGATGATACAGATATCTGTCTGAATACGGATTATGCTGACGGCTGTTCCCGGCCGCCGCCTCAGCTGCCCGGTGCGCCGACAATACCGGTGACGCCCTGTCGGCGGTTGTTGTTTTTGGTCATCCAGATATAATCGCCGGGAACGTCCATGTTTGAAGCGACCGGCGACTCCCCGTCGACCCGTCTGGGATAATTGGAGGCTGCCGGCAGGAAAGTCCCTTTGACGGCGGTGCCGTTCCAGTTCTGCTGTTCGCCTTCCGGCGTGACTGTCAGGATGTATTCTTCACCGTCATACAGGCCTTCCTTAAATGTTCCGATGACGTTGGTCGTCATTCTTCTTTTCTGGTACTGTCTGTCATTGCTGATGTGTTCGTGACCTTCGCCGTCCGGCAGATTGTTTTTCCATGATCCCGAATAACTGTGGTAGTAGATGCCGCTGTTGTTTTCGGCATAAACGCCTTTCCGGGGATATACGCGGATCCACAGTCCCTCGCCGTCGCGGAGCCCGTTTTTAAAATCGCCGTAGTAATAGGAATTTTCGGCATATACCGCAATGCCTTTCCCGTGAGGAGTGCCGTCTGACAGTTCCTGCCCCTGGTAATAGAAATCGTTGGTCCCGGACAGCATGCCGGAAACATACTCAAAGCGGGGAAGCCTGATCAGATAATCGACGGAATCCATCCTGCCGGATTCCCAGTACGACGCAAGTTCCGCCAACTGGTTTTCAATGGCCTTTTCGGTACGGGGAAATCCCTGCTGGTAAACAACGGGAGTTGCCGGGAAATCGTTGTCCGGATGGAAGGCGATCCAGGTATAGTCAGACCCGCCTGTGGAAGGCAGCAGGTCGTTCCGGACCGTAACTGCCGGAGCGGGTGCCGCGGCCGGTTCTTCCGTGTAAGATGAATAAATCCGCCTGCCCGGCGCGGAAGAAGAGGGGGCTGAAGAAACCTGCGGCGCAGCAGCGGCTTGGG
>JAEEGL012745292.1_pt1 | contig 15694 bp, 6 predicted proteins | sample 9134231 | NCBI WGS metagenome assembly JAEEGL01 (sample SAMN16246548, study PRJNA631951) | gut metagenome | biome: gut microbiome; feature: rumen; material: fiber-attached | host: Bos | place: Iran: Karaj | collected 2018-10
GAACCGCTCGAAAAGAGGTCGGGGAACAGCGTTCTGCAGGAAGTTATGTTATTGTCGAATTTGGTACCATCGCATTTTTCGCCTTCTTCAAGCTTTCCGTTGTTGCATGCGGGGCCGCTTTCGCACAGGCTGTAATTGACGGTACAGTTGGCGTTGCATGTTACGCTGCCTTTGGTATAGCTCGAATTCCAGTCACTGCAGTCCGTTTTTCCACCGAGGAATGTGGTTCCATCGCAGTCTTCGTCAGAATCGAGCTTTTTGTTGCCGCACAGCGAGGGTTTTGAGCAGCCTGAGAAATCGATCGATGCGCAATTTTCTGCACATTTGAGCGTTCCGGTGGATCCTTCGCCAACGACTTTGGCGCAGGTATTCTGACTGGCTGGGAATTTGTCACCATTGGCGCTGTGATCGCAGGCTTCGCCTTTGCTGGCGTTGACGGAACCATTGCCGCAGTAGGCTGTGCATCCCGAAGTGTCGTATGTGCAGTCTGAATTGCATTTGACTCTTCCGCTCGAATAAAGCATTGGGAACAGGGAAGAACAGGATACCAGGTTGTTCTTAAAATGTGTGCCGTCGCAGTCTTCGTCGCCGCTGACGATGCCGTCGCCGCATTTGCTGCCGGCGACACAGGCACTGTAATTGATGGTACAGTCTTTATTGCACGACACATTGCCCGAAATGTATTGTGAATCCCATTCAGTACACGATTTCTTTTGCCCGGAAAAAGTCAGGGTATCACAGCTCTCGCCGGTATCCAGAATGCCGTTTCCGCAATAGCTGGCTTTGGTGCATGCGGAGAAATTGATCGTGCAGTCTTTGTTGCATGATACCGTGCCGTCTGAGTACTGCGATGAATCCCACTGAACGCATGTCGTTTTGTTGCCTGAGAATTCCTTGTTGTCGCATTGCTCACCGACATTGATGATGCCGTTTCCGCAATAGGCGCATGCAGGATCTTTGTTGTCCGTCAGGCCGTTGCCGTCGTCATCGAGTCCGTTTCCGCAGATTTCCTTGTACTGTGAAGCAACTTCCGGTGCTTTGGCAATGATCCAGTCGTAATAATCCTGAACTGCAGTGATGACATTATAAGTTCTGCAGGGGCGATCGACAAAACTGGTTATACCGGCTACGTATTGTTTTTTACCGATGGTGACGTATGTCGGGCCTCCGGAATCTCCGTTGCACAATCCACCCGGGGCGACCGGCGCAAAGAACGTTCCATAAGGAATGGTGACGAGAATACTGAGGTCGAATTCTCCATATGCTGCACAATAAGTGGGATTGGGGTGGCATCCCTTGATTTCGGCTGTGCCGATGAGGCATCCGTTTGCAGAATCGTATGGATTGAATGCACCACAGTAATGCGTCCATTGTCGGGTCATCTTGTTCTTGTTGCCGAATTTTCCGTTTTCATCGAATCCGAAGCCGCTGCTCTGCATGGTTAGCGGCAAATTCTCAGACGATAGCGCGAGCCATTTTGGAAGCGGCAGAACCGGCTCCGCAATGCTGGAAGGAATCGGGGTTTTGAGCTTAATCAAGGCAATGTCGTGATCGATGGCGTTGCCCAGGCTTTCATCGTACTGATAGTCAGAATGGTAATAAATGTAATCGGGACCGGCTGTTTTGATTTTCATCAACGCGCTCTGGCTGTTGCCGATACCAATCTTTAATTTGACGTTGTTGGGATTTGGTTTCATCGTGCCGTTCTGGGCTTTTGCAACGCAGTGAGCCGCAGTCAGAACCCATTGAGGATGTATCAGAGTTCCCGTGCAGGACGAAGTGCCCGAAACAATGGGGATTTCATCCGGATCGTCGAGCAGCGCGCCTTCGCTGTCGCAGTCCGTGCCGGCCGAATTGCACGCATGCTTGCAGTAGTAGCGTTTTGTCAGGTCATTGGCATAAATGAGCTGGCCGTCGATGTCGGTACAGACATCGACGAATGTGGCATCGTTCCCCGACAGATGTTCGCAGTGTTTCTGGGTTTTGCCTTCTTTGGTACAGGTATTGGAGCAATGCGTGTCGAAGATTTCATCGTAGCACGAATTATAGCCCTTTGATTTGCACTGATTGATATCAGCCTGAGAGCAGAGAAAATACTGCGTCGCCCCCTGGGCATCGCAGTTTGTTCCTGCCGCATTGCATGCATTGATACAGAATTTGTCCGGTATTGTTTTGGATGAAAAGTAGACGAGCTGGTCATCGACCTCGGTGCACTCGTTGGTTGTGACCATATCCAGACCATCAATATCCAGACATTCTGTCTTCGTTTGGCCCTTGGCTGTACATGATTCTACGCAAACCGGGATGATACCGCGCGTAATGCACGTATATCGGGAGCCATTCCTATTCTGGCATTCTTTAATGTTGTCGGAATCACAGACAACATATTCGTCATCGTTGTTCATCGTAAAGAGCGAAACCGTATGGGGTTCATCGGTGACAGGCGTGCCGTAAAGAATGGACTGCTGTTGCGCATCAATGTCCTGAGTAAGTTGTCCTGCCTGCGTCTTTTTGGGGTCATCATTTTCCTGACATGATGTGAATACTGTGCATAATATAGCGATATGAAATAAATATTTTTTCATTTTTGATTCTCCATGTCGCAGAGTGTGCGATATGTAGGCTATGTAACAAAATTCTACACATTTTTATCATAGATTTAAGAGACACCGGAATGCAATATTAAATACTTTGTTCTTCGTTACGTGAGGGGGCTTTGAGGCGTGTCCGGGATTACGTATGAAGCATAACAACAAGCATATATTTGAGGGGACCGGCCTATCGCTGTGCGATACGGCCCGGTGTGGCGTCTATTGCGGTGCAATACGCCGCCACTGCTTTTGGGGATAATGCATCGCGAAATGAAGGGATGATGGGGGATTGCAGCCACAAATCGAGATAGATTCGGAACGCAAGCCGGAATTCCTGATATTGGTCGATACGAAAAAAACGCCGCGTATTGTGCGGGCGAAGCCCGGCAATAGCGGCGTTCGGAGCGCGTATTGGCTGCAGGCCAATAGCGCGGAGGCGGCATTGCCGCCCCAAAAAGAAGAACAATTATAACTGGCGGCGTCTGCGGATGAGGGTTCCGAGACCGAACAAACCGAGCAGAATAGCGGGTACGGGCAAGCTGGACGGAGCCATCGGCGTCGTTGAACAGTCGGAATCGCCCGATTTTTTTGTGTCCTGAGCGGTCGGTGCCGGAGTGTCGGGATTGGCCGGTGTATTCGGCGTATCAGGATTCGTTGGCGTCGTCGGGGGCGTCGGCGTATCGGGATTGGTCGGTGTCGTTGGCGTTTCAGGATTGGCGGGCGTCGGTGTATCTGGAACTTCAGGATTTTCAGGAATCTCGGGGTTCTCTGGAACTTCAGGGACTTCAGGATTTTCAGGGACTTCAGGATTTTCAGGGACTTCAGGATTTTCAGGGACTTCGGGATTCTCGGGTGTCTCAGTATCTGTTGGAGCCTGACATCCTTTAAAATTGATGCATTCGTAATCGTCGCAGTCTATGCGGCCGTTGTCGTTATCGTCGATATTGTTGTCGCAGATTTCGGCGGGTTTTGTCGAACAGTTGTCGAAATTGATGGTGCAGTTCGGATTACAGGTCACTTTGCCGGATTTATAGGATGTTACCCATTCGCTGCAGCGCTCCTCGTCGAGCAGGAACGAATACCCGTCGCATTCCTCGTCTCCGTCGGCGAATCCATTGCCGCATACTGCGATGGATTTGCAGAAGTCGTCCGTCGCGCATGCGGGATCGACGCAGTCGATCTTGCCGTTGTGGTCATCATCGACATTGTTGTCGCAGATTTCGTCGGGCACGGAGACCACTGTTGAGCATTGACTGTAGTCGAGTGTGCATGAGGATGTGCAGCTTACGCGACCGGATGTGTACTGTTTGTCCCATGCTTTGCAGAGTGTTTTGTTGTCTTTGAACGACAGACCGTCGCATAGTTCATTTCCAGTGACTTTTTTGTCGCCGCAGACCGGGGCGAGTGTGCATCCGCTGAAATCGATGCCGCATCCCGGGGTGCATTTGACGCTGCCGGCATTGTATTTTTTGTCCCACTGTGAGCACAAAGTCTTATCGTCGAGGATTTTGCTGCCATCGCACTGTTCGGTATTGTTGATGATGCCGTCGCCGCAGTAGGCCGGTTCGGTGCATCCCGACTTGATGATCGTCTTGCAGTCAGGTGAGCAGCTCAGCTTGCCGGCCGAACCCGTGCCGGCGACTTTTTCGCAGGTATTGGCATCGGCAGGGAATTTGTCACCGTTCATGCCATGATCGCAGGCTTCGCCTTTGGATGTATTGACGGAACCGTTTCCGCAGTAGGGTGTGCATGCAGATGTATCATAAGTACATGTGTTGGAGCATTTGACGGAACCGCTCGAATAGAGGTCGGGGAACAGCGTTTTGCATGAAGTCTTGTTGCCGGAGAAATTGTTTCCATCGCATTCTTCGCCTTCTTCGAGCTTTCCGTTGCTGCATATGGGGCCACTTTCGCACATGCTGTAGTTGATGGTGCAGTTGGCATTGCAGGTTACTTTGCCTTTGGAATAGATCGAATTCCAGTCGCTGCAGATCGTTTTGCCCCCGAGGAAGATGGTGCCGTCGCAGTCTTCGTCGGAATCGAGTTTATTATTGCCGCACTGTGCTGGTTTGCTGCATCCCGAGGTGTCGATGGAAGCGCAGTTTTCGGCGCATTTGAGCGTTCCGGTGGATCCTTCGCCCATAACTTTGGCACAGGTATTCTGATTGGCTGGGAATTTGTCACCGCCGGGACCGTGGTCGCAGGCTTCGCCCTTGCTGGCGTTGACGGAACCGTTTCCGCAATAGGCTGTGCATCCCGAAGTGTCGTAGGTGCAGTCTGACTTGCATTTCACTATTCCGCTCGAATAAAGCATCGGGAACAGGATCGGACAGGATATCTGATCATTTAAGAAACGTTGCCCGTCACAGGCTTCGTCGCCGCTGACGATGCCGTCGCCGCATTTGCTGCCGACGACACAGGCACTGTAATTGATTGTGCAGTCTGAATTGCACGATACATTGCCCGAAATGTATCGGGAATCCCATTCTGTACACGATTTCTTTTGCCCGGAAAAAGACAGGGTATCGCAGCTTTCGCCGGTATCCAGAATGCCGTTTCCGCAATAGCTGGCTTTGGTGCATGCGGAGAAATTGACCGTGCAGTCTTTGTTGCACGAGACATTGCCGTCTGAGTATTGCGAAGAATCCCACTGGACACAGGTCGTTTTGTCGCCGGAGAATTCCTTGTCGTCGCATTGTTCACCGACATTGATGATGCCGTTTCCGCAATATTTGCATGCGGGATCTTTGCTGTCTGTCAGGCCGTTGCCGTCGTCATCGAGTCCGTTGCCGCAGATTTCCCTGTACTGTGATGCGACTTCGGGGGCTTTGGCAATGATCCAGTCGTAATAATCTTCGACGGAAGTGATGATATTGAAGGTACGGCATGCCTGATCCACATAACTTGTTACACCTGCAACATATTGTTTGTTGCCAATGGTGATGTAAGTCGGGCCGCCGGAATCTCCGTTGCACAATCCACCCGGTTCGACCGGAGCAAAAAACGTCCCATAAGGCATGCGTATGTTTATGGGGTAGTCGAAATATCCGTATTGGGCGCAGTAATTGGGATTGGGATGGCATCCTTTGATAGTGACGAAACCGATAGGGCAGCCAAATACGAGATCGGCCGGATTGAACTCACCACAGTAATGCGTCCATTGGCGGGTCATTTTGTTTTTGTTGCCGAATGTTCCATTTTCGTCATATCCGAAACCGCTGCTCTGCATGGTAATTGGCAGGTTTTCGGAGGAAATGGCGAGCCATTTGGGAAGCGGCAGAACCGGCGTCGCAATGCTGGAAGGGATCGGGGATTTGAGCTTAATCAGTGCAATGTCGTGATCGATGGCGTTGCCCAGGCTTTCATCGTACTTATAGTCAGAGTGGTAATAGATGTAATCGGTGCCGGCAGTTCTGAATTTCATCAATGCGTTCTGGCTGTCGCCGATGCCGATCCTGAGTTTGATGTTGTTGGGGTTTGGCTTCATCGTGCCGTTCTGGGCTTTTGCAACGCAGTGAGCTGCAGTCAGAACCCATTGTGGATGAATCAGGGTTCCCGAACAGGTCGTAGCGCCCGAAACAATGGGGATTTCATCCGGATCATTGTTCAGAGCTCCTTCGCTGTCACAATCCGTGCCGGCTGAATTGCACGCATGCTTGCAGTAGTAGCGTTTCGTCAGGTCATTTGTATAAATGAGCTGACCGTCGATATTGGTACAGACATCGACGAATGTGGCATCGTTCCCCGACAGATGTTCGCAGTGTTTTTGGGTTTTGCCTTCTTTGGTACAGGTATTGGAGCAATGCGTGTCGAAGATTTCATCGTAGCACGCATTAAAGCCCTTTGCCTTGCACTGATTGATATCGGACTGGGAACAGAGAAAATACTGCGTTGCCCCCTCTGAATCGCAGTCTGTTCCTGCCGTATTGCATGCATTCACGCAGAATTTATCCGGTATTGTGGTGGATGGCATGTAAACGAGCTGGCCATCTATTTCGGTGCATTCTTCGACTGTGACCATATCCAGGCCATCGATATCCAGGCATTCCGTCCTCGTTTTGCCCTTGGGTGAACACGTCTCCAGGCAAACCGGAACGACACCGCGCGTCATGCACGTATATTGGGAGCCATTCTTATTCTGGCACTCTTTTATGTTGGCGGCATCGCAGAGCACATATTCGTCATCTTTGTCCATCGTAAAGAGCGAAACCGTATGGGGTTCATTGGTGGCCGGCGTGCCATAAAGGATGGGCTGCTTTTGCTCTGTGATGTCCTGAGTCAGCGTTCCTGCCGGTGTTTTGGCAGGTTCTTCATTTTCCTGACATGATGTGAATACTGTGCATAAAATGGCAATGTGAAATAAATATTTTTTCATTTTAATTCTCCATGTTGCATTTTGTGCGATACACAGACGGTGTAATAAAATTCAACGCTATATCATAGATTTGAGCAACACCGGAATGCAATATTTAATTAGGATTTATTATAGAAAGTGGGCGCCAGAGACGTTCCACGGAACGTCTGTACAGAATATAATAGGGTTAATACCTGATAGAGAGGCTCTATGGAACATCTGTACAGAATATAATAGGGTTAATGCATCCAATCATTACGCATTAATGATACGAAAAAAAAAGACGCCGCGTATTATTCGGGCGAAGCCCGGCAATAGCGGCGTTCGGAGCGCGTATTGGCTGCAGGCCAATAGCGCGGAGGCGGCTTTGCCGCCCCCAAAAGATGGACAATTATGACTGGCGGCGTCTGCGGATGAGCGTTCCGAGACCGAACAAACCGAGCAGAATTGCGGGTACGGGCAGGTCGGACGGTGCCATCGGCGTCGTTGAACAGTCGGAATCACTCGATTTTTTGTTGTCCTGCGCGGCCGGAGCCGGAGTGTCGGGATTGGTTGGCGTCGTCGTCGGTGTCGTCGGTGTATCGGGATTGGTCGGCGTCGTCGGTGTTTCCGGATTGGTCGGCGTTTCCGGATTGGTTGGCGTTTCCGGATTGGTTGGCGTTTCCGGATTGGTCGGCGTTTCCGGATTGGTCGGTGTTTCCGGATTGGTCGGTGTTTCCGGATTGGTCGGCGTTTCCGGATTTTCTGGCTGTTCAGGGGTTTCAGGTTTGTCTGGATCGTGAGGATCATCCGGCGTATTGGGATCCGTAGGAGCTTTGCAGCCTTCGAAGTTTATGCATTCGTAGTCGTCGCAGTCCGTGCGGCCGTTTTCATTGTCGTCGATTTTGTTGTCGCAGATTTCGGCGATTTTGGTCGAACAGTTGTCGAAATTGATGGTGCAGTTCGGATTACAGATCACTTCGCCGGATTTAAAGGCTGTTACCCATTCGCTGCAGCTATCCTTGTCGAACAGGAATGAATTTTTGTCGCATTCCTCGTTTCCATCAGTGATGCCATTGCCGCATACTGCCTCGGGTTTGCAGATTTCATCGGTGGCGCATGCGGGATCGTCGCAGTCGGTTTTTCCATTGTTGTCGTCATCGGCTTTGTTGTCGCAGATTTCGTCGGGAACTGTGATTTCTTTCTTGCAGTCGTCGTAATCGAGTGCGCATTTTGTGGTGCATTTGACGCGTCCCGAAGCGTATTGGCTGTCCCATTCGCTGCACAGCGTCTTGTTGTCTTTGAACGAATTGCCGTCGCAGGGTTCATCGCCGTTAACTTTATTATCTCCGCAAGCCGGGGCGAGTGTGCAATCGCTGAAATCGAGTCCGCATCCTGCGGTGCATTTGACGTTTCCGGCACTGTATTTATTGTCCCACTGGGAACAGAGGGTTTTGTCATCCTGGAATTTGCCGCCATCGCACTGTTCGGTATTGTTGATGATGCCGTCACCGCAATAGGCCGGTTCGGTGCATCCTGATTTGATAATCGTCTTGCAGTCCGGTGCGCAGCTCAGCGTGCCGGCAGAACCTTTCCAGACGACTTTTTCGCAGGTATTTGAGCCTGCTGGGAACTTGTCGCCATCTTTGCCATGATCGCAGGCCTCGCCCAGGTCTGTATTGACGAAACCGTTGCCGCACCATGCGATACACTCCGAGGTATCGTAGGTACAAGAGTCGGAGCATTTGACGGAACCGCCGGAATAGAGGTCGGGGAACAGCGTCTTGCATGAGGTTTTGCCGCCGGAGAATAGTGTTCCGTCGCACTTCTCATCGGTTTCAAGTTTGCCGTTATTGCATACAGGTCCGCTTTCGCAGAGGCCGTAATTGATGGTGCAGTTGGCGTTGCATGTGACATCGCCTTTGGTATAGCTCGACTTCCAGTCACTGCATTTTGTTTTGCCGCCGAGGAATGCAGTGCCGTCGCAATCTTCATCAGAATCGAGTTTTTTATTGCCGCACAGCGAGGGTTTTGAGCAGCCGGAATCATCGATCGATGCGCAGTTCTCGGCGCATTTGAGTGTACCCGTGGAGCCTTCACCCACGACTTTTGCACAGGTATTTTTGCTGGTCGGGAATTTGTCACCGCCGGGACCGTGGTCGCAGGCTTCGCCTTTGGATGTATTGACGGAACCGTTTCCGCACCAAGGGGTGCATTCCGAAGTGTCGTAGGTACAGTCTGTGCTGCATTTGACTTTTCCGCTCGAATAGAGCATTGGGAACAGGGTTGAACAAGCCGTTTTGTTGCCGGAGAATGTTGTTCCGTCGCAGACTTCGTCGCCGCTGACCACATCGTCTCCGCATTTATTGCCGACGACACAGTCGCTGTAATTGATGGTGCAGTCTTTATTGCACGAGACATTTCCCGAAACGTATTTGGAATCCCATTCCGTACATGTTTTCTTTTGGCCGGAAAAAGCCAGGGTGTCGCATTTTTCGCCGGTATCCAGAATGCCGTTTCCGCAGTAATTGGCTTTGGTGCATGCGGAGAAATTGACGGTGCAGTCCTTGTTGCAGGAGACGTTTCCGGCGGCGTACTGTATGGAATCCCATTGTGTACAAGTCGTTTTGTTGCCGGAGAATTCTTTGTCATCGCACTGTTCACCGACGTTGACGATGCCGTTGCCGCAATATGCGCATGCGGGGTCTTTGCCGTCTGTCAGGCCGTTGCCGTCGTCGTCGATGCCGTTGCCGCAGATTTCCTTGTATTGTTCTGCAACTTCGGGGGCTTTGGCAATGATCCAGTCGTAATAATCCTGAACTGCCGTGATGACATTATAGGTACGGCATGGTGTATCGCCGTAGCTTGTTACGCCGGCAACATATTTCTTGGTGCCGACAGAGACATAGGTCGGTCCGCCGGAGTCGCCGCTGCATTGTCCGCCTGGGGTGACCGGTGCATAGAGCGTTCCATAAGGAATAACAGTATCAATGTCTTGTAAGTTGTATTCTCCGTAATATTCGCAGTAATCTGGATTGGGATGGCATCCGATGATATCGACTTTGCCGATGTAGCAGCCGCTTTGGGAATCGGAAGGATTGAATTTGCCGCAATAATGCGTCCATGGCCGCGTATTTTTAAGTTTGGAACCGCTGGCTCCATTTTCATCGAATCCGAAGCCGCTGGTCTGCATGTTTTTGGGCAGGTCTTTGGAGGTGAGTGCGAGCCAGTTGGGAAGCGGGGGAACGGGCGTTGCAATGCTGTCCGGTACAGGAGATTTCAACTTAATCAGGGCGATATCATGATCGATATCGTTATCCAATTCTTCGTCATACTTATAACCTTCATGATAGTAGAAATAATCCGCGCCGGCTGGATCTAATTCGATCAATTCAGTTTCTTTGTTTCCAATGCCGATTTTAACTTTGTAATTGTCTGGATTGGGTTTCATTTTGCCGTTCTGTGCTTCTGCCACGCAGTGCGCGGCAGTCAGGACCCACTGTGGGTGAATCAGGGTTCCTGTACAGAAACTATCTCCCGAGACGGTTGGCGTTTCGTCCGGATCTGCGAGCAGCGGACCTTCGCTGTCGCAGTCCGAGTTGTTCGAGTTGCACGCATTCTTGCAATAGTAGCTCTCGTCTAAATTTAACGTATAAATGAGTCGGTCTTCGACTTTAGTACAGACATCGACCCATGTAACGACGCCTTCGGAAACTGATTCGCAGCTTTTCTGGATATTTCCTTCCTTGGTACAGGTATTGCCACAATATGCATACTCAAAGTTTTCATAACATGAATTGTAGCCCATGTCTTTGCATGTGTTGATATATTCCTCGGAGCACACAAAGAACTCAGTTGAGCCCTGAGAATCGCAGTCAGTTCCGGCTGCATTGCATGCATTGAGGCAATATCTGTCTGGTATCGTGCCGGATGGGTAGTAGACAAGCGTGCCATCGAATTCTGTGCATTCGTAGGTCACGAGTGCATCAAGATCGGTATAATTCTTCTGGCAATTTACTCTTGTCTTGCCCTTGCTTGTGCATGTTTCCAAACAGTGATCGTACTCACCGTTTGTCATGCAGGTATGGTTATTACCAAAATAATGGTGGCACTCTGAAATGCCATTGTCGTCACATAGCACATAATCATCGCCAGGGGGCATGAACAGCGAAACCGTATAGGGTTCATCGGTAACCGGAGTACCATAAAGGATGGCTTGCTGCTGCTGACCAATGTCCTGCGCTTGTTTTGCTGCCTGCTGCGGGAGTTCCTGATTTTCCTGACATGCTGTGAATAGCGTGCATAAAATAGCGGAGAGGAATAAATATTTTTTCATTATCAATTCTCCATATCGCATAATGTATGACATGTGGTCGATATTATCGAATTCGACACAGGCAAATCATAGTTTTAAGTGGCTGGAGAATGCAACAGCTTTTTGATAGTGGTCAGTTGTTAGTGGTTAGAGATATTCCGTGGAACGTCTGTGCCCAATCACCAACAACCAACAAAATTCATTTAATTCTCAAGATAATCCAGATACATGTACTGCATATCTTCCGGATTATCGATATATTCATTTCCGTGGCAGGTTCCGGTCAAAATATGATGCCCATTCCTATAGGCCAGAAGGGTCGTAAATGTTACCGGAAGCCATACGCGATTGTCGACCGGTACGGTGGCAAAGATGGCTTTGTTCATTTCCTGATGTACATAAAGAGAATTTTTATAATTTGTATGAATATAAAAAATCTCACCATCATAAATGATTAGATTAAGTTTATTATGAGCGGACACCTCGCACACGATTTCATCCAGGAGCTTAAACCGTTCTTCGACACTCAATCCGCGCTGTTTTATGACGCTGGCAGCATTGATTTTGTCGATGATATAGCAAAGGATTCGCTCGCTGTCCGTCATTCCCTGCTGTTCCTGAACGTAGGGTTCGAGCCTGGGACAGTTAAAAATGGTGCCGTTGTGCATCAGTGTCCACATTCGTCCTTCGCAGTCGCACATGACGAATGGGTGACAATTATTGTATGTAACATCTCCCCGGGTTGCTTTCCGGATGTGGGCAAACATATTGCTCACGTTATTGAGGGAGTTCAGGCGATATTTTAAATAGCTGCTGTCTGTGGCCTTGACGGGTTCCTTTTCGAGGTTGACGCTGTTTGAAGTGAAAATAGCGAGTCCCCAGCCGTCGGCATGGGTGTCGCTGTGGGAAAAGAAGGATTTTAATATATCAGTCGGCTGCATTGAATCAGCGCTTGATATGGCAAATAGCTCACACATGTCAGTCTTCAAGTAATTCCTTTTGTCTCTGTTTGGCAAGATAGAGTCCCTGTTCTACAAATTGATAGGCAAACTGTTTGCGAATCATCCACGCATATCGCGTTTCGGGATCGATAAATTTCATTTCTTCAAATGCGAGAATGTCCTGAATATCTTTCGGGAAATCGCTGTAAAATTCCTTCATATTTTTTATGATATCCAGACATGCATCTGCAACGGAACAGACACGTCCGCTTGGCGCAACGATTTTGACGGTTTTGAGGTCATAGTGGGCTGCATTTTTATAATTCTGGACGGCCTGAACCTGGTCTTTAATCGTGAAATGCTCACTCTTGGTACATGCCAGCCACACGAGGAGGAGCTGTGCGAATTTCAGGTCTTTTATATTGAGTCCGGATTTGTCGAATGGATTGAGATCCACCATGCGCAGTTCAATATGATCGGCGCCTTCATTGAAGAGCGTCGTCAACCGGTTTAACCCGCGCGGTTTTAGGCGTATCGGATAATAGAGTTCAGTGGGTGCAGCCAGAAGTCCTTTTTGAACGTAGTGAAGGATGCTGTCTGCGTATGACTGTATATTGCGATAGTCCAGTACCGGTGTGAAATAGTTCCAGTAACCCATTTCACTGCATCGAACGCTGGCCATACCGTTAAACGTGTTATGTCCGATGCGGCCTTTTTCGACGTAGCTGGAATCCAGCAGCGGGCTGGCTGCAGTGACTGCAGTGATAATCCAGCCGTAATCGATGGCTTGTCTGGCGAGTGAAAGATAAAGGGCATTCTTATAGTGCTGAAAACTATCGGTATATTCCCCGATTTCATAATCCGCCCGCAGCAGTTCATCTGCAAACGAATAATTGATATGAATTCCGGACAATACCATTTTATATCTTCCGTAACGGTCTGAAAGATATTCCCTGTAATCCGTTTTGGAAGAAAATCCGCCGGTGAACTGAGCCACCGGGATATCCGATTCGTTCCGGATGTATGCGGGATTGGAAAATGGCCAGAGTATTTCGGGTTCGGGCAATTCAACGAGCTTTTTCTGGATCTCTTTTGTATAGCCCGTCAATGACGCGATGGCTTCTTCGGGAGAAGTCGCGATGGGCGTATTGATCTCCGTCTGGTTTTCGCAAAAATCCCTTACGATGTGCTTGTGATCGGGAAACGGATGGAGGGTATGAGCCATGTAGCCATCGGGCGTCAGGCGCAGACTCTCCTTTTCGAGTCCGAAATTCCCTTTCAGCAGTAGCTGTTTGATATTATCGTTCTGGTAGTGAAGCGTGATATTTACGTCCATATAGTGCCTTCAAGCAGCCATGGCAGGAAGTAGCGAATCTGTTTGCGCCACCATGGCCAGTCGTGGTTCACATCGTATCCCCAGAAATCCATCCAGGTCTGGATGCCTTTTTGATTGAATATATCTTTAAGAATATTGCCGGTTCGGATGGCTTCGTTCTCCCATGCTCCCTGGCCGCAGCAGATAGCAGAACGACGATGGTTGTACATATCAATATAATAATGATCCCCGGGCATGTTGGCCAGGAAATGAACGGGAGAATTATCGTAGAGGGTTTCGTTGCACCAGCCGTCCCAGAACTTCGTGGCGTCATAGCATCCGGAGCATGCGAGCATGCCGCTGAACAAATCCGGACGGCGATAGAAGAGAATGACGGCATGCGTTGCACCAAGACTGAAACCGGTCACGATGGGGAGAGAATTGCTGCCGTTGATCTGACGAATCCAGGGCACAGCTTCATCGACAATATAATGGAAATAGCGTTCCTGCATCCATGCGCGCCACCCCTTGTCGCCGTCCTTGTCGGACCAGCTTTCGCGATCCACGGTGTCGACGCCAAAGAGCTGAATCGTGCCGTTTTCAATGTAATCGCCGAGGGTGTCCTGCATGCCGAAGCTTTCCCAGTTGTCGCACATGCCGTCCTGACATGGGACTGCTATGAGAGGAACGCCGGCATGACCGTGCACAAGAATGTGCATATCGCGATCGAGCCACCCACTGTGATGTGTCAACCAATCTCTTCGCATTTTCGCTATTCTCCTGTTTGTTTTGTCGCCCGTGGTGTTTAGAAACGTCGTTTCAATATATCCTGTACCTGTCTGTCGCGTTCTTCGAGTGAATCGGCACGCATCAGATAGGCGTGATTTCCCATTTCGCCTGCAAGTGCAGGATCGACATCCATTTCTTCGATCATGCAGTGCCCCCAGCGTCTGCGAATTTCGTCCAGATCGAATGCATATGCTATGGAATTCTTGCGCCCGATATGGGTGATATAATGCTTGAATTCGCTGTTCATGAAGCATCTGTCATGAATCAGACTGTCAGCCCATATTGTATAGACATCCGTATCGTAGGCGTAATTCATCTTGTCGGGGATGCGCCCGCCCGGAGATCTCATGTTGACTTCCAGTCCTACGATATCGCCCTTCTTTCCGAGGCCGGCCTTGTCTTCATCCAGACGGAAGAACTCAAAATGGAAAAACAGATGGCTTGCCGGATACTGTTTGAGCGTGGCTTCGCCGGCGCGCCGCAGATCTTCGGACGGTGCCTGGCAATAGCTCACCACATCCGTATCCCCGTTGACCGCGTCCATCAGACTGACCGGCAGACATTGACTCGCAGCAAACAGAACCTCGCCGCGGCTGTTGGTAATTCCATCGAAGGTCTCCACGTGTCCTGGAACGCATTCTTCTTCGATAAATATGACAGAATCCGGTTTTGTTGACCAGAAATCCGCCAGTTCACCGGCGTCGTGAATTTTATAGGTACTCGCAGCACCGACGCCCTTGTCGGGTTTTACGATCACCGGATAGCCGACTTTTGAGGCAAAACTGAGAGCATCATCAAGCGTCGCGGGAAGCGTCCAGCGAGCAGCTTTGACGCCGGCCTTTTCATATCGGGCTTTCATGAGGGATTTGCGGTTCATCGTCGCGAGTTCCTCAACATGGGGCCCCGTCATGATATGAAAATCCGTGCGGATCTGTGCCTCAAGTTCCAGCCAGAATTCGTTCTGACTGCTCACGTAATCGATTCGGCCATACCGATATATATATTCAGCCACGATGCGGTAAACAGCTTCGTAATCCATCAGACTCGAAACTGCGCGGTAATCTGTAAGCGCATTTCGGCAGTTATCGCCGAGGCCCTCCCAGCTGCAGTCTCCGATGCCGAGTACGGTCACTCCGCGCGATTTGAGCCGTTCACAAAACTGATAGAAATGCCGCGGAAAATGCGGTGAAATAAATAAAACATTCATGGGACTTCCATTATTCATTTGCAGACAATGCACGTGAAACGATGATTCTGTCGAGATCATCGTTCTTGGTGGGATAATGTACTACATGCGCGCACCATCGTCAAAAAAAATCCAATTAATCATTTGGATACAAACTGAATGATTTTGTTATGCGGGAGTGGGTAATGCATAATTCGTAATGCATAATTCGTAATGGTTAATTC